>ERZ887830.493-NODE-493-length-25099-cov-47.801989_pt1 | contig 25099 bp, 18 predicted proteins | sample MGYA00521101_ERZ887830 | MGnify/ENA primary metagenome ERZ887830 (study PRJEB32303, sample SAMEA104408592) | aquatic metagenome | biome: Marine water; feature: Pelagic; material: water | place: Baltic Sea | collected 2014-06-05T16:38:00 | depth 1,762 m ... | reverse complement strand
ATAGGTTTATTATCACAGTTATTGATAGTAAACAATCCCCCAAAAAAGCTCAAAAGTCAGCTGTTATAGGTAATAAAAAGAAGAACAGATTTGGAGTCTTGTTCAGGTCTAATATATAAAATATTTTACAAAGTATATCGCTGGCACGCGTTTGCCTACTGCAAGATAAGCATACGTCAGTTGGGGTTAGTCACGCGTTAGAAACGTGCGCTAGTGGAGTTGGCTTAGCATTATTGTTAGATGCTATGGCTTTGAATTCCAGCGCAAAACAGCCGCTAACCATATATTTTGTTAGCAGCTATTTTTTGTTTTTAGCTTAAAAAAGTTATTCTATACTAACGTTAGTGAAGTCTACAGCCTGCCCTTTAATATAGCGACAAGCTTGTGCTGAATGATAGGTAGATTTAACAATTCTTAATCTATGTACTCCTTTATTTGCATTCGCAGGAATACTGAAATCATATTCAGCTTTTTTCCAACGGCTAGAAGTTTGAACATTATTAAGAAGCCGTTCACTAGCATCAAATACAGCATCGTCATTAAAATCAATCCATATTGAATACCTGCCTCCATTTAGGAAGTGAGTTATAGATTTATAGTTACTTCCTCTGTTAAAACTTACAGGAGTAGAATACTCTTCATAATCCCCTCTCCAATGTCTTCTTAAATTAATATTAGTACCAGGAATATTTAAATAATGTATTGAGTGATAATTATTATTATTCCTTGCTGAACCTGGAACGCAAGGTTTAATGTAATTTGTTTTTTTGTTTATATCAAAAACCTCATAATCTGCTTTTCCATCTCTTATCATTTGCCGTGCTTTATTTTGTGTTCCATACGGAATGCCGTTATGGCCAAAACCTAGATGATGAACTAACTCATGAGACATCACTATAGGCATATGATGAGGGTGGTGCCTATCAGAAATTACCCAAGGAATTATACTAATATAATTCCATAGATTTGATCTTCCTCTTACTGATCTACTATGTCTAAATTGAACGTTTCTTTTTACAGTTTTAAATTTATCCAAAAAATGTGTGGCTTTTGTTTTGTCAAATTTATTCTTTACATAATCCTGAAATTCAGGAGTTAACCATATTTTTTTTATTGCATCAAAATAGTATCTGACTCTTTCTTTTTGAATACTAGTCCATGGGTCTGAAGATCTAAACGAACTGATATCAAAGTCTAACATTTTATCTTGATAGAAAGATGTTTGATATAAAGGAATTTTTCTAATGCCATCTACTGTAGTTACAGTAAAAAGAGTGCTCGGATCCATTGATAATAAGTCATCATACTGATTAGGATCTAAGTTGTCAATGTTCAATTCTGCATAATCATTAATTCCATCATTGTCCGTATCCATTAAACTGGAATTAGAAAACCTTAATGTTGAAGGTCTGCTTACAGAATTATTTCCTGCTGCTGCAAGACCATCATCTATTATGTCATTAGTAAAATCTAATTCTCGTACATTTTCATTATTCAAATCAAAATTATCATCTTTATTACAAGAGACAATAATTAGTGATAAAATGAAGATTGATAAAATAAAATTGAGGTTTTTCATTGTTTAAATATATTTACTCTTCAATTAATGCTTACTCCTTCTTTATAGTCTTTTTTTCTGCTTATTCAGACTTTCTGTTTAATTGCTATTAGCATTTGAGTATACGCTCTTCCGGCAAGCTCAAGAAAAGTTCATATATTAATCAAAATACAGCAATAGGCGAAACTGATGTCCCCAATAAATATGCTCAAAAAGCGAATGTTTTGGCTGTCATTTAATAAAACAGCTAATAAGCGAAAGAACAGATTTGGAGTCTTGTTCAGGTCTAATATATAAAATATTTTACAAAGTATATCGCTGGCACGCGTTTGCCTACTGCAAGATAAGCATACGTCAGTTTGGGGTTAGTCACGCGTTAGAAACGTGCGCTAGTGGACCATTATTTCCTAGTAAACTTAAAACGCTTCCCATTTTCTGTTTTAATAAAATAAATACCGCTTTTAATACTTTTAACTTCAATCTTCTGATTATTGTCAACATTTCCTGTGATCATTTCTTTTCCATGAATATTGTAGATGCTGTAGCCTTGTGGTTTGTTTAATCCATAAAATTGGATAAAATCATCTGTTGGATTTGGATAAATGACAATATTTTCAATTGCGGCATTTTTAATTGTGCCTAAGGTAACATTGTTCAATTCGTCTGTTTTTATAGTTCCTTTTCCATTTGTGGCTTCCCAAAAATTATAAATCAGTGTCACATCTGGTGCTGGACTACCAAAAACTCTAGAATGATCATTAACCACTTTCCATTGCTCATTTGTCAATGCTGTGTCGGTTAATACCATTACCAATGCTCTGAAGTTTTTTTGTGATGTATTTGAGCTAGGATTTCTTTTACCCAACAAAGCCTCTAAGGATGAAGCTGTGTAAGTTGTTTTTTTTGTAGCATCAAAAGTATACGGGTCTCCTGAAGTATCAAAGTTTGAAACACCTGTGAATACATCAAAATCAGCAACATCAGTGATTGGTATCATTCCCATTAAATATAATTCTAACTGGCTATATGGCCTCACGTATCCTTCATTTTCATTATTGCCAAAAGGTTCAACGGAATAAGATCCAGCACCTTTATCAACTAATGTACTTTGCTTAAAACCGCCCAATTGCCCTTTAGTGTTTCCGCCAGTAAATCCCCAATGCGGTTGATAGTTGTTTACAAAGTTAGTTCCGTCATCAGTGCCTTCTGTTGGTATTCCAAAATTGGCCCAATTGTGCAAGAGTTCATGTAAGGTAGGCCCCCCTAATAAGTAAATCCTTTTCGTAAGATGTATTACGGCTTTTAATTTTCCTGATGATCCATAATTGGAACTATCGTCAAATATGTTTAAACCAATTCCTGATACATTGTTAGCTACTTGAATGAGTTCGCCGTCAGGGAGTTTACTTGGTTTGTCATCTTCATTTAATATCAAGAAGATAAAATCAAATTCATCATCAAATTTTTTGTAAATTTCTTTGAATAAAGCCTCTCTAATAGCTTTATTTTTGAATTCATCATTCGCTTTCCAATTGCTATATTCAGTTGAAGGCATCAACAGCGATGCAGCTCTGTTGTCTGTGTGAATTTCTATTGTATACTTTTGGGCATTTAATGTAAAAAAAGTTAAAATCAGGAGTATTGCAAGTAGTTGTTTTTTCATTTTATGGGGTTTTTGCTATCAATATTTTTAATAATAGTACACCCCAAAAAAGCTCAAAAATTTAGTTGTTGTAAGCCTAAAACGAAGAACAGATTCGGGGTCTTGTTCAGGTCAAATATATAAAATGTTCAAGAAAGTATAAATATTATGGCTTTTTACGAACCAAGCTACGTATGCCATAGCCGATGCTCGCAAAGACGCGCGTAAAAACAAGTAGGGTAATCGTATTTCCACCATTGCATAACAACACACGCCAAGAGGTGGTTTCATAATCCATCCATCCCAAGCCCAAAGCCAGGCCAATAGCAACTATCCAAATGATCCCGTGCTGCTTCATTGCTTGCCCGGTGCAATGATGCCCAAGCAGTTTTGCAGCACCGCTTCTGCGTTATAACGCAAATGTTTGGGTAACAGATTGTATTTGGGCAGTACCGCTATATAACGGTCAATATTACTGGCATAGACATGGGTGTAGCAGGGCTTTTTGGATAACTTCAAACCTTCTACCAGTTGCGAAATAAATTCATCGTGATGAATCAGGTCCTTACTACCCAAATGAAAAATACCCCACAAATCTCGGTTGATGATGTAGTGCAACTGCTGGGTAACAAAATAAGCCGCCGCAACATTAATGACCGAGTTTGGAAAAATCTCATAAGGCGTTTGGTTTGCTATGGCTGTTTTGAGTTCTAGCAGTCGGGGTGCTCCTGCACCAAAGACCATGGGCAAACGCGCAATCGTCCAACTAAAGGGCGGCATACGCATGAGCTTGTTTTCAATTTTTATCTTCCCCTTGCCATAAGCACTCTCTGAAAAGGTTTTGTCGTGTTCATAGCTAGGGTAGTGGCGAAAGCTGTCAAAAACATTGGCCGCTGAAAGGAAAATCATACGCGCCTGCTTTTGTGTGGCATATGCGATAAGCATATCATGCGCTACAAACTGCCCCTCGTCCTCGCCCCTAAGTGCCGATATGATCACATCGGGCTTGATGTATTTTAGTAATTCGGTGGGGGAGTCTTCCCTAAAATCGTATTCAAAATAACGTTTGTTTTTTGCATAACGTTCTTGTGTGCAATAGGTAGCATAAACGTCAAAGTATGGATGCAGTTCCTTGTATAAGGCACGTCCTATAAAACCACTACCGCCAACAATGAGAATGCGTTTCATGCTAGGAAATAAAGGGGAGGCGGCTTATGCATGCCTTTACATTTTTCTCACGTATGCGCACATAGATTTCGGTACCGATCTTGGCGTATGCCTTGTCTATGTAACCCATGCCGATACCCAACTTTAACGAAGGAGAAGAGGTGCCAGAGGTAACCTCACCTATGGGACTGCCATCTGCTGTAACCAGCGCATACCCTTGTCTTGGAATGCCTCGGTCTATCATGCTAAAACCAACCCGTGTTTGGGCGGTACCTTCAGCTTTGTCTTTTTTGATGTGCGCATCGCCAACAAAAGATTTGTTAAAATCTGTGCACCACGCCAGACGCGCCGCAATGGGTGAGGTAGTATCGCTTAATTCGTGTCCGTATAGGCAGTAGCCCATTTCCAGGCGCAAGGTATCTCTAGCTGCCAAGCCAATGGGTTGCATGTCAAAGGCTGCACCTTCGCTCAGCAGCGCTTCCCAAACTGTTGTGGCTTGGGCAACGGGAACGTAAAGCTCCACACCGCCTGCTCCGGTATAGCCCGTGGTGGCCACATAAACATGCTCTGCAGCTGCTACGGTTGTTTCCACTACAGAAAAGCTTTTTTGTGTGGCAGTATCAACAGCAGAGAGTCGCTTCATCAAGGCATGTGCTTTGGGGCCTTGGACAGCTAATAGGGCATAGGCATCCGATTTGTTTTCTAGGGTTGCACCAAAGTCCCTGTTCTGTGCTGTTAGCCAATCCCAGTCCTTAGCTAGGTTGCTGGCGTTTACGACCAACATATATTTTTCCTCTCCTAATCGATATACCAATAAGTCGTCAACCACACCGCCGTTAGTGTTGGGCATATATGCGTATTGTGCATCGCCTATGCCAAGTGCTGCAACATTGTTGCTGGTGGTATGTTGTAATAAGGCTTTGGCTGCATGGCCACTAACCATAAATTCTCCCATATGGGAAACGTCAAAAACCCCTACATGTTCACGCACACACAGATGCTCGGCTTTTACCCCCTGATAGGTAAGCGGCATTTCAAAGCCTGCAAAAGGGCCCGTTTTGGCGCCTAAGTCGATGTGATGCTGATGTAAGGACAATTGCTTCATACCCTCAAAAGTAGCACAGTTTTAGCTATTTTAGCTAAAAAGAAGCTTATGTTACGCTCCATTTTATTCACAATAGTTGCTGTTTTTAGTCTACATGCACAAGAAGTGCCAAACGATTATCTAACGCCTGCCTTCCACGAAGGACGTCGTCAAGCGGTTCGTGCGCAAATGCCTCCCAATAGTGTGGCTGTATTTTTTGCCAATCCCGTGCGCAATCGCGCCAACGATGTGGACTTCCACTATCACCAAGCCCCCAATTTCTATTACCTTACCGGATTAAAAGAACCCCATGCCGTGCTGCTGATTTATAAAGAGCCACAAGTTGTGGACGGTGTTGCTATGGATGATGTGTTATTTGTGCAAGAACGCGATCCATTGAGAGAGCAATGGGATGGTTACCGTTTGGGTATAGCAGGCGCCAAAGAAAAATTAGGTTTTCCCAATGTGTTTTTTAATACGCAATTCACCGACTTTAAAACTGATTTTAATCGCTTTGACCAAGTACTCTTTTTTGACTTCAACAACGATGTACGTGACGACGTTAGAAATAATGCAGACCTTTTTTCACTTATCAATAGCTTTAAGGAAAAAGCGAATTTTCCGCTAGATTTTAATGTAGAAAAAACCTCTTTATACCGCTATATCACCACCTCTGACGCCAAGAGCTCTGCCAATGTTGCCCAAGTGCTGTCGCGTTCGCTGCGCACCAACAAAGACTTGGCAAAGGACGCGCTGCTTAGTGCTTACCAAAGCGCCATAAACGAGCGTCAACGCGCAGAGCTAAAGCAACAGATGTCTGCCCAACTCACCAACCTCAACTCCCAAACCCTTCCCATGATTATGGACGGCTTGCGCGAGATTAAATTGCCCGAAGAAGTGGAATTGCTAAAGAAAGCGATTTACATATCAGCGGTAGGTCAAGTGGAAGTTATGAAAGCCATGCATCCAGATATGTCGGAGCGTGAAATACAGGGAATCCATGAATTTGTTTTTAAAAAATACGGTGCTGAGTATGAAGGTTACCCCTCCATTGTGGGTGGTGGTCATAACGGCTGTGTGCTTCATTATATTACCAATGACAAACCTACTGTTGGTAGCGATTTGGTCTTGATGGATTTGGGTGCTGAATACCACAACTACACCGCCGATGTTACCCGCACCATCCCTGCAAATGGCACTTTTTCAGCAGAGCAACGCGCCATTTACGATATTGTCTACGAAGCCCAAGAAGCCGGAATAGCGGCATCAGTTGTAGGTGCAGGGATGCGTGCACCGCATTATGCAGCAGTTGAAGTGATTGTCAGTGGATTAAAAGCATTAGGTATTATTCAAGATGCTTCGGAAGTGCGTAAGTATTTCCCGCATGGTACTTCTCATTACCTTGGTTTGGATGTGCACGATGCGGGTACCTATAGTCCCTTTCAACACAATACGCTCATCACGGTTGAGCCAGGAATTTACATTCCTGAGAACAGCCCTTGTGATCCCAAATGGTGGGGGATAGCAGTTCGTATAGAAGACGATATCTTAATTACCAATGACGGCCCCATAAACTTGTCTGCTTATGCGCCGCGAACTGCCGATGGCATTGAAGCCATGATGCGTGAGCCCAGTGTATTGGATGCTTTCGTACTTCCCGAATTAGACAGCTTGGGACAATAGGTAGTCTTTGAAGGCGTCATAGCCACTCAACGAAGTCTTCTCAGGTGTTTTGTCGAGAATGTGTTGAATCTGCGTGGGAATTTCTAGGGTTAGCCCCAGTGTTTCTTCTACCGTATCACGGAATTTAATGGGATGTGCTGTTTCCAAGAATACCCCGTAATGATCTGGATTGTTTGCTAAAAAGTGCTGTAAACCCAAATAGCCAACAGCTCCGTGTGGATCGGCAACGTAATTGTGCTTTTGATGCAGCTCAGCCAGTGCTAACTTTGTTTCGACATCGTTATAGGCATAAGAAGAAAAGTCTTGTTTTAGCGCATCAAAATCATTTCCGTAAAGAGACTGAATACGAATAAAATTAGATGGATTTCCCACGTCCATAGCATTTGAAATGGTTTGCTTAGACGGGTTGGGTTGGTAGTCTTGTGTTTGCAAATAGCGTGGTACTGTATCGTTGCTATTGGTACTTGCAATAAAATGGCTAATCGGCAAGCCTAACCTTTTGGCTACGATACCTGCACAGATGTTTCCAAAGTTTCCACTGGGAACCGAGAAAGCTAATTTTTTGTCAATACCCATACGCTGAAACTGCTGATAGGCAAAGAAAAAGTATAGTGATTGTGGCAACCAACGGGCTACGTTAATCGAATTGGCAGAAGTAAGGTTTAATTTTCCTTTTAAGTCCTCGTCTATAAACGCCGACTTGACCATTTCTTGGCAGTCGTCAAAAACACCATCTACTTCAACAGCCTTGATGTTATTGCCATTGGTGGTGAGTTGTAGTTCTTGGATGTGGCTGACCTTTCCCTTGGGATAAAGGATGATGACTTCAGTTCCTTCAATGCCTAAAAAACCTGAAGCTACTGCGCCCCCCGTATCGCCAGAAGTAGCCACCAAAACGGTTACTTTCTTGGGGCTTTGTTCGTTGAAATAACCAATACAGCGTGCCATAAAGCGTGCGCCTACATCTTTAAATGCCATGGTAGGTCCGTGAAAGAGTTCTAGGGTGGCTGTATTGTCATTGATTTTATTCACTGGAAAATCAAAGCAAAGTGTATCAGTAACAATTTTTTCCAACCGCACTTCTGGAATGGTGCCTCCCACAAAGGGGCGCATCACTTCAACGCCAATCTCCACCATGGATTTAGTGGCGATATCCGCTAGAAAGCTTTCGTCTAACCTCGGCGTGCTTTCAGGGAAATACAAACCCCTGTCGGGGGCAAGTCCTCGAATTACCGCTTCTGAAAAGCTGGCGGTGTTGTTGTTGTCGGTTAGGCTGTAGTATTTCATGTGAGGAGATCTTCAATAAAACTAACCCCTGTTTTTTTAACGGGACTGACGTGAATGTCAAAAGGAATATTTGTTTCTTCTAAAACAGACTGCATGGCTTGCGCAACCTTATTGGCTGTGCTCATGCCTCTAGATAGGGCAAACACTGAAGGACCGGAACCTGATATGCCTGAACCCAGTGCACCACCTTCTTTACAAGCTGCTTTTAATTCTTTGAAATAGGGGATTAGTATAGATCTAGCTGGCTCAACGATACCGTCAACCAAAGACCTGCTCAAGAGGTCATAATCCTCTTCATATAGGCTAGAAACCAACGCACCTACATTTCCCCATTGACTGATGGCCTTTTCTAGCGTCACACGTTTTTTGAGTACGGCACGTGCGTCAGCTGTTTTGACTTCGATTTTGGGATGTATCACCGTTGCGACAAGCTCTAGTGGCGTTGGTAATGCGCAGATGTCCAATGGATTGGTGTCGCGAACCAAAGTAAAACCTCCTAAGAGTGCTGGTGCCACATTGTCGGCATGGGCACTTCCGCAAGCCAGGCGTTCTCCTTCCATAGCAAAAGGAATCAATTCTTTATTGGTAAACGGATTGCCGAGCAAGTAATTTATACCCGCTACTGTACCTGCAGCACTAGCAGCAGAACTTCCTATACCACTACCAGGTTTGATGTTTTTTTCTATTCGAATTTCAAAGCCCAGTTGTGGATTATACGCTTCTAGCATGGCCAAACCTGCAACACCTGCAACATTTTTCTCTGCTTCAAGTGGTAAATCTTGCCCTTTAATGGATGTGATGTGTATGCCCGCCTTTTCACTGCGACGTATTTCCATAAGGTCTCCAATGTTTTCGAGACAGAGTCCCAAAACATCAAAGCCACAAGAAATATTGGCTATACTGGCTGGCGCAAATAGTTTAACGCCTTTTACATCAACTTTTTCCAATTCTAATAATATCTGCAAATATTCCAGAAGCGGTTACATCAGCACCTGCACCTGCACCTTTGACAATCAAAGGTTGTTGTGCATATCTGTCTGTGTAGAACAACACAATGTTGTCACTGCCCTCAAGGTTATAAAAATCATGCCCTTGGGGGATATGTTTTAATCCTACCGTTGCTTTGCCGTCTTCAAATGTAGCAACGTACTTAAGGCGTGCGTTTTCATTCGCTGCAGTTTGGTAAAGGGCATCAAAATGTGACTTGTGCTCGTCCAAACTTGTTAAAAAGGCTTCGTTGCTGTCTGTATCCAAACAAGCCTGCGGCAAGAATGAATTATTTTCAATGTCGGCAAGCTCCATGGCAAAACCACTCTCTCTTGCCAAAATCAATATCTTTCTTGCTACATCAATACCGCTTAAATCAATTTTAGGATCTGGTTCTGTGTAACCTTCTTGCATGGCTTGCTCAACAACTTCACGGAATGATGTATTTTCATTGAACGAGTTGAAAACAAAATTCAAACTACCCGATAATACGGCCTGAATGCTGTGCACTTGATCGCCCGATGCAATGAGGTGATTTAGTGTGTCAATGATGGGTAGTCCAGCACCGACATTGGTTTCAAATAAGAAAGGTGCGTTGTATTTACGTGATAATTTTTTGAGGTTTTGGTAGTTGACCAACTCATCGGCACAGGCAATCTTATTACAGGTTACTACGCCAATGTTATTCTTTAAATAATGCGCATAGGTTCCCGCAATGATGGGATTAGCCGTGTTGTCTACAAATATGGCATTACGCATGTTTAGTGCTTTGGTTTTTTCAAAAAATAAATCCTTATCTGCTTTTTCGCCTGCATCCAGTTTGCTACTCCAATTGTCTAGGTCTATTCCCGCCGGATCAAAGACCATTTTACGTGAATTGGAAATACCAATTACACTCAAATTGAGTTTGAAATGTTCTTTGAGAAAGTCACGTTGTTGGTTCACTTGTTCCAGAAACTTACTTCCCACATTACCAATTCCAGTAACAAAGAGGTGTAGTTTTTTAATTTGCGCTTCAAAGAATGCTTCGTGAAGTGTGTTTAAGGCTTTCTTAATGTCTTTGCTGTCTATGACCGCAGTGATGTTTTTTTCTGAAGCTCCTTGTGCAATGGCTTTAACATTGACATTGTTATTCCCCAACGCACGGAACATACGCCCGCTAATACCTTGGTGGTTTTTCATGTTTTCACCAACAAGTGCAATGATGGACAATGCTTTTTCAACACGTATGGGGTTGATTTTTTTGGTCTCTATATCTAGTGCAAAGGCTTCGTCGATGGTTTCTTGTGCAAAATCGGCTTCTGCCGCATCTATACCCAAACAAATAGAGTGTTCTGAAGATGCTTGTGTAATCATGACCACGTTTATGTGATGTTGCGCCAATACCGTTAACAGTTTTTGTGAATATCCTGGAACGCCAATCATGCCGCTACCTTCCAGGGTAAGCAATGCAATGTCATTGATGTGACTGATTCCTCTAACCACCGTTTCTGCTTCGGTAGTGTTAGTAATAAGCGTACCCATGTCACTAGGCTCAAAAGTATTTTTGATATACACTGGAATGTTTTTTTCAATGATGGGTTGAAGTGTAGGAGGATAAATAACCTTAGCGCCAAAGTGAGAAAGCTCCATGGCTTCCTGATAAGATATCTCCGGAATGGACTTGGCTTGTTTTACCAATGCGGGGTGTGCAGTGTACATACCACTTACGTCTGTCCAGATTTCTAAAAATTCAGCCTCAAGTGCACATGCCGTTATAGATGCCGTTAGGTCAGAACCACCACGTCCAAGTGTGGTCACGATGCCTTCTGCGTTTTTGGAAACAAAACCTGGTAGAATTACTACTTGGTTTTTATTGCTTTTGAAAAATGCACGGAGGTTTGCGTTGGTAATTTTATAATCGACTAGCGTTCTGCCTAGCGATTGAAAGGTCACAATAAGATCTTGTGCATTCTTTGCAATTGCATCTATGCCCTTTGCTTTGGCAGCTTCTGCTATTATTTTATGCGATAGAATTTCACCAAAGCTCAAGAGGGTGTCTCGTGTTTTTGGCGAAAGCTCACGTATCATAAACGTGCCTTCTAGAATGGTCTCGAGTTTGTTGATGATTTGTTTGGTAGTACTGAGAATAGCACTTCTTTTTGATACAGGAATAAGGGCTTGCACCATCATAACATGGCGCTCCTCAACCTGTTTTAAACGATCTGCATAGGAGGCATCGCCATCAGCGGCCAGCTTTCCTAGTGCGTGCAGCTCGTCTGTAATTCCGCCCAAGGCTGAAACCACAACTGCCATAGGTTTCTTTTGCTGTGATAAAACAGCAAGAACCTGCTCAACTTCATTAGCACCAGCTACTGAAGATCCACCAAACTTTAAAACTATCATTTTCAAGTGTTAAAAAAACGATACAAAAGTAACCGTTTTATCTCCAAAATAATGCGCTGAACACTATTTTTGTTGTTATTCGTTTGCAATACATGTATTATCTGAAATATATTTAGTTGATTGTAACGTTTAACAAGGCATAATTTTCACTAATTTTATTTAAAAATTGAGCAGCATCAAAACGGCCACAACTTCAGCATCTTTAACCGCAAGGGGATTTGTAGATGCACCTATTCCAGACAACATTTCATTGGTTGAAGAAATCAAGCGCTTGAAAGCAGCTAAGAATGCCGTGTTATTGGCACATTACTATCAAGAAGACGCCATTCAGGATTTGGCTGATTATCTTGGAGATAGCCTGTATCTAGCAAAAGCAGCAGCTGAAGTATCCTCCGAAATTATTGTCTTTGCAGGTGTGCATTTTATGGCTGAAACAGCTAAAATCATCAATCCAACTAAAAAAGTTTTATTACCAGATTTAAATGCGGGTTGTTCGTTGGCAGACTCCTGTCCGCCAGATGCATTTGCCGCTTTTAAGGCCAAGCATCCTGAAGCTATAGTCGTTACCTACATCAATTGCTCTGCAGAAATCAAAGCGTTGAGCGATATTGTTTGCACCTCTAGCAATGCTGTCCGTATTATTGAGAGTATACCCAAAGACCAAACCATCATTTTTGCGCCTGATAAAAATCTAGGCCGGTATCTAATCAAGGAAACGGGTCGTGACATGATACTTTGGGATGGTTCCTGCATTGTGCACGAAGCCTTTTCGTTTGACAAGATTGTTGCTTTGGCACAGCACTACCCCAAGGCCAAATTTATTGCGCATCCCGAAAGCGAATCACAAGTATTGGATATTGCACACTATATCGGCAGTACTTCTGGATTGCTAAACTTTGTACAAGAGGATAATGCAGATACCTACATTGTGGCTACGGAAGCGGGTATTTTACACGAAATGAAAAAACGTGCGTCTCAAAAAACTTTTATTCCGGCACCCGTTTCTGACGATACGTGTGCTTGCAGTGAATGTGGTTTTATGAAGCTTAATACACTCGAAAAACTTTATTTGTGCCTAAAGCACGAGCTACCCGAAATTAATCTAGACCCTTCTTTGATGGCTGCTGCAAAAGCACCCATTGATAGGATGTTAGCTTTGTCATAATATGCATGCAGACGTATTGGTTATTGGAACGGGTATTGCAGGATTGAGTTATGCAGTCCGCTTGGCAAATCAATGTCCAGACAAAAAAATCATCATGATATCCAAGCGTGATTTGCTGGAGAGCAACACCAAATACGCGCAAGGGGGTATCGCCGTAGTTTCCAATTTTATTAATGATTCTTATGCCGATCACGTTGAAGACACATTGCGTGCTAGTGATTACACATCAGACCCCAAGGTTGTAGATTTTGTTGTTCGTGAAGGACCTTTACGGGTACAAGAATTGATAGATTGGGGCGCTGATTTTGATAAAAGTGGGGCGTCGCTTCATCTTGGAAAAGAAGGAGGGCACTCGGCCAAGCGCATAGTGCATCACAAAGATCAATCAGGTTTGCACATTCAAAATGCACTGATTGCAAAAGCTAGAGCCCATGACAATATTCAATTTTTCGAAAACTACTCATTGGTCGATTTGATTACCGATCACCACCTTCAGGGAGAAAAGCACGGACGTTGTTATGGTGCTTATGTGATTTCTATTAAGGACGAGGAGATTATCAAAATCACTTCTCAATTGACGGTATTGTCTACAGGTGGTGCTGGGCAGGTATATGCGCATACGACCAATCCAAATGCAGCAACGGGCGATGGCCTAGGAGCAGCCTATCGTGCAAAAGTTCAGGTTGAAAACTTGCATTTTGTTCAATTTCATCCCACCGCTTTATATCCAAAAGTAGACGGCAATACCTTTCTGATTTCTGAAGCAATTCGTGGCGCAGGTGCTATTCTCCGCAATGAAAAAGGAGAAGCTTTTATGCACAAATACGATACACAACTGGATTTGGCACCTAGAGATGTGGTGTCGCGCGCCATTAATGCTGAAATGAAAAAACACAATACGTCGCACGTTTACCTCGACGCGACCAAGATTGACCAAATAATATTAGCGCAGGAGTTTCCAACCATCATGTCTACTTGTATGAAACTGGGTATTGACATCAGCAAATCCTTTATTCCTGTGTTGCCAGCAGCACATTATTTCTGTGGGGGTATAGACGTAGATGAAAATGGCCAGAGCAGCTTATCGGCACTATATGCCATAGGGGAGTGCAGTCATACCGGATTGCACGGAGCCAACCGTTTGGCCTCAAACTCACTATTGGAAGCCCTGGTATATGCTGCACGTGCCGCCGAACATGCTGCCGAAGCCCTGCGAAAAAACATATTGCCTGCATCTTTTTTTGATGGTGTTCCCGATTGGTTGGGTACAGAAGATGTATCAAACGAGCGGATCGCACAAATCAGCTTGTTACGGTCGGATTTGCAACAAATCATGAGTGCGCATGTGGGTATTATCAAATCTGGTGATAGCCTGGGACTGGCAGAAAAAGCACTTCAGGACGTATATGCATCTACCGCAGCGCTTTATCAAAAAAATAAATTAACCCCACAGCTTACAACGTTGCGTAACCTTGTGAGTGTCGCGTATCTTATGGTCAAACAATCTCAACAACATCCCGAAAATAAGGGGGTTTATTACAATCAAGATTATGTCTAATTCCTTTATCTCAACATATCAAAACGAATTGATTGCCTGCGTTGATAATGCGGTTATTGAGGATTTGGGTAAACAGGGCGACCATACCTCAAAAGCTGTTTTTCCAAAGGATCTTACTTCTAAAGCACAACTGATTGCAAAAGACGATGGTGTTTTGGCAGGAGTTGCTTTTTGTGAGTTTGTGTTGCAACGCCATGGGCAAGGGGTAAGTCTTAACCCAGTGGTTGGGGATGGCGCTAAGTTTTCAAAAGGCGAGGTGCTGTTTTATCTCGAAGGAGACGCACAAACCATACTCAGCCTAGAACGACTTATGCTCAACGCATTGCAACGCATGAGCGGCATTGCAAGCATGACACACCAGATTCAAGAGCGTATTGGACATACAAACTGTAAGGTTTTAGATACAAGGAAAACTACACCAAACTTTAGAATTGCTGAAAAATGGGCCGTAGCCATTGGCGGAGGCGTGAATCACCGAATGGGTCTTTATGATGCCATTATGCTAAAAGACAATCACATTGATTTTTGCGGCGGTTTGAACATAGCGCTTGTTAAAACAAAAGCTTATGTGGATGCTTTGGATAAGCCAGTTCCTGTTATAGTGGAGACACGCAATCTCCAAGAAGTTGATTTTTGCTTGCAAAACTCTTGGATTAGTCGCATACTTTTGGATAATATGGCGCCTAAGGACTTGGCATTGGCGGTTTCGCATATCAATGGGAATATTCCTACCGAAGCTTCTGGAAATATTGATTTAGAAAATGTAGCAGCGTATGCCGAAACAGGAGTGGACTATGTTTCTTTGGGTGCCATAACGCATTCAGCGTCTATAGTAGACCTGAGCTTGCGTGCTGTTTAGCAGCAAATTAAATTAATAAATAATATCTAAGACTCTTTCGTTGTCTTTTTATTGTCTACAGAAAGCTTTAGTTCATCGCTTTTTCCATCCCAATCAAAAGTTACTTTAGCGCCATTGGCGAGAGATTTGTTTATTATCTCCCCGGCCATAGCATCTTCGACATAACGCTGAATGGCTCGTGCAAGTGGTCTTGCACCATACTGTTTATCATAACCTTTATCAATCAAGAATGTAACGGCTTTTTTACTGAGTGATAAGCTGTAACCAAGTTCTTTAACCCTGTTCTGTAACGCACCAAGTTCGAGCTGAATGATTTTTGCAAGGTGGTCCTTATCTAGGTTGTTGAAAATAACCACATCATCAATTCGGTTTAAAAATTCAGGAGAGAATTTCTTTTTGAGCGCATTTTGAATAACGCCCTGTATGTTTTTGTCTTCCTGTGATTTTTGCGCAGCAGTACCAAACCCAACACCAAGACCAAAGTCTTTTACTTGTCTAGCACCAACATTTGAAGTCATGATGATGATGGTGTTTTTGAAATCTACACGTCTGCCAAGTGAGTCGGTTAAATAGCCATCATCCAATACTTGGAGTAGCATATTAAAGACATCTGGGTGCGCTTTTTCAATTTCATCTAAAAGGACAACTGAATAAGGTTTTCTTCTTACTTTTTCACTTAATTGACCACCTTCTTCGTAACCCACGTATCCTGGAGGTGCACCAATGAGTCTTGAAATAGAAAACTTTTCCATGTATTCACTCATGTCTATTCGGATGAGTGAAGCTTCGCTTTCAAAAAGTTCTGATGCGAGCACTTTGGCAAGTTGCGTTTTACCAACACCAGTTTGCCCTAGGAATATAAAGGAGCCAATGGGTTTGTTTGGGTTTTTTAACCCTGCTCTGTTGCGTTGAATGGCCTTGGCTACTTTCGCCACGGCATTCTCTTGTCCAATGACTTTCCCCTGAATGAGTTCCTCAAGTTTTGCAAGGCGATCACTTTCACCGTCAGAAACACGTTGCACTGGAATGCCTGTCATCATGGCAACCACATCTGCAATGTGGTTTTCAGTAACGGTTTCCCTGTTCTGACGCTGTTCTTCTTGCCAGTCCTCTTGTGCCAATAATAATTCCTTTTCTAATTTCTTTTCATCGTCGCGAAGCTTGGCGGCTTCTTCGTATTTCTGGCGTTTTACAACGCTATTTTTTTGCTCACGTACTTGCTCAAGCTCATTTTCGATTTCAACGACTTTTTCAGGCACTTCCATATTGGTGATGTGTACTCTTGATCCTGCTTCGTCAAGGGCGTCTATTGCCTTGTCCGGTAGAAAACGATCGGTTATATACCTGTCTGAAAGTTTCACACAAGCTTCGATAGCCTCATCTGTGTAGTTCACATTGTGATGCGCTTCGTACTTGTCTTTGATGTTTTGCAATATTTCGATGGTTTCATCTACGGAGGTTGGTTCCACTACTACTTTCTGGAATCGACGCTCTAATGCACCATCTTTTTCAATGTTTTGACGGTATTCGTCAAGAGTTGTTGCGCCAATGCATTGAATTTCACCTCTAGCAAGTGCTGGCTTAAACATATTGGAAGCATCTAGGCTACCAGTAGCACCACCTGCACCAACAATGGTGTGAATTTCATCAATAAACAAAATAATGTTGGCGTTTTTTTCCAACTCATTCATAACCGCTTTGAGGCGCTCTTCAAACTGTCCTCTGTACTTGGTGCCTGCAACAAGCGAAGCTAAGTCTAGCGTTACCACACGTTTGTTGTAGAGCACTCTTGACACTTTCTTCTGAATGATGCGTAGTGCCAGTCCTTCTGCAATAGCAGATTTACCCACACCAGGCTCGCCTATGAGTAGGGGATTGTTTTTCTTACGGCGGCTCAAAATTTGTGAAACACGCTCAATTTCTTTTTCCCGACCAATAACGGGGTCCATATTACCATCAATAGCGACTTTGGTTAAGTCTCTGCCAAAGTTGTCAAGTACTGGCGTACTGGATTTTTTTGATTTTTTATCATCTGTTGATGAAGAAAAGGCAGCCCCTTGTCCACGATTGTCTTCGTCGGCGGCATCATCTGGGAAAGCATCCGCAGATGGCATTTCTATAAAGTCGTCGTCATTAGTATCGTCAGACATGTATTTAAACTGATCTTTTACAGTTTCGTAATCTACCTGTAGTTTGTGTAGCACTTTTGTTGTTGGGTCATTCTCGTTTCTGAGAATACACAGCAGCAAGTGCGCAGTATTTATTGAGGTGCTTTGGAAAAGCTTTGCCTCAAGAAAAGTCGTTTTGAGTGCACGTTCCGCCTGGCGGGTTAGGTGCAAATTTGTTTTGTGTTGGGGTTCAGGTGAGTTGGTTGGGTTTGCAGGACTCAAAATCTCAATTTTCCTTCTTAAATAATCCAAATCGATCTCAAGTGCAGACAGTATCGAAATTGCTTTTCCATTCCCATCACGCAACAATCCAAGCATAAGATGTTCCGTACCAATAAAGTCATGACCAAGTCGTAAAGCCTCCTCTTTACTGTAGGTGATGACGTCTTTTACGCGAGATGAAAAATTGTCGTCCATAGCTTTTTTTAAATACTGTGTTCAAAAATCGAACCAGATACATAACGAATAGACAAAAAAAATTGTTGAATTACAAATAAATTGGGCAAAATATTTCGCATAAGTTTCCAATATGGCTTGTTAATAAATTATAAGAAAATAGCCATTAAATTAGTATATATTCATTCGATGAATACGTATTTTAGCAATTATGTCACAACATTAAATCAAAAACCGAATGGCTACTGAAGATAAATTGATTCCAATCAATATTGAAGACGAAATGAAGTCGGCTTATATCGACTATTCTATGTCGGTCATTGTGTCACGTGCACTGCCAGATGTTCGAGATGGGCTAAAGCCTGTGCACCGTCGTGTGCTCTTCGGCATGCATGAATTGGGAGTTAGAGCAAATTCATCTTATAAAAAATCTGCACGTATCGTTGGGGAAGTGTTAGGTAAATATCACCCTCACGGCGATACATCGGTTTATGACACCATGGTGCGTATGGCCCAGTCTTGGAGTTTACGCTATATGATGGTTGATGGCCAAGGTAACTTTGGATCTGTTGATGGGGATAGCCCGGCAGCCATGCGTTATACAGAGGCACGTCTACAAAAAATATCAGAAGACATGATGGCCGATATCGATAAAGATACCGTTGACCATCAATTAAATTTTGACGATACCTTAAAAGAGCCTACCGTAATGCCCACAAGGGTTCCTAATTTGCTTATCAATGGGGCTTCTGGTATTGCTGTGGGTATGGCAACCAATATGCCCCCTCACAACCTCACAGAGGTTATCAACGGAACCATTGCATACATTGACACCCCAGAGATTGATATTGACGGTTTGATGGAGCATATCAAAGCACCAGATTTTCCAACAGGAGGCGTTATTTATGGCTATGAAGGTGTGAAAGAAGCCTTCCACACAGGGAGAGGCCGTGTTGTTGTTCGTGGAAAAGCAGAAATTGAAGAGGTAAACGGTCGCGAATGTATTATCGTTACTGAAATCCCTTATCAAGTTAACAAGGCTGACATGATTCGTAAGACAGCCGACATGGTTAACGACAAAAAAATTGAGGGTATTTCTAATATCCGCGACGAGTCTGACCGCAAAGGTATGCGTGTTGTTTATGTACTAAAACGTGATGCGATTCCAAACATCGTACTTAATATGTTGTACAAATACACGGCATTACAATCTTCTTTTAGTGTAAACAACATTGCACTAGTTAAGGGACGCCCGCAAATGTTGAACCTCAAGGATATGATTCACCATTTTGTGGAGCATCGTCACGAGGTTGTTGTACGTCGTACACAATACGAATTGCGTAAAGCCGAAGAGCGTGCACATATTTTAAAAGGGCTTATCATTGCTTCGGACAATATTGATGAAGTTATTGCCTTGATAAAAGCCTCTGCAAATGCAGATGAGGCACGTAAAAAATTAATTGACACCTATGAGCTAACAGAAATTCAAGCAAAAGCCATTGTTGAGATGCGTTTACGCCAACTAACCGGCCTGGAGCAGGATAAGTTGCGTACTGAGTTTGATGAATTGATGAAAACCATAGCGGATTTAAAAGACATTCTGGACAAGAAAGATCGTCGAATGAACATCATCAAAACTGAACTTCATGAAGTGAAGGACAAGTATGGCGATGAACGTAGATCTACAATCGAATATGCTGGAGGAAGTTTCCGTGTTGAAGACATGATTCCTGACGAGAAAGTGGTGATTACCATATCTCATGCAGGTTATATCAAAAGAACGCCGCTTGCGGAATACCGTACACAAAATAGGGGCGGAGTGGGCCAGAAAGCCTCAACTACCCGTAACGAAGACTTTTTAGAGCATCTATTTGTGGGTACTAACCACCAATATATGTTGTTCTTTACCCAAAAAGGAAAATGTTTCTGGTTGCGTGTATTTGAAATTCCAGAAGGAAGCAAGACAGCCAAAGGACGTGCCATCCAAAACCTTATTAATATTGAACAAGATGACAAGGTGAAAGCCTTCATTTGTACGCAAGACCTAAAGGATGAAGAATACATCAACAGTATGTTTGTTGTGATGGCTACCAAAAAAGGTCAAGTAAAAAAGACTTCTTTAGAACAATATTCAAGACCAAGAACCAATGGTATAAATGCGATAACGGTGCGTGAAGGAGACGAATTACTTGAAGCCAAGCTCACTACTGGGCTATCACAGGTTGTTTTAGCAGTGAAGTCTGGTAAGGCCATTCGATTTGAAGAGAGCAAGACCCGCCCAATGGGAAGAAATGCATCTGGAGTAAGAGGAATTTCCCTCAAAGATGCCCATGATGAAGTTATTGGCATGGTAACTGTAAATGATTTAGACTCTGACATTTTGGTGGTTTCCGAGCACGGCTATGGTAAGCGTTCCAATTTGGACGATTATCGCATAACCAACCGAGGTGGAAAAGGGGTAAAAACCCTTTCTCTAACTGAAAAAACAGGTAATTTGGTTGCGATTAAGAATGTTAATGACGGAGATGACTTGATGATTATCAACCGTTCAGGAATTGCCATACGACTGGGTGTAGACACACTGCGTGTAATGGGCCGTGCCACACAAGGCGTTCGTCTGATTAATATAAAGGGCGATGACTCTATTGCGGCAGTAGCCAAGGTAATGAACGACGAAGACGAGATTCAAGACGTTGATGACATTGATGTAACTATAGAAGATAATAACGATAATTCATAAACTACTTAATATGAAATTTTATTTCCCTGTGCTTCTAGCTGCCCTAATTTCTTATACGGCTGTGGCACAAAAAAAGGAGCTTAAAGCAGCTCAAAAGCTTGTTGACGCAAGTCTTTACCAAAAGGCATTAGTCGCCTTAGATGAAATGCAACCCCTAATAAAAAATGCAGAGGCAAAATACAGTTCGCATTACTATTATTTGCTTGGTGTTTCTAAGCAGAAAAACAAAGCCTTTGACGAAGCTATTGCCGCATTTGATAAAGCCAATTCCATTGAGGAAAGTGCTAATCTAAAAAAGTATTCTTCGCTTATTCAAGGTAACGTTTCAAGCCTGACAAATGACTTGATTAATGAAGCAGTTGATTTGAATAGTAGTGAAGAATATGTAGCAGCTTCAAAACTATTGTATACGGCATACGAATTAGACCCTCAAAATAACAAAGACTACTTATACTATGCAGCTTCTAGCGCAGTGAATGGTGGAGACTACGATACTTCATTGTCTTATTACTTACGACTTAAAGACCTCAATTATGAGGGGCGTAAGACAACATATTACGCAACTGAAGTTTCTTCTGGAGAAGAATCTGAAGTGCCTGATGCTGCTACCTTTGCGATTTATAAAAAATCGAAAGAGTTCACAAACCTACGTGAAGAACTCTCTGATTCTAAACTACCAGAAATTGTAAAAAACATTGCATTAATTTATGTGCAAAAAGGTGATAATGAAGCTGCCATGCAAGCTGTAAAAGATGCTCGCTCAATGTCTCCCAAAGATGTTGGTTTGATTTTGACTGAAGCAGATTTATATAATAAAATTGGTGATGAGGCACGTTTTGCATCGCTTATGGAAGAAGCCATAGCACAAGATCCAAACAATGCGGTTTTGTATTATAATTTGGGTGTTGTGAATGGTAATAAAGGAAACCGAGAGGCTTCAATTTCTTATTATAAAAAGGCGATTGAGCTGGACCCTAACTATGAGGCCACCTACCTTAACTTAGCTTCAGTTATTTTAGAGGGTGAGGCGGAAATTGTTGAGGAGATGAATACATTGGGTACTTCGGCTTCCGACAATAGAAAGTATGATGCCTTAAAGCAGAAGCGTGAAGGCCTTTTCCTTGAAGCAGTACCTTATTTGGAAACATTGGTATCCATCAATCCTAACAATGCTGACGCCTTAACCACACTTAAAAATATCTTCGGAACCATTGGAGATACTGCCAACTTTAAAAAGTACCGAGATATGTTAGACAGTCTCTAACACATTTATAAAAAAATAAACCTCGCTATATGCGGGGTTTTTTTATACGATAGATTTGATAAGTCTTAGTTGGTGTGTGTACGTATTTTTTTCAACATTGAAGATGCCTGTTTGATCTAGGCGATCTACCCGCACTTGTCCAGCTGCATGAATGATATAGTTGTTTTCAAGCACAACACCAACATGGATAATAGTACCTTCCTCGTCATCGAAAAAAGCCAAATCACCCGGCTCAGACTCTTCAATAAAACTGAGTACCTCCCCAAGTGCTGACTGTTCTATTGCTGTTCTTGGCAGCATCACCCCACAAAGCTTGTAAACGATTTGCGTAAAACCTGCTTCATCAATACCAAAGGGAGACTTGCCTCCTTTTCTGTAAGGGGTGTTTAAAAAAGTGAAGGCGGTTTGGGGAATGTTTTTCTTTTGAATCGCAACACCTGAGGTCTGGCCTTCAAAACGATGTCCTAAAAATGCACAGTTTTCTATAGTACTTCCAATAGAAATGGGGAATAGTATATCGTTGTCTTTTAAAATAAATTCGACCAAATCAACAGCTGTTTTAGGCTCTTGCTTGGACAGCTTAGCGAATTCTTCATCTGTAATGCCGATGTATTGTGCGTTGTCGATCCAACCCACCGCACCGTCTGCAAGCTTGACATTGCTCCATTTCTTCTTGGTGTTAATGACCTCAAATAACTCACCATATAATACCTCACTTATCAGCGGTGCATCAAATTGAGCAACTTCACGCAGCGGAACCAAACTCAACCCACAAATGCCATACGTCATAATTCAAAAGTAAAGATAAAATGAAGACCTTGTTGCTGTATGTTGAAAAGTGGTATTTTTGTTTAAATCTTTTTTATGTCGCTCTTTTACAGATTTCAAGCCATACTTTACAAGATACTGCTGTGTTTGCTAGTAGTAGGTGTGGTTGTGTATCTACTTCCGAGGGCGGGAAGCTTTCAATATGAGATACAGGCGGGCAAGCCTTGGCAATATGAAACACTCTTGGCTCCCTATGATTTTCCCATTCAAAAAACACAAGTCGAATTAGAAGAAGAAAGAACCCGTTTAAAGGCAAATATTCCGCGCTACTTTTCAGTAAGCCAAGAAGTAGTTCCAACCGTAATGGATGCTTTTGATCAATATGTTGCAGCACTTCCTGCTAGCGAAGCGTCTAATGCTCTTTTTATTAATTGGAGGACTACCATCGAAGCCATGTATGAAATTGGCGTTGTATCCTTTTCTGAGACTTTATTTGAAGAGGAGGTCGCACTCGTAAATAGCACGAGAAAAAAAACCATAAAACTTGGAGATTTATATGCTGATGTTGATGTTAAAAATGCATTAGAAAATCAATTGACTGAAGCAGGACTTGGTGTTTTGTCAGATGCGAGCATACAGTATTTATTCTCTTTGATAACACCCAATGTTTCTTATGACGAAGCCCTAACCGCACAATTTCGTACGGAAGCAGTGGCAGGTATAGTACCCATTCGTGGGTTGGTTACTAAAGGAACGCGAATCATTGCAAAAGGCGAAGTTGTTGAAGGGGAAAAGCTGAAAATATTACAGTCCCTTCAGCTTGAATATGAGTCTCAAACATGGACACAGTCCAATACCGCTTGGATTATTTTAGGGTATGCATTGCTGGTTATTATCCCTGTATTACTTCTTTTTGTTTTCTTATGGCGAACAAGACCTTTGGTCTTTGAAAACAACAAACGGACTACTTTTTTGTGTGTCAATATATTGCTGATGGTCTTGCTGACCAAAGTAGTTGTAGATGTAAATCCATTATATGTCTATGCAGTTCCCATTTGTATGCTACCCTTGCTTTTGCGCACTTTTTTTGATACACGTATTGCGCTTTTTTCTCTAATGATTGCGCTTTTTCTTATTGCCTTCTTAGTACCCAACAGCTTTGAGTTTATGTTCTTACAGATGATGGCTGGCATTTTGGCATCACTCACCGTAAATGACTTATATCGACGTGCTAAGTTGTTTATTTCGGTAGGGCTTATTGTTGGCTTATATGTTGTTTCTTATATTGCTTTTACCCTTATTCACGATGGCAACTTGAATCAGTTGTCATATGACGTACTGTTGCTTTTTGTAGTTAATGGTTTGGCGATTTTATTCGTTCAACCGCTAATATATATTTTTGAAAAAGTATTTGGTTTGGTATCCGATGCTTCTTTGTTGGAGCTCTCCGACACCAACAGTAAGCTTCTACGAGAACTAGCCGATAAAGCCCCTGGAACATTTCAGCACTCCTTGCAAGTAGCCAACATAGCCGAGGCTGCCGCAAATGCCATTGGCGCCAATACGTTGCTTACTAGGGTTGGTGCCTTGTATCACGATATTGGTAAAATGAAGAACCCCGTTTTTTTTAGTGAAAATCAAGCTTCTTATAGCCCGCATGATGACCTTTCCTCTGAGGTAAGTGCCAAAATCATCATTGAGCATGTGTTGCATGGGATTACACTAGCTAGAAAGGCGAAGTTGCCAGATAGGGTTGTTGATTTTATACGCACACACCACGGGACAACAACCGTGCTTTATTTTTATCAGCAGGCAAAGCAAAACAATGTTGAAGTAGATATTGAACAATTTCAATACCCAGGCCCAAAACCTTTTTCAAAAGAAACAGCTATTGTCATGATATCTGATGGAGTAGAGGCAGCATCAAAAAGTTTAAAAGAGCCCACGGCAGAGAAAATTATTGTCTTTGTAGATAAGATTGTGCAACGTCTGATGGATGAAAAACAATTTTTGGAAGCTAATATTACGCTTCGTGAAATTGAAACAATTAAAAAGGTGTTGGTTGAAAAGCTTATAAGTAGTTATCACCTTCGAGTTGCTTACCCCGAATAATAGCTTAGGCCTTACTATTTCCGTAATTCTGCCTTAAAACCTGTCTTTAATATTGGCAGTATGACCAGTGGAATAACGGTCTAAATATTTTGAAATAAGATATAGACGGTGAACATGATAAGGGGGTGTAGTGAACCAAACTTTCGAAAGTTCGAACTTTTTGAAAGTAATTAATGATATAAACACGAAAAAAAAATTCATAAAAAATGATTATTCTCGAAAATAAATTATAACCCAAACATACTAGGGTTGTTATTTAGTTGTTAATTTTACAAC
>ERZ887830.491-NODE-491-length-25137-cov-56.126425_pt1 | contig 25137 bp, 21 predicted proteins | sample MGYA00521101_ERZ887830 | MGnify/ENA primary metagenome ERZ887830 (study PRJEB32303, sample SAMEA104408592) | aquatic metagenome | biome: Marine water; feature: Pelagic; material: water | place: Baltic Sea | collected 2014-06-05T16:38:00 | depth 1,762 m ... | reverse complement strand
CAACTCATTTTATGGAAGCACAATTTGGCGGTTCCGCCCTTAACCAAAAGACCATTTTAAACCACCCTATTGGGTTATTTGTTTTATTTTTCACCGAGATGTGGGAGCGCTTTAGCTACTACGGCATGCGCGCCATCTTGGTGTTGTTCCTCACATCATCCATCATGAACGACGGTTGGGCATGGTCCAACGAAGATGCCTTGCAGTTGTATGGACTATACACAGGCTTGGTATACCTTACACCCATCCTTGGTGGATTTCTCGCTGACAAATTTTTAGGCTACCGCAATGCAACTGTTTTGGGTGCTTTGATCATGACTTTAGGACATGCTTCCATGGCATTGGAAACCTTTACAGATTCCTTTTTCTACCTTGGCTTGGTATTGTTAATCATTGGTAATGGTTTTTTTAAACCCAATATTTCTTCCATTGTAGGGCAATTGTATAAAGATGGAGACAAGCGCAAAGATGGCGGTTATACCATTTTCTATATGGGCATTAATGCCGGTGCTTTCTTGGGAATCTTACTCTGTGGTTATATAGGCGAAAAAGTAGGCTGGCACCTCGGTTTTGGGTTGGCTGGTATTTTTATGTTCTTTGGAATGTTGCAGTTTTGGTATGCTCAAAAAATATTTGGAAATATTGGAATAACCCCCAAAAAGCTTGCAGAAGTACAGCCAGCTAACAAAGACCAAAAAATAAAGAAAGGATTTTCTAAGGTTGAAATAGACCGCTTGATTGTCATTGTTATTTTTTCCATATTCACGATTTTCTTTTGGTGGGCATTTGAACAAGCAGGCGGCTCCATGACCATATTCGCAAAAGATTTTACCCAACGAACATTGGTTGGGGATGCTTCCAGTATCTTTAAGGTAGCAAATACCATCATCACCCTCGTTCCAATGGTTGTTTTGACCATAGTGCTCTATGGCTTGTTTAGTAAAATGCTCAGCAATTTCATGCTGTCTAATCTATTCTTAGGCGCAAGCTTTGCCATTATTTGGGGCATCGTTATTTGGATGATTGTGCGTGAGTTTTCAGAAACAGCAACTGAAATCCCCGCATCTTGGTTTTCAGTTTTAAATTCGCTTTATATTATTTTACTGGCGCCGCTGTTTTCCAAAATATGGGCCTCTAAGCTTAATCCTAGCGGACCCATAAAATTTGCCATTGGACTTATCCTTTTGGGAATAGGCTTTGCATTCTTGGCTTTTGGTGCTTGGGGTATTCCGTTGGGTGCAGAACAGGCTAGCGTTAGCATTGTTTGGCTCATCTTGGCGTATTTGTTCCACACCATGGGAGAACTGTGCGTTTCACCCGTAGGTTTGTCTTATGTGAGTAAGTTGGCTCCAATAAAGCTAGTTGGCCTTATGTTTGGCTTTTGGTTTGTTTGTAGCGCTATTGCAAATTATTTAGGAGGAAAAACAGGAAGTTATATCGACAAAATTTCAGAAGCCTATGGTTTGTCAAACTTTTTCTTGATTTTCTTTGTAATACCCGTTTTGGCAGGAATCTTGATGATTGTATTGAAACCTATTCTTATTAAAAAAATGCATGGAATTGATTAAAAGTATAACCGCCCTATTTCTACTAACCCTTTCCCTTAGCCTAAGCGCTCAGGTCAATTGGTACACCTTTGAAGAGGCTTTTGAAGCACAAAAAGTGGACCCAAAACCCATTATGGTGGATGCCTACACCGTTTGGTGCGGCCCCTGTAAGTTATTGGACAAAAACACCTTTGGCAATAAAGACGTTAGCGACTACCTAAACGCCAACTTTTACCCCGTAAAATTTAATGCTGAAGGCAACGAAGTGGTACGTTTTGAAGGCAAAGCCTATGACAATCCAAATTATGATCCCCAGCGAGCGAAGAGTCGTAACAGCGCACATAGCCTCACGCGATACTTAGGCGTATCTGGCTATCCAACCCTAGTATTTTTTGACGATATGGGAAATTATATCACCCCCGTAGTTGGATATTTAAATCCAGCCCAAATAGAAATTTACTTAAAATTAGTTCATCTCAAAGAGTATGAGTCTATCAAGTCTCAGGATGACTTTACAGCTTATATAAAAAATTTTAAGGGTCAGTTTAAGGGATAACTGCCCTCTGTAGCAGTGCTGTGAAACGCTGTGTTATTTGCTTCGCAAGTTGCTTTCCAGCGTGCCACAAATGAAGGATAATTGCTTCCGTCAGCAATGATAATGGCAGGTTTTATATTGTCAATCAAATCACCCAAATGAATTTTAGGATTTTCCCGTAAGAGGATTATTTTATGAGGCTGAACTCCTTGATAAATACCTAAGCTGTCGACCACAAGTAAAGCTCCATAGCTGTTATGTAGCTGTTGATAATGCATGCTGTCAAGGCGATTGTCTAATTGAAACCGCGCCGCCAATTGCGTTATTTTTTCAGTTTTTTTGTCGTAATGTGCCATGCCTATTCGATTTTCGGCCGTAAGCAGCAAGCTGTTTTTGTATACATGCCCAATAAGTGCTTTGGGTGGAGGTTTCCACTGCATCAACAGGTTAAAATGAAACAGTATAGACACCACACCCAATAACAACATCTTTTTGTGGGTAGGGCGAGACAGCAAGACAAACAGGCTAACAACAGCCATTCCCAAAAGTGTTGCATCAAGAGGTCTGAAAGGGATGCTTTCAATAAAAAAGTGTTCCCATTGCGCAATCCATGCGACGGTATTTTGATACGCATCAAAAATGCGGTTAGCGAAATCATATGCTGGATATACCGATGGAAAGAAACTAAAGCCAACTGCTGCAATTGCCAGCGTGATGATAAAGCCCAGTAGGGGCACAAGCACCAAATTGCTAACCCAAAAAAGGAGTGGAAATTGGTTGAAGTAGTAAAGGCTTAAGGGCAAAATGGCGAGTTGGGCAATAATACCTACTCCAAAAAGGTCAGCGAGGTAACGAACAGCTCTGTGTTGCTTTATAAATAGGCGTTGCCAGTGTGGCATCATCCAAACAATTCCAAAAACGGCCGCATAGCTCAATTGAAACCCCACATCAAAAATAAACCGCGGATTTACTAAAAGCAGTATGACAAAACTTACCCAAACCCCTTGAATACCGGCATTTTTACGGGCCAGCGCAAGACCTAGTTGCAAAAAAGTAAACATGGTTACCGCTCTTGTTACAGATGCGGCTCCGCCTGTGATAAGCACAAAACACCAAAGCAATAGCACTGGTATCAATGCCGCAAGTACTTTGCCGAATTTCAAGCTTTTTAGCGGTCTCACAAAAAACCGCAACAGCATAAGGACAATACCAATATGAAGTCCAGAAATAGCCAAAAGATGCATGGCGCCAGCCCTTTGGTATTGTGCTACTCGTTCCTCCGATAATTCGGCCTTATGCCCAAGTACCAATGCCATTACCAATGCCTTGTTGTTTTGGTTGAGCGGGGTTTGTTTTAGCTGTGCTATCAGTTGTTGTTGCAGTTTATACGCCCAACGTTTCAAGCTTTTTTTTGGCGACAAGGCAACAAATGGTTTCTTGTCTAAACTGATTTTCCTTGCCACGCCCTTTCGAAGCATATAGGTTTTAAAATCAAAATCCATGGGGTTCCTGGGCGCTTGGATGGGTATTAGTTTACCTTGTACCAACAAGCGATCGCCAACGGTTAGGCGCTGTGAAAGATTGGTTTGAAGAAGAATACGTTCTTTCTTTGTTGTTGCTGCAATATATTGATGCCCAAATGTATTGGTGTTTGCTGCTTTCGTTATAACAAGTTCATGTATCGTTTCTATTGAAGGCGATTTTGGTGTTATTGGGTTTAATCTTATGCTGCCCAATACCAAAAAGCAACAAAACATACTTATTGAGTAAAGAAAATGCCAGCGTTTTATATGGCAAACAACAAGTGCTGCGCCAAACCCAATAAGATATAAATAGCCGAAGTCAGCTTGAACATATTCTTGCAAAAGTATCCCTAAGCTAAAGGCAAATCCGATGATGGCAATGGGTGTACTAGAATGGGGCATACTACAAAGTACGCAATAGTTTATTTTTTAAGCAACCTTCGGGTTTGAGCGTAGGCTTTTTTCCAATACGTATTATCGAGCGTTGAGATGATTACCCCACGTGAAGAAGAGGCGTGAATGAATTGGGGAACCCCACGTTTTGTGCCTACCACAATACCGGCATGTGTAAGCCTACGTTTCCTTGAAGTCCTAAAAAAAATTAGATCTCCTTTTTTGGCTCTGTCGACAGAAATGCGCTTGCCTTTTTTTCGCAAGGCATCAACTGTTCTGGGTATTCTAACGCCTTGTTGTCGGTAGGCATTGTAAATAAGTCCCGAGCAATCAATCCCACCTTTAGTATTTCCACCCAAAGCATAAGGAGTGCCTAAGTATCCTTTGGCGTAGTAAACAACCCCATCTCTGGGTTTCATTTTGCTGCCTTTTCGGAAGCTTCCACACGAAACTATACTTAGTGCCAATAGCAAGACAAATAGCTTACGCATGTGTTCGTTGTGAAATTAGTCTGGCCGCTTGATCACTAGCGCCACTTCCGCCTAGTTTTATTTTAAGCACCTTGTAGGCCTCAAGCTGGGCTGTTCGTGCTGGTCCATTCAAAATTTCGGATAGGTCTTTAGATAATTGCTTTGCATTGCAATTGCGCTGCAAGCGTTCTGGCACGGCCATCTGGTCTAAAATTAAATTGACAAGTGAGATGTATGGTAGTTTTACAACTTGCTTTCCAATGGTGTAGCTCAAAGCACTGGTTTTATAACAAACAATTTGTGGCACCTCAAACAATGCCGTTTCTAAGGTCGCTGTTCCGCTGGTAACCAAAGCAGCATGGGCATGCGACAATAATTTATAGGTGTCATTTTTGACAATGTGTAGGCCTAGGTTTTCGAAGAGCACTTCGTCTAGGTGCGGTGCTGCTCCAATCACAAAACAATAATCGGGGAAGTCTTTGGCGGTATCCGACATAATACGAACCATTTTACTTACCTCTTGCGCTCTGCTCCCAGGAAGTAAAGCCACTATGGGTTTGTCTTTTGGAAGTTTGTGTGTTGTCCTAAAGGCATCAGCGCTTCCAGCGTCAAATTGTGCAATTTCATCTAACAATGGATGCCCCACAAAATCAACAGCCAGCTGGTGTTTGTCTTCAAAAAAGGTCTTTTCAAAAGGGAGGATGACATACAGATAGTCAATTACCTTTTTCATAAGTGTTACCCTGTTTTCTTTCCACGCCCAAACTTGTGGACTTATGTAATAGTGCACAGGAATTTTTTGAGCTTTTGCCCATTTGGCGATGCGGAGGTTAAAGCCGGGATAGTCAACAAGGATAATGGCATCGGGTTGAAATGCTAACATATCTTCTTTACAAAAGCGTATGTTTTTGAAAATGGTTCGGATGTTTTTGGCGACTTCCCAAAAACCCATAAAAGCCAAGTCACGGTAGTGCTTTACGATGGTTGCCCCTTGCGCCTTCATGCGGTCGCCTCCCCAAGCACGAATGCTTGTATTTGCATCTTCGTGCTTAAGCGATTTTATAAGGTTAGCAGCATGTAAATCACCAGATGCTTCCCCGGCAATGATGTAGTACTTCATCCAAAAAGCTTTAATCCAAAGGTAAACAATGCCCACAAGATGGAGCTGGCAAGGACTCCATAGGCAAATGGCTCGTTATTTTTTCGGAGGGAGCCAAAAAATAATAGCAGATTGGGGATTGCACAAATTGTTGCGATACCAGCAAATTTATCGAATTCCGTAATTTTAAAATCTAGATTGAGTAGTGCAATGCCAAGTATAAATAAAGGCAATCCTAACCCCAGCAGCAGACCCCTACGCAGTTGTTTTGTTAAAAATCCCATGTATTTAATTTCTGTATGCTGTGATGTGCTGTCATGTCAAAGTGAACTGGCACAACGCTTACATAGCCGTTTTCGAGTGCCCACTCGTCGGTGTCTTCGCCCTTGTCCTCATTGATAAATTTTCCTGTTAGCCAGTAGTATTCTTTACCAGTTGGGTCTTCTCTTTTGTCAAATTCTTCAACCCAATATGCCATTGCTTGTCTGCATATGCGTATTCCTTTAATGTCCTTCTCTTTTAATTTAGGCAGGTTAACGTTTAGCACCACGCCTTCTGGAATTCCATTTGACAGGGCAGACAGGGCAATACGTTTTACAAATGTGTTTATTTGTTCAAAATCAGCATCCCACGCATAGTCTAAAAGTGAAAACCCAATGGCAGGAATCCCTTCTATGCCCGCTTCAACAGCAGCACTCATGGTTCCTGAATAGATAACATTAATTGACGAATTGGAGCCGTGATTGATGCCAGAAACACAGAGGTCTGGCTTGCGTTTTAGAATTTCATGCACGCCCATTTTGACACAGTCAGCGGGTGTGCCAGAGCAAGCGTATTCTGTCTGAGGTCCATCATCTATGGTGACCTTACTGCATCGAAGCGTATTATTTAAGGTAATGGCATGACCCATGCCAGATTGTGGGCTGTCGGGCGCCACTACCACTACGTCACCAATGCTGTTCATCACATGAATCAGATTTCGTAGCCCTGGAGCGCTAATTCCGTCATCGTTTGTTACAAGAATTAAAGGCTTTTTCATACATTAGTTTTGAAATATAAAAATACGCAATGACGGCTTCATATTTGCTTTTTTTGGCACGGTTATGGAATAGTTGTTAAAAAAGTTACGAAAAAGCTGTATTTTTAACCTTGCTTCCAAAGAGAATTATGAAAAAAAAGTTATTTATCCCCCTGTTATTTGCTGCCCTGATGCTTGTTGCGTGGACGCGCTTTAATGTTCCAACAACGCATGAATTTTCTGAAGACACCTCAAAAGATAAACTCCTGATGGAGCTAATTGCATATTTTATGCAACGCGGACACTTCGATCCTAAGGACATAAGCAACGACTTTTCCGAAGACTTGTACGATACCTTTTTGGAAATGCTGGATGGTCAAAAACGCTATTTTCTAAAAAAGGATATTGCTCAATTTGATCGATACAAATATGCATTAGACGACGAGTTTAGGGCTTTACAAACTAATTTTTTCGATTTGGTTTATACGCGTTATTTGGAACGCAGAAATGAAACCAAGTCATTCTATCTCGAGATTTTGGAGAAGCCTTTTGATTTTAATAAAAAGGAGGATATAAATGTTGATTATGAAAATCAGCAATACCCAGGTACGTTGCGGCTAAAAGTAGAAAAGTGGCGCAAGCAACTTAAACTTTCTACCCTTAATATTTTGCACAACAAATTAGAAGAGGAAGAAAAGTTGGGGGCAAAAGACGAAAGCTATGTGCCCAAGACTTTTGAGGTTTTGGAAAAAGAAGCACGAGAGATTACCAAAGAAAACATGGAAAACTATTTTTCTTTGATGGAAGATGTGCGCGAAGAGGATTGGTTTGGAAGTTATCTCAACGCTTTTGTAACCCAGTTTGACCCGCATTCGGTTTATTTCGCCCCAGTGGACAAAGATCGTTTTGATGCATCCATGTCTGGAAAGTATGAAGGCATTGGTGCTCGACTTACCAAGCGAAACCAAGTCATTAAGATTGTTGATGTCATATCAGGTGGGCCCATATGGCGCGACCAATCTATTGAAGTTGGTGACCAAATCATGATGGTACGTCAAGAAGAGGGCGACCCTGTTGATGTACAGTCCATGCGTTTAGATGATGCCATCAAACTTATCAAGGGACCAGCTGACACCACGGTTTTCCTAACCATAAAACGCGTTGACGGTACTATTGAGGAGGTAGCCATAAAACGCGACACGGTAGAATTAGAAGAATCTTATTTGAAGTCATCACTAATCCAAAAAGGAGGTAGAACGTTTGGACTGATACACCTGCCTAAATTTTATGTTGATTTTAAGGATTACAAAGAACGCAATGCTGCCAAGGACATGGAGCAAGAAATTATCCGTCTCAAGCAAAAAGATGTTCAAGGTTTGGTTATTGATTTGCGAAATAATGGTGGAGGTTCGTTACAAACGGTAGTGGATATGGCCGGTTTCTTTATTGATGAAGGACCCGTTGTGCAGGTCAAGACAAGTGATGCGGGGAGTAAGGTTTTAAAAGATAGAGATGGTAAAACACTTTGGGACGGCCCTCTAGTAATTATGGTCAATGAACTTTCGGCGTCGGCTTCTGAAATTCTAGCAGCTGCCATGCAAGATTATGAAAGAGCGGTTGTTTTGGGGAGCAAGCAAACTTTTGGCAAGGGAACCGTTCAGAATATTATAGAGCTCAATCGCTTTGTTTCTAAGAGTACTTATGGCGATTTGGGTGCGTTGAAATTTACCACTGAAAAGTTCTATCGCATTACGGGTAAGTCAACCCAGCTAGAAGGAGTTTACAGCGATGTGGTAGCACCAGACCAATATGCCTATGTTGATATTGGAGAAAAAGACGAAGAAAATCCCTTGGTATGGGATCAGATTGCTTCGGCTCAATTTAGCAAATGGAATGGCTATCAAAACTATCAACAGGTTATTGAAAACAGCGCTGCTCGTGTGGCTAATGACACTTTGTTTCAGCTTATTGATAAAAATGCCAAATGGGTTCGCCAACAACAAGACAAAAACGATTTTTCATTGAACTACAAACTGTTTTCGAATGAAATAGCTAAAGACGAATCATTTGCAGACCAATTTGAAATACTGAACGAATACACCAATTCATTGAAATTTAAATCGCTTCCTTATGAGTTGACAAAAATGAAGACAGACACCCTGCTTGCTGAAAAGCGCAAGCGTTGGCAAAAGTCTTTAAATAAGGATATGTATGTTAACGAGGCTGTTTCGATTTTAGAAGCGTTGGATTTAAACTTTATTGGCAAAAAACCGCTTGCCCTGCAACGCTAATCTATTAAAAGAGTTTATTGTATTCTCTGATAATATATGCGTAAGTAAATTCCCATAAATATACTAAAAGCCAACAGGCTAGATCCGCCGTAACTCATCAGGGGGAGTGGAATACCAATGGTAGGCACCAAGCCAACCACCATGCCTAGGTTAATGCCTACGTGTATGAGTAATATACATGCAAATCCAAGGCAAAACACCCTGCTAAAAGTGGTTTTTTGTTTGTAGGCTGTTTTGACAATTTGCATCATGAGCATCATAAAAAGACCCAAAACCATGGCCGTGCCTAAAAAGCCCCATTCTTCGCCCACAGTTGTGAAGATGTAATCGGTTTGCTGTTCTGGTACAAACCCTCCTTTAGTTTGTGTTCCTTGGAGGTAGCCTTTGCCCAATTTACCGCCTGAGCCAATGGCTATTTGAGACTGATTTATATTATAACCGACACCTCTAACATCAACTTCTTTTCCTAATAAAATATTAAAGCGATCTCTGTGTCGTTGTTCAAACACATTGTCAAAAATATAGGACACAGAAAGCGTAAAAGCAGCACCCACGACACCTATTAACAGTATGGGTCTGAGTACTTTTTTTGCCTTACGCCAACGTCTGTAGGTATAGGCAAACAGCGATAAAACACCAATAGTCCATAAGGTAGTATTGGCGCCAATCAGCAGCGTGAGTATAAATAACCCAAACAGACTTAGTATGACATAAAGAAAGTTAGCTGGAAGTCCTTCGGCATGGAGTACAAGGAAAAAGCTTAAAAGTACTATGGCTGTTCCGGGGTCGGGTTGGAGTATCGTTAACATCGCGGGAATGGCTATGATGACAAAGGCACCTGTATAATCTTTTACGCTATCTATACGTGTATTAAAACCACCTAAGTGCTTGGCAAGTGCGAGTGCAACGGCAACTTTTGCAAACTCTGAAGGCTGCAAGCTAAATCCGCCAATAGCATACCAAGACCTTGCACCAGACACCTCTGTCCCAAACACCCAAAGTCCCAATAAACTTAGGATTGACAACAGAAATAAGATACTAGCATAACGCTCAAAAAACTTGATATCAATGAATTGGAATAAGGAAATCAACACTAAACCTATCCCTAAAGCAATAAGTTGTTTTTGCATAAATCCAGCAGCAATAGCCGTGTTGTCGGCATCGTATACAGCAGAATATATATTGACCAAACCTACGCCCACCAACATCAGATAGAGGGTTAACGCATACCAGTCAAATTGCGAAAACTTATTCATTTATGGTAAAAGGTTTGTTACTTGTTACCTTGGCATATTCTTCTTCAAGACTTCCGTTGAGCATGCGGTTTTCCAACCATCTTCGCTTGACTTCACCTTTAAGATATTTTTCAATGACCAAACTGGCAATGGGCGCAGCCCAACGCGCACCCCAATATCCGTTTTCAACGATAACAGCAAGTGCAATTTTAGGGTCGTCTTTTGGTGCAAAAGCAATAAAAACAGAATGGTCTGTTAGTTGTGTTCTCACCCCATCAATTTTTGTAAAGTTTTCAATGGTACCCGTTTTGCCACAGACCTCAATTCCTCTTATAGCAGCTACTCGGGCTGTTCCTTTGCTAACTACATCAGCCATCCCCTCAATGACATTTGTAAAATGTTCTTTTGAAATTGTAGTCGCGCGTTTTGTTTTGTATTTAGGATCAATAAAATCACCTTGCACATCTTTTACAAAATGGGGCGTGTAGAAAAACCCCCGGTTTGCAATGGTTGCCGCTACATTAGCCAATTGGATTGGCGTCATAAGTATTTCGCCTTGCCCAATGGCATTGGATACTATGGTTGACCCGCGCCACCGTTGATTGGGATACCAAAGATTGTAGAAGTTAGCATTGGGTACATAACCTGGTTGGCCTACAGGATGGTCATACCCCAAATAATTCCCTAAACCAAAGCTGTTCAGGTGCTTGTGCCAGTTATTGATGTTCTCTTCAACTTTGTTGTCTTTATCGATAATACGACGGTAAACATTGGAGAAATAGGTGTTACAAGATTTGTAAATACCTCTGTTTAGATTATTTTTTGTTCCCGATGGACACATACATGCCATAAATTGATTTCTGGCATAGTAGTGCCCGCTGTAACAAGTGAATTTTGTTTTGGAGTCCACCACACCTTCCTCTAGTGCCACAAGCGCATTTAGCACTTTAAAAGGAGATCCCGGGGCGTATTGCCCTTGAAGTGAACGGTCAAATAAATACCTGTTAAGGGTGTCTTGCTTTAATTCTTCAAAAAGGGAAGACCGATCTCTACCTACCAGTGCATTGGGATCAAAGGTTGGCGTACTCACACTCATCAGAATTTCACCTGTGTTGGGCTCAATGGCCAAAATACCGCCACGTTTATTTGCCAATAGCTTAGTGCCGTATTCTTGAAGCGCAATGTCAATTGATAGTGTTATGTCTTGCGCTGGTACTGGCAAAGTGTCCAGCGTACCATCTTTATAGGGGCCAATGATTCTGTTAAACTTATCCCTTTGCATATAGGAAACGCCTTTAGTCCCTCGCAGTACTTTTTCATAGGTCTTTTCAATGCCTTGACGTCCTATGAGTTCCCCTTTAACATAGTAGGGGTTGTTTCGTATATCGAAATTGTTAACCTCGCTTATATAACCCAAGAGATTGGCTGCTACTTCCGTTTGGTAATCTCTTACAGATTTTCGCTGGATGTACATGCCTGGAAATTTCCACATTTTCTCCTGTAAAATGGCATAGTCTTGTTTAGAAATTTGGTTTAAAAGCACCGATGGGGCACGCAGCGAATAGCGACGCGCTTTGTTTATACTTTCAACCAATTCTGATTTAGGCAAACGCAGCATCTTGCATAGGTCCAAGGTGTCGAAGGCTTTGAGGTTTTTTGGAATCACCATCAAGTCATACATGGGCTGATTAGAAACCAATAGAGTGCCATTCCTATCAAAAACATACCCTCGCTCTGGATATACGTACTGCTTTAATACCGAGTTTTTTAAGGAAAGATCGCCGTATTGATCTGAGATTATCTGAAGGAAAAACAACCTCACAAACAGTACGATGCCTACAATTGCAATCGTTGTGGTAAAAAAGCGGGTTCTCATTACTTTCTTTTTTGGGTTAAAACAAGCAATAAGAAACAGGCCATTATGGTTAAAATACTGTTGGCTCCCCATGCACTTAGCAACCAGCCAAACTTAGACCAGCTTCCTATCATGGCAGCAAAAAGAAAAAAGTGATGAACCAATATAATCAGTAAAGTGTAGAGGCAAAGACTTCCGAAAGATTCGTTTTCAATTTTCAGATCTCTTAAGGATATGGTGTCTCGGTATGCAGTGCGCATAAGTAGTGGTCTTGTAAAGCAAGCAATCAGACTTGCGACAGTGTGTACGCCACCAGACAAGAAAAGCAAGTCAACCACAACCCCAATAAAAAATCCGACCAACAGCACGACCCAAGCTTCCCATTGGTGAGGCAAAAACACAAATAAAAGCACATAGATTAACGGCGAATAAGGAATGCCAAGCATGATAGGGTCAAGGATGAAAACCTGTGCAAAGACAAGTGCCAAAAACCAAACCAGTAAGCCTATTGGTTTATTCATTATCGATAATCATTTCTTTGATTGTTTCAGCTTTAGGTATCACAACGCCATAGACATAATCCAGATTGGTCATGTCTTGAAAAAGGGATATGTGAAGCTGGTAATAGTTGTCGTTTGTCGGGACAATAATTTCATTGATGACACCAAGGTCAATATGTTTTGGAAAAACAGCCGACATACCTCCAGTAACAATGGTATCTCCCACTTGTACAGTGGCAGCCAAGGGAACGTCTGACAGTATCATGTCTTTTGGCGAATCTCCATTCCAATAGAGGCTACCAAAATGATTACTTTTCTTGAGTTTTGCGTTTATGCGCAACGACTTATTTAGCAAGGAAATAACACTGCTGGTTTCATCGTTGGTGTTATGAACAATCCCAACGACTCCTTTTGCAGAAATAACACCCATTTCCTTGTGTATACCGCTTTTGTTTCCTGCGTTAAGTGTGATGTGGTTGTAGTTGAGCTGAATGCTATTTCGAATTACTTGTGCGGGAATTACTTCAAATGGAATGCTGTCCAAAAGAAGCGCTTTACTTTGCTCATTGATAAGCTTTTCTAAAAGGTATTGATTGTCTTCAAGTAGCTGCTGGTTGTGCTGATCGCGTCTAAAGTAAGAGAAAAACTGATGGCGAGCTTCAAAAAAGGGCGCTAGAGTAGCATTATTTATTGCTAAAAAATTACTGCGTTGGTAGTTTTGATTACGTGCAATAAAGCGTAGAGATAAGGCTAGCAACAAAATAAACAGCAGTAGCGTTCTGTTTCGCAGTATGCTGTTCAGTAATTTTTGCATGTGTTACACTACTTTATCAAAACAGACTTATATCGTTCAATGTTTTTAAGCACAGTGCCAGTTCCTCGAACTACAGCTCGAAGTGGATCTTCTGCAATAAAAATGGGGAGTTCCGTTTTTTGAGAAAGTCTTTTGTCTAGACCTCGCAGCATAGAACCACCACCAGCAAGGTACACGCCAGTGTTGTAAATATCCGCCGCCAGTTCAGGAGGCGTTTGTGCAAGTGTTTCCATAACAGAATCTTCTATTCTGATAATGGACTTGTCAAGTGCTTTGTGAATTTCTCGATAAGAAATAAGAATTTCTTTGGGCTTACCCGTTAACAAATCACGTCCTTGAACAGACATGTCTTCTGGAGGGTTTTCCAATTCTTCAGTAGCAGACCCAATGCTTATTTTGACGCGTTCTGCCGTGCGCTCACCAATAAATAGGTTGTGTTGGGTACGCATGTAGTAGATGATGTCGTTAGTAAATACATCTCCCGCAATCTTAACCGATTTATCACACACAATTCCAGAAAGGGCAATAACCGCAATTTCAGTAGTTCCACCACCTATATCTACAATCATGTTTCCTTTTGGCTGCATGATGTCAACGCCAATACCAATGGCTGCTGCCATAGGCTCGTGAATCAAATAGACTTCTTTTCCATTAACACGCTCTGCAGATTCTCGAACGGCGCGCATCTCCACTTCTGTAATACCAGAGGGTATACAAATTACCATGCGAAGCGATGGCGTGAAAAAACGTTTTTTGAGCGAAGGGATATTCTTAATAAACAAGCTGATCATTTGCTCAGAAGCATTAAAATCAGCAATAACGCCGTCTTTTAGTGGACGTATCGTTTTGATGTTTTCGTGGGTTTTGCCTTGCATTTGGTTGGCTTCTTGACCCACAGCAATAATTTTGTCATTCCTTCTGTCTATAGCTACTATAGATGGACTGTCTACTACTACCTTATCATTGTGAATAATAAGCGTGTTAGCCGTACCTAAGTCGATAGCTATTTCTTCAGTCAAAAAGTCAAAAAATCCCATGTAATTGGTATTGGTATGTAATAATACGAATTAATGTTTAAAATGCCTTACCCCAGTCATGACCATTGCTAAATTATTTCCATTGCAATAGTCAATACTCAATTGGTCTTTGATAGACCCTCCAGGTTGAATTACGGCTACAATACCTGCTTTATTTGCAATTTCAACACAATCAGGAAAAGGGAAGAAGGCATCACTAGCCATAACTGCTCCAGTCAAATCAAAACCAAAATGCTTGGCTTTTTCAATGGACTGATTTAGCGCATCCACTCTTGAAGTTTGACCTGTTCCAGCTGCAAATAACTGTCCGTTTTTAGCCAAAACAATCGTGTTGGATTTGGTGTGTTTTGCAATTTTAGAAGCAAACAACAAATCGTCAATTTCCTGCGCAGTGGCTTTTCGTTCCGTGACTTCATCTAGCATAGACTTGTCGTCTGTTATTCCGTCGCGTTCTTGCACCAAATATCCATTAAGGCAAGAGCGAACTAAAGTACTAGGTTGTGGATAGCTTTTTAAATCCAATAAAATTCTATTCTTTTTTTGTTTTAGTACTTCTAAGGCATTGGCCTCAAAAGCAGGTGCAATAACGACCTCACAGAAAAGCGTGTTGATCTTTTCAGCAGTGGGTGGGTCTATGGTGGTGTTGGCAATTAGTACCCCGCCAAAGGCAGACACAGGATCGCCAGCAAGTGCGTCTGTATAGGCCTGTGATATGTTATCACGTGTAGCCAAACCACAAGCATTGTTGTGTTTTAAGATAGCAAAAGTTGGTGCATCATCTTTAAATTCTGCCATCAACTGTACTGCAGCATCAACGTCTAGGAGGTTGTTGTAGGAAAGCGCCTTACCGTGATGCTTGAAAAACACTTCGTCAAAATCTCCGAAGAAAGTTCCTTTTTGATGTGGGTTTTCGCCATAACGCAACACCTTGCCATCGTTGTAGCTTAGTTTTAGCGCATCGTTGTCTTCTTCAAAAAAGTTGAAAATATGTGTGTCGTAGTGTGAAGACACGCGGAATGCATTTGCGGCAAATTGTTTGCGGTCGGTCAATTCCGTTTTTCCATTTTTGCTTTCTAGCAGCGCTAGAAATGCATCGTAATCATCCACCGATGATACGCATAATACATCTTTGTAGTTTTTGGCAGCAGCACGAATAAGTGAAATCCCACCAATGTCTATTTTTTCAATAATGTCTGCTTCAGATGCTCCAGATTTGACGGTATCTTCAAATGGATATAAGTCCACCAACACAATGTCTAAATGTGGTATGCTGTATTGCGCCAATTCTTCTTGATCATTTTCATTTGATCTACGGTTGAGAATGCCGCCAAACACTTTTGGGTGCAAAGTCTTAACACGACCGCCTAAAATAGAGGGGTATGAAGTCAAATCCTCGACTTGAAGTACGGGAACACCCTGCGCTTCAATAAAGGCTGCAGTTCCACCTGTTGAGTAGAGTGTAATGCCCAATTCGTGCATCTTGGTAACGATGGGCGCAAGCCCCTCTTTGTTGAATACAGAAATAAGGGCGGATTTGGCTTGAATAGCGTCTTGCATGAAATAAAAATTGAAAGCACAAAAGTAGGAATTTTATCCCACTAAAAGTTCATTTTTGAGCGCAATAAATAAGCAGCAATCAGACGGTTTGCTTCCACTAAAAATACCTCGTCTTTTTTGTCAAAAGCAAGGGCTGTGTTGGAATCTACATCAATTTGCCCCACGTTTTTTCCTTTCATAAAAAGCGGCACCACAATTTCAGACTTCACGTCTATGCTACATGCAATATAGTTGTCTTGCTCAGACACGTCGTCTACCACAAAGTTTTGGTTACTCAAAGCAACCTGACCGCAGATTCCTTTTCCAAACGGGATTACGACATGGTCTGTTGGTTTTCCAGCAAATGCTTTTAGGTGGAGTTCTTTTTTTTCGGGCTTGTGAAAATAGAAGCCTACCCAATCGTAGGCAGGGAGTTTTTGCTGTATTTCAGCACAAACCCATTCCAACGCCTCTTGTGGGTCTGGATTTTGGTTTAAACGCTGGGCAATATGTTCAAGAAGGGATTTGTACATAAAAAAACTGCCCCATAAAGGGGCAGCATATAATGGATTGTTTACATCATGCCTGGCATGCCTCCACCACCCATAGGCGGCATAGCGGCAGCTGGCGAATCTTCTTTAATGTCGACCAAGGCACATTCTGTAGTTAGAATCATCCCAGCTACAGAAGCAGCATTTTCAAGTGCAATTCGCGTCACTTTCTTGGGGTCAATGATTCCTTTTTCTTGCATATTGCCATAGGTGTCTGTTTTGGCATCGTATCCAAAGTTGTTTTCGCCTTCAATGACTTTAGCAACTACCACAGAACCTTCACCGCCTGCATTTCCAACAATGGTGCGTAGGGGTGACTCGATGGCTTTAGAGACGATTTGAACACCGGTTTGCTCATCTGCATTTGCGCTTTTGAGTTTGCTTAAACTTGGCAATGCTTGTAGCAGTGCTACACCACCACCAGAAACAATACCTTCTTCAACGGCAGCTCTTGTAGCGTGTAATGCATCGTCAACGCGATCCTTTTTTTCTTTCATCTCAACTTCGGAAGCTGCACCTACATAAAGTACCGCAACACCTCCTGAAAGCTTGGCAAGTCGTTCTTGTAATTTTTCTTTGTCGTAGTCAGAAGTTGAAGCCTCAATTTGAGACTTGATTTGATTGACACGTGCTTTGATATCGTCAGTGTTACCTGCGCCATTCACAACTGTGGTGTTGTCTTTGTCAATGGTAACCTTTTCAGCGTTACCCAACATGTCAATGGTTGCATTTTCAAGCGTAAATCCACGGTCTTCAGAAATAACTGTTCCTCCAGTCAAAATAGCAATGTCTTCTAACATGGCTTTTCTTCTGTCACCAAAACCGGGTGCTTTAACAGCTGCTATTTTAAGCGAGCCGCGAAGTTTGTTGACTACAAGTGTTGCCAAAGCCTCTCCGTCTACGTCTTCTGCGATAACCACTAAGGGTTTACCACTTTGCGCAACAGGCTCTAAAACAGGAAGCAAGTCCTTCATCGTAGAAATCTTTTTGTCATACAATAGAATGTATGGCGATTCCATGTCTGCTTCCATTTTGTCTGAATTGGTAACAAAGTATGGTGATATATAACCACGGTCAAATTGCATTCCTTCAACGATGTCAACTGTAGTATCGGTTCCTTTGGCCTCTTCTACCGTAATAACACCCTCTTTTCCTACTTTTTCAAAAGCCGCCGTAATCAACTCCCCGATGGTGGCGTCGTTGTTGGCTGAAATAGATGCTACTTGTTTGATTTTTTCAGATGAGTTGCCTACTTCAACAGCTTGTTTGTTAAGGTCAGCAACTATGGCTTCAACAGCTTTGTCAATGCCTCGCTTAAGGTCCATGGGATTGGCGCCTGCAGCAACATTTTTAAGTCCTTCTTTAACAATGGCTTGTGCAAGTATGGTTGCCGTTGTTGTTCCATCACCAGCGAGGTCGTTGGTTTTGGAAGCTACTTCTTTTACCATTTGCGCACCCATATTTTCAAGGGCGTCTTCAAGCTCTACTTCTTTAGCAACACTAACACCATCTTTGGTTACCTGTGGGCCACCAAAAGATTTGCCAATGATTACGTTTCGGCCCTTAGGCCCAAGCGTTACTTTAACTGCGTCTGCAAGTGCGTCAACGCCGCGCTTAAGTCCGTCGCGTGCTTCTATGTCAAATTGAATTTTTTTTGCCATGATAATGTTTTATGAAATGGTTCCTAGAATGTCGCTTTCGCGCATGATGATATAATCGCCACCGTCTAATTTTAGTTCTGTACCGGCATATTTGCCATACAATACGGTATCGCCCACCTGAACAGTGATGGCATCGTCTTTAGTTCCTGGTCCTGTAGCTACTACAGTTCCTTTTTGTGGTTTTTCTTTAGCTGTATCTGGAATGATAATTCCTGATGCGGTAGTCGTCTCTGCAGCCAATGGTGCAATTACGACGCGATCAGCCAAGGGTTTGATATTGATTGTACTCATGTCTAAAATTTAATTTTTAATTATTCAGCATCAATTGTGCCATAGCAAAAAACAAGAAAAAAGGAGTCAAAAAACTGACAGCTTGACATTTTAATCCTCGCCGTCTGTTAGTGGTAACTCGGGAAGTTCCTCTGGAATTTCTTCTGGAATAGCTTCCGGAATGCTTTCCTCAATTGCTGTTTCATCAATAAGGGTAGACTCACTCGTATTTGTCGGCATGCTAATCATGGAATTGGATATCAGAATTAGAACCAATAATAATGTAGCAAGCACCCAAGTACTTTTGTCTAGAAAGTCGGTCGTTTTTTGAACGCCTCCAAGTTGTTGAGAGCTACCACCAAATGCAGATGAAAGACCACCGCCTTTGGGGTTTTGAACCATTACCACTAGGATTAGCAAAAAGCAAACGATGATGGTTAGTACTAGAAAAATGGAAAATGTACTCATATTAACTTTGGTTTTGTGCTTTCTTAATTTCTTTAATTTGGTCTGCAAATAAACTACTTTTTTCTGGATATTTCAATGCCAATATCTCATAGGCGTTTATTGCGTTTTTAAATTTCCCTTGCTTGACATAGATCTTTGCCAAGGTCTCCGTCATCAGCGATTTGTCATCAAATTGCTGTTTTTGCGTTAGGTCTACAGTTTTCTTTTCGTCTTTTACCAAACCAATTTTAGGGGTATCGGCAATGAATTTGTCAATGAGCCGCTCTTGATTTGTTTCCTTTGGCAGGGAATCATCTACTTGGTGTAGCCAATCCACAAACGACATGACCTCGTCTGCTGCACGACTTTGTTTCGCAAGTGTAATACGTTCTGCTTCACCTGCAGGCGATTTGATTAGGTGTAGTCTGTTTTTGGTATGTACCGCACAAGATGCTAAAAAAGAAGGTGCCTGCTTTTGGATATGCTTTTCGGCAATTTGCCAACCCAAGTGGTGTAGGGCTTGAAAATAGGGGTACTGCTGTATGAGTGTTTCTACACGGCTTAGCGTTGCTTCTGGATCATCGTGTCCCTGCTCACGTAATTTTGTCAAATATGTATGTTCGCTGTTTACCATTTTGCCAACGATTCATTAAAAATATCTTGGGTAATGCGCTCGAACAGTATTTCGTGTGCTTCAGATTGTATTGTTTGAACTTGAGTGGCAGCATCAAAATCATAGAAGAAACTAAACTTCTTTTCAAAGTCGTCTTCGTCGTTGAGGGTGTTGAAATAACGCACGTTAACGCCCATGGTAAGTCTGTTTTGCGCTGCAGTTTCTTGAGCCGTTGCGGTCATGGGAGTCACCCGATAGGTTACAATTTCCCCTTCATAAATCAAGTTCCCATTGACATTTGTCAGATCTAAGTTGGTTTGATTGAGTAACATTTCTTGGACAGCATTTGTAAAATCACGGTCAAGACCTGGTTCAAAAACGGAACCCACCTCATTGGCAGCATTATTTACAAAAAAGTTGACTTGCACTGTTTCTGCACCCTCTGGAATAGAAGCCCCCGTGAAGGAATAATACTTGCACCCCACGAGCAATACAAAAATCAAAACAATGCCTTTTTTCATATTATTTGTCTAAATCAAATTGTTTAATCTTTCGGTAGAGTGTGCGCTCCGAAATACCTAATTCTGCTGCTGCAGCCTTTCTTCTGCCCTTGTTACGTTCCAATGCTTTAACGATTAGTTCTAGCTCTTTGTCTTGTAAAGATAGGGTTTCTGCTTCTTCAATTTCTTCCGCATACTCATATCGGTCATTAAAATCTTGTGGCACTGGCTTGGCAGCATTAGTGGTTTGCAGCTGGTAGGGTTCTTCTTCAGCAGGTTTGTCTCCGTATATTTTTTCAATTAATCCCTCATGTTGGGTTTTCGCTTGGTCCATGCTCGAGGTATTCATGAGCTCGTGCGTTAGTTTTTTAAGATCGTTGAGGTCAGCTTTCATGTCAAAAAGCACCTTGTATAGAATTTCGCGTTCTGAAGAAAAATCACCACCGGATTCTTTTTGGTCAATAACCGCAGGCAAGTTCGCTTTTGTCGCAGGCAGGTATAGCCTTAAAATTTGCACATTAATATTTCTTTCTTGCTCCAAAACAGATAGCTGCTCGGCAATGTTGCGCAGCTGTCGGATATTTCCAGCCCATGGTTGTTGCTCAAGTAATGCCTGTGCCTTGTCGTCTAAGCGAACGGTAGGCATGCGGTATTTTTGTGCAAAGTCGGCAGCAAACTTTCGAAACAATAAGTGAATATCACCTTTTCTGTCTCTGAGCGGCGGCAGGTTAATTTCAACCGTACTTAGCCTGTAGTATAAATCTTCTCTAAATTTTCCTTTGTGAATAGCTTCTAGCATATGTACATTGGTTGCTGCTACCACGCGTACATCCGTTTTTTGCACTTTAGAAGACCCCACTTTTAAAAACTCACCGTTTTCCAAAACCCGAAGCAGCCTTACTTGGGTAGATAGCGGTAGCTCTCCAACTTCATCCAAAAATATAGTGCCACCATTGGCTACTTCAAAGTAACCACTGCGCGTTTGGGTGGCTCCCGTAAAGGCCCCTTTTTCGTGCCCAAACAATTCAGAATCTATGGTTCCTTCTGGAATAGCACCACAGTTAACCGCAATATACTTACCGTGTTTACGGTTCGACAATTGATGAATGATGCGTGGAAAAATTTCTTTACCTACACCAGACTCTCCCGTTACCAAAACTGAAATTTCAGTGGGCGCCACACGTAGACCCTTCCCAATGGCAAAATTGAGTTGGGGATCATTGCCAATGATGCCAAAACGTTGTTTTATATTTTGAACATTATCCATGATGATGATGTTTTTGAGTTGGGCCATAACCTACAGCAGTGCCAATAAGTGTTGCAGATGTGCAGGAGTCAACAATAACAGATACAAAATCACCTATTTTATAATCGTCTTTTGGGAAAACGACAACGGTGTTTTGTTGTGCCCTTCCGCTCCATTGCTGTTCAGATCGTTTAGATGTTTTTTCGATAAGTACCTCTACTGTTTTTCCTAGTTGTTGCTCATTTCGGATGCGCCCGTGTTTCTGTTGCATATCCACAATTTCCTGAAGCCTTCTCTTTTTGATATCATCTGGAATATTGTCTTCTAGTTTTTTTGCAGCAGGGGTGCCGGGTCGCTCGGAGTACATAAACATAAACCCAAAATCATAGGTTACATATTCCATAAGACTTAGGGTGTCTTTATGGTCTTGTTCTGTTTCGTTGGGAAAACCAGCAATCATGTCTTGGGAAATACCACAATCAGGCAATAGACGCTTTATGTCGTCAATTAATGCCATGTATTCCTCACGTGTGTGTTGGCGGTTCATTGCTTTAAGCACGTCATTACTCCCAGATTGAACGGGGAGATGGATGTAGTTGCAAATGTTAGGGTGCTTGGCCATGATGTGAAGCACGTCTCGCGTCATGTCTTGTGGATTAGACGTAGAAAAACGAATGCGAATTCCTGGATGTGCCTGTGCTACCAAGTCCAATAAATGATGAAAGTGAACGGCAGTTTTTTGTTGCAGTGGGCTAGCTTTTTGAAAGTCTTTTTTAGGACCACCACCATACCAAAGGTAACTATCGACGTTTTGCCCCAGAAGGGTAACTTCTTTAAAGCCATTTTCGGCGAGATTGCTCACTTCGGCTAAAATACTTTTTGGGTCTCGGCTACGCTCACGTCCACGCGTAAAAGGTACTACGCAGAACGTACACATATTGTCACAACCACGTGTGATGGAAACAAAGGCTGTTACCCCATTGGATTGCAAGCGTACAGGCTGCACATCGCCGTATGTTTCTTCTTTTGAAAGAATAACATTAACAGCGTCTCTGCCTGATTCAACTTCTGCCACAAGATTTGGAAGGTCTTTGTAGGCATCGGGTCCAACTACCAAATCCACAATTTTTTCTTCTTCCAAAAAAGCACTTTTCAATCGTTCAGCCATACATCCCAAAACGCCAACTTTTAGATTGGGGTTGGATTTTTTTGCTTTTTGAAAAGTGGTAAGACGTTTGCGAACAGTCTGCTCTGCCTTGTCTCTAATAGAACAAGTATTGACCAGAATTAGGTCAGCTTCATTAAGTTCGTTGGTTGTTTGATAACCGGCCTTTCCCAATATGGATGCAACAATCTCACTATCCGAAAAATTCATTTGACAGCCGTAGGATTCGATAAACATCTTTTTTGCGCCCTTGTTGTTTGAACCTTTAGAAACGGTCAGTACCTCGCCATTGTAGGCATTTGGGTTTTTAGTATCAACAACTGGCGTATTCGGCATGTGTTTATTTTTTCGAGCATACAAAAGTACAAAATATCATCGAAATTGACATTTTGTCAGGTGTTTGTCAATGCAATACCGCAAGTTTTTTAAAACAGGAGATATTTTCCATTAAAATTAGCGAGATAAAACCAAAATTATATCTGATGTTGTAGCAGTTAAGGGCCATGCTTTAAAACCACGTCTTTTGATGAAAAAACATGCTGCTCTGAAGCTTTTTTATCAGTAAATACGGCTTTACAATTTTTACAAAACATAAATTCGCCTACTTTTGTTGCTTTAATTTCTATCAATGTCCAAGAATTTAGTCATCGTTGAATCACCCGCAAAAGCCAAAACAATTGAAAAGTTTTTGGGTGATAAATTCAAAGTAGTGTCTAGCTATGGGCACATCTCCGATCTTCCCGCCAAGGAATTGGGTGTTGATGTAGCGGGCGATTTTAGTCCAAACTATATTGTAAACGACGACAAGAAAAAGGTGGTACGGGAACTACGCACATTGGCTAAAAAAGCAGAAACCATTTGGCTGGCTAGTGATGAAGACCGAGAGGGAGAAGCCATTGCCTGGCACCTAGCACAACAACTCGACCTAAATCAACAGAGTACCAAACGCATTGTTTTTCACGAAATCACAAAGGATGCCATTCAGAATGCCATCCAACACCCAAGATCAATCAATCAACATTTGGTAGACGCACAACAAGCACGTCGTGTCTTAGATCGATTGGTGGGTTATGAACTTTCGCCCATACTGTGGCGCAAGGTAAAAGGGGGTCTTTCTGCTGGTCGTGTACAATCGGTTTCGGTTCGTATCATTGTGGAGCGCGAACGTGAAATTGAAGCCTTCACTCCTAAAGCATCGTATAAAATTCATGCTATTTTTCTGACGGGTTCAGGAAAAGCCATTAAAGCATCTTCTGCTGCTACTTACGAAACTGCGGAGGAGGCAAATGCCTTTTTATCACAAAACATCGGTGCTGCTTTCGCAGTGTCAAATTTGGAAAAAAAGCCAGCGAGCAAATCGCCAACGGCACCTTTTACCACCTCGACCTTGCAACAGGAAGCTTCTCGAAAACTTGGTTTTTCGGTTAGTAGAACCATGTCAAATGCCCAGCGTTTGTATGAGGCAGGGCACATTACCTATATGCGAACCGACAGTGTTAACCTTTCTAAGCAGGCCCTTAACGAAGCACGTGAGGTCATCACCAATTCATATGGGCCCGATTACGCACAAACACGTGTGTTTAAAACAAAAAATAAGGGCGCACAAGAGGCCCACGAGGCCATACGCCCAACCAAACTAGCTAGGATGCGCGTTGATGCTGCACCCGACGAGCAGCGACTGTATGAATTGATTTGGAAAAGGACCGTAGCCTCTCAAATGAGCGATGCCAAATTGGAGCGAACCGTTATTCAGATTAGCAACGACAAGCACGATAAGAAATTTACTGCTCGTGGTGAGGTGGTTACTTTTGAAGGATTTCTTAAGGTGTATTTTGAAGGAAAAGACGAAGAGGAAGATGCGCAAGAGGGCTTGTTGCCAAAAGTTAACCAAGGCGAGCAATTAGACGCCAAAACGATAACAGCGACGGAAAGATTTACCAGACCTCGGGCCCGCTACACAGAGGCTTCTCTTGTAAAGCGTTTGGAAGAGCTGGGTATTGGACGCCCTTCAACTTATGCACCGACAATTACAACGATTATCAATCGTAAATACATTGAAAAAGGAACTGTTGAGGGCGATGAAAGAAAATACACCCAACTGGTTTTGATGCAAAATGACATTAAAAAAGAAATACTCAGCGAACGTGTTGGTTCTGAAAAAGGCAAATTGGTTCCTACTGACGTAGGGATGCTGGTCAATGATTTTTTAGTAAAGAATTTCCCGCGTGTTGTAGATTATAATTTTACCGCTGAAGTAGAGCAAAGCTTTGATTCGATAGCATTAGGAAATGAAGATTGGAAAAGCATGATGAAATCATTTTACAAAGATTTCCATCCTGTTGTTGAAGATGTTAAGGAAAATGCACAGCGTGAAATAGGCGAACGTATATTAGGCGTTGACCCAAAAACGGGACGCCAGCTTAGTGTTCGTTTAGGGAAGTTTGGTGCCATGGCTCAAATAGGAACTGCTGAAGAGGAAGAAAAACCCTTGTTTGCTAGTTTGCACCCCGATCAACAACTGACAAAAATCACTTTTGAGGAGGCGTTAGACTTGTTTAAACTCCCCTTGCATTTGGGTGAATTTGATTCCGAAGCTGTAGAGGTTAACAATGGGCGTTACGGTCCTTATGTGCGTCACGGCAAAACATTTATCTCACTACCAAAAGGAAAAAACCCGTTGACCACTACGCTTGAAGAAGCCATTGAATACATTAAGGAAAAGCGCATTGCCGATGCACCCATTGCTACTTACGAAGAACTCCCGGTTACTAAGGGTGTTGGACGATTTGGTCCTTTTATCAAATGGAATGGCTGGTTTGTCAATGTTTCAA
>ERZ887830.489-NODE-489-length-25151-cov-15.143170_pt1 | contig 25151 bp, 22 predicted proteins | sample MGYA00521101_ERZ887830 | MGnify/ENA primary metagenome ERZ887830 (study PRJEB32303, sample SAMEA104408592) | aquatic metagenome | biome: Marine water; feature: Pelagic; material: water | place: Baltic Sea | collected 2014-06-05T16:38:00 | depth 1,762 m ... | reverse complement strand
TGATGTGTTTATGGGCGGCATTGTAAAACGCGCCGCTGGCATCCGCACTGGCAAACGGCTGGTGCATTTATTTGCCATGCTGCCGCCAGCAGGTGGCCGCCCTTTGATGATTAGCGATGCTGCGGTCAATGTTGCCCCTGACATCGAAACACGCGTCGAAGCGGCATTGCATATGGCCGAAATGAGTCGGCGCCTTGGCCAGTCACGGCCTCGTATTGCCGTTTTATCAGCCACTGAGTCGGTTTTGCCAGCGATGCCATCAAGCAGCGAGGCAGCCGAGATTGCATCGCGGGCAGCCGCCATTGATGCCGAGGCTGATTTTGCTGGCCCGCTATCATTTGATTTGGCGGTATCGCCAAAGGCGGTTGCCATCAAGGGCGTTGATGGGCCGGTTGCCGGCATGGCAGATGGTCTTGTTGTGCCGGATATCGTGTCGGGTAACATCCTGTTTAAATCACTTGTCTGGTTTGGTGGCGGTCTTGCGGCTGGGCTGGTTCTTGGCGGGGCAATCCCGATTATTTTAACAAGCCGGTCTGATCCACCTGCCGCGCGCTTGGCATCTTTGGCATTGGCGGCTATTTGCATTGAAGCGTAAGAAATCGACCCTCAGCTTTTATTGGAATAGTAATTCAAAAAAATATCTACCTCAGCAACTTTTTATAAAAGTTGGTTATAAAACCTTCTAGAGCATACTGTTGCGTAAATCGGCGGTTTAGCATCGTCATCGTCCTGACCAACTAGAAATAGCTGACCATCAGTGGCGTATTTAGTGTCTATGTGAGCGATGCCTATCATTTTTTCTAACCACTCAGACCTAGCGTAACTTTGGATGAGGCCTCTTACCTTGCCATTGATAACAAGTTCCTTTTCTTCAAGTTCAAAAACTTCAGACCCACATGTGATACCGACAGCTTTTATTTTTGGCTTTTTCCAGTTTTCCAGACATGCTGTTTTTCCTCTAAAGCTGTGATCATCAAAATCAACAACAAAATTTAAGCCAAGTTCTGTTGGTGTTTCATTGCCAGTCATGTCTTTCCCAAAGAACAAAAGTCCAGCTTCAATTCTTGCAATGTTGAGAGCGTCAAAACCAACTGGGATGGCCCCTTTAGAGATCAACAGGAACCAGATTTTTGTTGCTGCCTCTTTCTCAACAAAAATTTCAAAACCATCTTCTCCAGAATAACTTGTTCTTGATACCAGGGCGAGGTAACCGCCAATTCTTGCAAGCTTGTGCTGAAACCTTTGAGGCGCATTACTGTGGAGGAATGTTAGAAGTGGTAAGATTATAGTGGTTGCCCGCGGCCCTTGTAAAAGCAAACACACAATATTTTCGTCATGATAAATGTTGAGGCCCTGTTTTTGAACTTGTTTTTGTATGTATTCGTGTCCAAGACCGGCACCCAGACAAATTAACCATTCTGCTTTAAAACTGGTCTTGGCCTGGTCGTCCAAATGAAAAACGATGGCATCGTCGATTACTTTCCCGACATTGTTCAAGAGAACAGTATAAACTGCATTTCCAGGCTTAACCGTTGTTAAATCCCTGGTCACTGTGTGGTTTAAGAATTCAAAAGCTTCTATCCCTGACAGAAAAACCTTATGGATTCCAGTCATGTCAGTTAAACCAGCATTTGTCCTAATAGCGAAGTGTTCAGAGTTGATGTCTGAGGTGTAACGCGCTGGTACGAACATGTTATTCCAGAGTAGTGATACGGCACCCATACTTTTATGAAGGCGCGCTAGGGGGCTTGTCCTAAGTGGTTGGGGAAAGGTGGCTTCTTCCATGTGCTTAAAGAATCAATCCTGTGTTCGGCGAAAGCGCCGAACAAACAGAAATAGGACTAGAGTTAAGACTGGGCCTGATAACAGGTTAATTAGGGTGATATTTTTGAACTTTCTATTGATACCCTCACGCATTTTTAAACGAATTTCACGCAATTCGCGTCTTATCGGATATGCTGCTGAGCGTAAGTCTTTTATTTGGGTCCTCAATGTTAATGGCAGTTCTTCAACACTTTTTGCCCCAGTCATCTCTAAAACTTTGGTGATGCTTGCCTCAGTGTTGCTTATGCGTGACACGAAGTCAGCCTCTCGCTTGTAGTATGCTTTTCGACTCTCGAAAAGCATTTCCTCTATTGCGGTAAATGTCCTGATAGGGCTTTCCCTTGAACGGATGTTCATGAGGTTAGGGTCGCCAGCTATATGCTCAACCATATTTAAAAACAGCTTGTGGTTATCATTTATTGGACGTGAGAAGGCTCGATCACCCATCCGTGCGTCGGCTAGGCTAAAGCCGTTATAAATCCAATCAACATCGGCTATTGCGAATATTGAGGAGGCGGGCTTGTTTGTTTCATTTTTTGTTTGCCCATATGGTGAGTCCACTTGTCCGGATAAATGCAGAGCAATTATCTTACGTACCTCACTTGTGGTTTTAAACTCTGTAGCCAGAGTTTCAGTAGACTTTTCACGCAATTCTCGTTTGCTAAGAAAATTTGTCTCGTTACTGGTTAGAATGATTGGTTGAACGTCAATATCTTTTTTGTTTGTCTCAAAAAAACCAGCTTCAGCAAACAAAAGTTCTTTTAAATTGTCAGAGACAATGTGTTTTTTAGAAATATTATTGCCTTTGATTTGAAGCCAGTAGGGGTATGAAAAGTTTCGCCCTGTAGCGGACTCCACTGTCGCTGCGTTCTTAAAATCTCCAATGATTTTGCTATTTGAAAAATCTAAGCCGTAGGATTGTAATAAATCATCAATTGAATTGATTTGCCCATCTGTTGATGGCTTGATCGACAGTGTAGCATTCGCGCTGTTCATACGCTGGAAAGGGTCCAGCATCAAAATTGCTCCCTTTCCACTTTGTATGTGTAGGTCAATGTCCTTGAGGGTTTCTTTTCTGACGACTGGCGCATCGAATACGATCAAAACATCATACGTTTCTGTTAAGCCATCAGAAAAATAAGGTATTATAGACACATCATATTGGCTTTTTAATTCTTCCAAAACTGACAAGCCGGCGTGCGGTGTGTCTATATTCGCTGGTTTCAATACCGATGACAAAACACCAATGTGTGGGGTTTTGCTTCTAGATAAATTACTCAATTGGAGAGCTAGGTCATATTCAAGAGAAGTTGCTCGGTTAACATCAAAATAGCTTGTTACTAACTGTTTACCACCTGATGTGAAAACAGCACCAAAATATAAACTGTCGCCAGAACTCATTGGTATTTTTCTAATGCCTGCCAACTCTGCGGCCTCTGCCAAATCAGTATCTGGCTTTAAGAGAACAGACTTAGAGTTGATCCGGCCATCGCTCTGTTTTGTTAGGTTTGAAAGTGCCCGAGAAACTCGATCAATATGCTGAACGATTTGAGGTGGTATTAAACTTTTGTCTTCACTAACGTAGAGAGTTACTTGGGTGTCGCTTGAACTATTTTTTGCAATTTCTAAAGTCCCTTGCCTAAACGTATATTCTTTGTGCTCAGTGACGTCGAATTTCAGATCAAAATTTTCAATACCGCGCGCCGCGCTGCCAGCGAATGCAGCACAGAGAAACAAGCCAACAATGCCGGATATAAAAGGGGCAAACGGATGTTTTGGTGCCGAATAGTACCCACGCATTTGTTGACAGGCTAATAATAACGCTAGAGATGTCAGGAGAATAAAGTATAGCACTGCTGACAAACTGATTTGACCGGTTGTTAATTCATCCATCCAATGTTTTGGGCTAATCACAAAAAGATAATGGCCTACATGCTTAAACCAATCAGGGACTAATGAAGTTTGCACAGCATTTACGTCTGTAAAAAGAAGGATAAAAATCAAACTTGAGCCAAGTAAAAACGAACTTATTTCTTCTTTACATATCGCCGACGCTAGTAACGCTACTGAGTAAAGTAACGATAGTGCAAGAAAAGCACCTAGGTAGCCTGAAACTAATATACCCAGATCAGGTGTGCCAATTGACGTTACCGTTATTAAGAATGGAAAGGTCAGGGCCAAGGCGCAAGCTATCAACACTATTCCAGCGAGCCATTTTCCAATAATGGTGGAATATGCTGGAATTGGGTAGGAGAGTATCAAGCCGACATCTCCTAGGTTTTTGCCCTGAAAACTTCGCATTGCCAAAGCGGGTAAAAAAATTACCGAAATCCACGGTAAGAACTGCCATTGCAAGGTTAACGTTGCCAAATTTGTGTCTAAGAAATCTCCGACAAGAAAGATACATACCGATAGAAAAAATAGTATTCCAGATAAAAAAATTGCTGTTGAAAAATTAAAAACACGCTGCCGTAATTCATGATGAAAAACAGTTCTTATCCCAGCCAATGGTGACCACATTTCTGAGCTGGTGGCTTTTGGAGATTCTGATTTCATGTTAATTTTCCAATTAACTGTTTAGCTCGCAAAAACTCTAATAGTTTCTTCTAAACGGCCTTTTTTATCAACCAATGATGAAGTTGGGCCATCTTCAACTAACCTTCCACTGTTTATAATCAAGACACGGTCACAAATTGCCTCTGCCTCCTCTAAGATGTGGGTCGACATCAAAATTATTTTACCTTTTGACAGTGTTTTAATATGATTCCGGATAGCAATCTTCTGGATTGGATCAAATCCGTCAGTGGGCTCATCAAGAAATAATATGTCAGGGTTGTGAATTAAAGATTGGCCAAGCCAAGCTCTTTGGCGCCAGCCTTTTGATAAGTCTGAAAGTTTTTGATACTTTACCTCACCCAGATTCAGATCTTCACAAATCCTAGAAACAGCCCCACGCATGGCTCTCCCAAAAATCCCGTGTGCATTGGCTGAAAATGATAAAAATTCGTAAACAGTTATGTCGTCAAAGCCACCAGTTACTTCAGGCAAGTATCCAATTTTGCCCTGAGCTTCCCTTCTTTCATTTCGAATTGAACGCCCATTCAGAATGGCATCACCCTTATCCGGTTTTATTACGCCTGCAAGTAGCTTTATTAAAGTTGACTTGCCAGCACCGTTTGCACCTAGGATGCCAATTACCTCACCACCAGTTGCAGAAAAAGAGCAATCCATCAACGCCCTTTTGTTGGAGTAAGATTTAGAGAGATTAATCGCTTGTAAGTGTGGCATTAAATGATATCCGGTGTTGATATTATTTTAGATCAACAATAAAGCCTGCAACTATGAACAGACTAATGCTTAACCCGACAAAGGTATAGCCAACTCTTACAAGAAACTTTTCTAAATTTTGAGGTAATAATTTTCGCTTATAGTTACTGGCCGAATTTTCCTTCGGCTTTGCCCATTCGCTAATCTTTGGAGCGATAGTGACAACAGTGGCTCCCAGCAGCGCAAAGGCCACTACAATTTTTTTTGCCGAGATCCAGAATAGGATTTCTAGCATTTGGACCTACTCCAATAGCACCGCTTTGAATTAATGTCGCTCGTCAAATTGACCGATTTAAGATTGCTTATTTAAGAACCGCAAAACTCTTCATTGCTTCACCATGCAATAGATCCATGGCCTGCCGCTTGTATTTAAAGGCCTTGGCTGTAGTTAGCATTTTATAATTACGGGGCCGCGGCAGATCAATTTTGATCACTGTCTGAACAGTAGTGGGCTTATTAGAGAGAATAACTAAGTTATCTGCCAAGAAAATAGCTTCATCAATCTCCGAAGTCACAAAAATGTTGGTTTTTTGGTTCTCCTCAAAAAGCTCAAGGAAGAATTCTTGCATCAAGCTTCGAGACATTGCATCAAGGCCACGAAAAGGTTCATCCATAAGCATAACAGTTGGCTCATTTATTAGGGCTCTTGCTAACTCAGCCCGCCTTTGCATGCCGCCTGAAAGCTGGATCGGGAATTTATTCATAAACTCTCCAAGTCCAACCTTGATCAACAGGTCTTCTGCCTCTCTTTGTAAAGATGCCCCTTTCTTTTCTCCCCGCATCTTTGGACCAAAAGTGACATTTTCAAGAGTTGTTTGCCAAGGTATGAGAGCCGTTTCTTGGAAAACCACCATCCTATCTTTTGCGGGCCCCGTTACTGGCTTTCCATCAACAAGAACCTCTCCTGTATCGGGAGTCTCAAATCCAGCCAACAAATTAACAAGTGTTGACTTGCCGCAGCCTGAAGGGCCAACAATTACTGTCAACTCGCCGGCGGGAAAATCAACAGAAATATTTTTAAGAACATCATCTGACTGCCATTCTTCACCGTAAGATTTGCTTACACCTTTCAAGGACACTGAAGAACTATCCAATTTTCTTGAACGAGTAGCTTTTGGCTCCTTCTTCTTTGATTTTGTTGTTGCCATAAAATTTCTCCGATAATTCAAAGTCAGTTTGTTAATGGTTTTTGATTTGAGTTAGATCTAGAAAAGGCGGCGCCACGGCATGAAGTGAAAGCCAATTTTTCTTATCGCGCTTGACGAAATGTACCCGGCGATGCCGATGGAAATCATTCCAACAACGATTTGTTCTAAAGACCCGCCCATGTAAGAGTTCCAGATAAAGAAGCCGAGGCCACCACCACCTTGGGTTCCGCCGCCAGAAATCATTTCTGCCGCCAAGACAACCTCCCAAGTAATCCCCATGCCAACAGCGGCACCTGTGAAAATGGATGGTAGTGTTCCTGGTAGAACTATTTTCCAGAAGAGATCGAACTGGCTTGCACCCATAGACTGAGCTGCTCTTAAATAACTGATGTCTATGCTACGGGCGCCACCCAAGACGTTAATAACAATAGTAAAGAATGCGCCTAGGAACGTGACAAATGCGATTGACATTTCATTAGTAGGCCAGAAAATCAGCGACGCAGGCACCCATGCCAACGGCGGTATAGGCCTTAGAATTTCAAACGGAGGAAAAAAGACGCCCCGAAAATATCGGTTTACTGCTAACAAAAGCCCAAATGGTATCCCGATCAGCATCGCAACCAAGAAGCCGGTAATTACTCGGCTGAAGCTTGCCACCCAACTCATCCAGTAACCATGCAGTGGTATTACTTCAAGAAAGGCAGTAAAAACATGCGCGGGCGGTGGCACAAGGCCAATACCAAGCAAATCGTAACCGGTCCACTCATCAAGCTGCGATCCGATGTGCCATATGATCACAAAAATAATGACTGCTCCGATACCACGCCGTGTAGTCGTGTTTTTGAAAAGCTTATGCAGAAAATTAGTCATTGTTGCCTCTGTCGTATTTCTAATTGGTGCCCATTGCGGGTCGTCTCGTCATTTCTAAGGTTTTTTAAGCCAGTTCTCTCTCGCCCGCTTTAAAGGCTTTGACTGCTTCTTCGTGAACAGCGTCATTAACTTCTGCGAGCAGTTTTCTAAACTTTTCAGATGACTGTGTTTCGTAGGAACGCGGGCGAGGTATTTTCACCTCCACAGTCTTTTTTAGCTGACAGGGACGAGTTGTGACAATGTGGACTTTGTCGCCAAGGAATATTGCCTCCTCCAAATCGTGGGTTATAAAAAAGATTGTTACTCCGGTACGATCGTAGGTTTCGAGAAGTGATTCATGCATAATCTGTTTTGTTAGCGCGTCCATCGCACGGTAGGGCTCGTCCAATAAAAGAACTTTTGGGTTGTTAATCAAAGCTCTCACAATTTCTGCGCGCCTAGCCATGCCAGAGGATACTTCACCAGGGTATTTTTTCAGAAAGTTTCCCAACCCTGCTTCTGCAAGCATTTGTCCTGCTTTGTCCATGGCTTGTGCTGGCGACAAAGCTTTTTGAACGGACGGGCCATAAGCAACATTCTCTTGTAATGTCTTCCATGGAAAAAGTGCGCCATGCTGGAATACGACCATACGTTCAGCGCTCTGATCAGCCTTTGGCTTTCCTGGTCCACAAAGTAGTTCACCGTCCAGATGGATACTTCCCTCTGTTATTGAATGAAATCCTGCAATACCATTTAATAAAGTAGTTTTACCACATCCTGAGGGCCCAACAATCATGCATACTTCACCACCCGCTATTTCCATGGAGCAGTCATCAACAGCCATCACATTTACGCCAGTAGGATCATAAATTTTTGTGACGTTCTTAATGCTTAGCGCACCTTTTTTTTCTGCTTTTGAGGTGTTTTTAGCCATTGATTTAACTTTCATGTCCAATTTGTTTTAAAGATTTGATCGCAAAAAATTGATCACCGTCCTTGTTGGGCAAGCTCCTTAACGTGCCAAGCCATTAACCTGTCCCCAAGAGCACGCACACAGGCAGAACTAAAATAGCCAATAAAACCAAGAGTGATCATGGCGATAACCATAGGAACGGTTACATTATTCATATAGGCATCAACTATTAGGTAACCCAAGCCCAGATCGCCAGAAACCATTTCAGCAGCTACCAGAGAGAACCATGCAACTCCGATAGATATTTGCAAGCCAGTAAAAATGAATGGCAAGGCTCCAGGAACAACCACATTTTTAAATATGTCCCAACGGGATGAACCTAAACAGCCTGCGGCTCTGAAATACTCTTCATCGATTGAGTCGACCCCAAGCATGGCATTAAGTGTTGTGACAAAAAATGATGCTAGAGTCGCAAGGAAAATCACTGGTCCTTCAAAACCGGGTAGCAACAAAATGGATAGCGGGACCCATGCGAGGATTGGGATTGGGCGGAGCAACTCAATGATTGGAAAGATATAATCTCTGATGGATCTGGACCAACCCATGAATAGTCCAAGAGGCACCCCGAGACCGGTGGCAATACCAAACGCAATGAGAATTCGTTGGCAGCTGACATAAATATGATCGTAATACTCTTGTGTAAAAATTGAAATACCTTGGAATGGTGTCATGGAAAACCAATCTTTGGAGATTGCTACCGGTCCAGGTAATTTGGTAAAACGCCAGACTTGCAGCCCTTCACACAAGACCCAATAAACAAAAAGCCACAAGAATACCCCGGCAATTGTCAAATATGGATCAGGCCCACTAAATTTCTTCTTTGTTCGGTAAAGGAAGAGGTTAAAACCCTCAGGTGCAACCTTGTTTGAATCTGCTGAAGTGTTCATTTCTTCGCTCCGGTACTAAATACTTTGCGTTTTACTCACATGTTTATCGAAGGGCGACATTTCATTCTTTGAATGTGAAGATGCGAAATAAATAAATAAATAATTAATTTAGAAAACCAAGGCCTAGCTCTGGGCGGGCCTTGGTTCTAGGTTTGGATAAATTATTTCGCTACAATGCGTCCGACTGGAGTCTTTAAGCCACGCTTTTCAAGCACGCGCTCTGCGAACTGACCCATAACGCCCTCTGGACGAATTTGTGGGGCCGCAGCTGGCTTCTTCTTCAAGCTGTATAAGAATGCCGTTGCATCGCGGAGCAGTGATTTTGCATCGTCACTGATTGTGAAATCAAGCTGCAATTTGGTTGTGCCTGCCATTGGCGAATCGTAAAGACTGGCCTTCAGAACTGACTGGTCAATTTTTTCAGTCTGAGCCTCAGCCATCGCTGCAATTGCATCAGCATTGCCTGGGTTGGCAACAAACTCTTGAGCGTCAAGCTCGGCTTCTAGCCAGCCCATGACAGCATCAGGACGCTGTGAAATCAGGTCATTCAGCATCACCATGAACGCACCATCCTGAAGACCAAAATCTTCGCCCGATGCCGCGCGACGTGCAATACCAGATTTAACCATCTTGGTTGCTGTTGGCTCCCAAATGGCTGCTGCATCTAGTTTGCCAGCCCGAAAATTGGTGGTGATAACCTCAATGTTTTGATTGAGATATTTTGCTGGCTTTACGCCTGCTGATTTAAAAGCTGCCTGAGCGAATCTGTCGGTACAAGCACCGTGAGGGGCGGATGTGATTTTCCCGTCCATCCACTTAACAGCTGCGACACCATCAGCAAATTTAGGCGCATCATTTTTCACCAGGAAAATATTACACTGCTGTTTGGAAGTGCCAAGAGCGGCAACAATGCGAATGTCAGTGCCACCACGCTCGGGCAAGTACTTAAAGGTGGACGCGATAGCAGGCATGTCACCCATGTAACCAATGTGCTGCTTTTCTCCAGCCATTGCATTCACAATAACTGAGCCCTGAAGTCCAACCTGAAACTCAGCGGTAGAACCAGCTGGAAGATGTTTTTTCCAAAAGCTTTTCCCGTTATTCACCACACCGGTCCAAGACTCGGTATAATACGGCTGGTAGCCGATTACCAAGTTGACAGCTTCGCCTCTTTTTCCAAAATCGACGCCAGCATTGGCGGCCGATGCCCCCATTACGACAGCACCGAGAGCCGCCATTTTGACGGATGTTTTTAAAATATTAATCATTTTTCCCTCCCAATTGGTTTAACCTTCATGTTGCTGCTAAATTTTGCTTCAACACAAGTAAATTATCACTAATGCCGTAAAACTGAGCTCGAACCTCACACAGTTTTATTAGTGGATATTCGGATTATATTGCCGACTCTGAACGGTGACTTTAATAATCCTGAGATAATTTTAAGAATGATTTTTTGGAACTTTCAAGTCATTTGATTATTCACAAAAACGATCAAGTGATAGCGTGGCGCGATTGTATCAGCGGTTGTCATAAGCGGCACCGCAGATAAAAATAGGCAATATTCTCTCGAAAGGTGTTCCGATGGATTTCGTAGAAAACAACCCCGACGCTCTAACCAACAACGATCAGTCAAATACTTCTAATAAAGTCGCGGTCACGGCGCTAGATCAAGGTTTCATTGAGGAGCAATCAAGGATCTTTAAAAATGCTTGGGTTCCTGTATGCCACGAGTCTGAACTGCCTGATCCATATGATTTTCGTACATCGAGCATTGGCAATGAGAATATAATCATTTGCCGAGCACCGGACGGAAAGGTGAACGCACTTTTAAACGTTTGTCCTCACAGAGGAATGCTCATTGAGCGGCGACCGCAGGGCAGTTTCCTTGAAGGGCAAGCATCTGGTAATCCAAAACGGATCACCTGCATGTTTCACGCTTGGCAATTTGATTTGAGAGGCAACTGCGTATACGTAGCTCGTGAGAAAGAAGGCTATCAGGATAGGTTTTGTAAAGATGATGCGGGCCTGCGAAGGTTGCGGTGCGAAGTCAATTACGGTGGATTTGTTTGGGTGAATATGAACGATCAGCCAGCCATTTCTCTCGAGGAATGGGCCGGAGCCGCATTTTCGGCAATTGAAGCGCAGATTTGCTCTGAACCGCTTGAAGTCGTCCATTATCACAAGGAATTCGTGGACACAGGTTATCAACAGTTAATGTCTGAAGATTTTAAGTCGATTGCCGGCGATGCAAACGCTAATATGTCCGACTATGGACACATCGTGACAAGACACGGTGAAGTTGAAAATAGAGATGCAAGTCAGACAAGCTCTTTCCCGTCTCCAGGGTCCGTTCAATCCTCAAGCGTCAGGCTTTTCCCTGGCTTTGCATTTCACCTTGATGGACCTATCTTAAATGTAGCGACCATTACCCCCTTGAACGATAATCAAGTAATGATTGAGCATCGGGGCTTGGCGCCCAAAGCAGACGGTGAAGACGAGAGAAGGCTTCGGTCGAAACACTATAATGCCAAGTTTGGGCCCTTCCGATTGCAAAAGATGCCGGAACCTAACGAGAGTGAATTGCGCCAGGTTGAAGAGAATAATTTGTTCAATCATTACAATAATGAATGGTTACGTTGGATGGATAAGCATCCAAACGGTGAGACACGTATTTCAGAGTTCTCTAGCACACGTTCCAAAACTCAGGGGCTTAGTGAGAATGGCGAGCTTTCAGGGCCTCATATTGTGGTGATTGGAGCAAGTCACGCTGGTGTGGCTTTTGTAGATAAGGTCCGAAAAAATGGTTTTGGTGGTCGTTTGACTGTCTTTGACCGTCAGGTTGGTGGGCCGATGGAGCGACCGCCCCTCTCAAAAGCCTTCCTGCTAGGGGGAGGTGAGACGGTTGAGTCGAAGTCACTTTTGAGACAAAAGAAGTGGTACAAGACCAACAAAATTAAACTCAAAACGCAGTCCAACGTCGAGGCAATTGATACAAAGAAAAAGACAATAACAGTTAGCAGTGGCGCGGTCATAAATTACGACAATCTAGTGATTGCCAGCGGTGCGATTCCACGTGAACTGCCTGATACCCATGGGATGGGCAATGCTTTTACCTTGCGTCAACCGTCTGATGCAAATGCGATTCGCCAGGCTGCAAATAACTCAGATACGGTTGTGATTATTGGCGGCGGCTACATTGGGCTTGAGGTTGCAGCCTCTCTTCGGAAAAAAGGAATGGTAGTAACCGTTATAGAGGCCGCCAATAGAATTTTAGCAAGGGTTGCCAGTGAGCCGCTAGCTGATCGCTTGACGAAATTGCACGAGGATAATGGTGTACAAGTGTTCACAGGCGTTGGCGTTGATAGTATCAATGCAGAAGATGGTATCTTTGATAGTGTTACACTCACTAGCGGTCAAAAAATCGTTGGAGATATGCTGATCACCGGTATTGGTGTTTTCCCTGATAGCAAGTTGGCTGCAGAAGCTGGAATCGAAACGCAGCGAAAAGATGGCGGAGCAATTCTTGTTGATGAGACAATGGAAACCAGTGAAAAGGGCGTATTTGCCGTGGGTGACGTCGCGTTGCGCCGGGGCCAGTCGTTGGCCATTGAGTCTGTGCACAACGCTCAGGAGACCGCAGCGGTAGCAGCGGCAGCAGTTACCGGATCAATTGCACCAACGCTGCAAACCCCATGGTTTTGGTCTGACCAGTATGATGCAAAACTCCAGATAGTAGGAGTTGTCCCGATCAGTGATGACGATGTCTATCAGGTTGTCCGTCCAGGAAAGCGTGATGGAGCAGTATCTTTTTGGAGCTATCGAGGCAAGGAACTAGTGGCGGTTGAGGTTGTGAACGACCCTGCAACTTACATGGAAGCGCGGCAATGCTTAGATACAGGACAATCGCCAGATCCAGAGCAGATATCTAACTTGTCGTTTTCTCCCATAGATAGTGGTGGGGCGAGATCCTAGAGAGGATTTACGCAGTTTTCTTGGGCCTTTGAGGGCAAAGAAATAAAATTATCGTGAACGCAGGTTTTTTTAAATTATCAAACGTGGACTTGGGAAGTAAAAAGATGGAAAACGACTCACTAGTTAATATTGAAAGAAAGATTGAGAAAATAATTTATCAGACCGCGCTGGCACTGGATGAAAATAACTGGGCTGACTGGTTCAAGCTCTGTGATGACTCTTTTTTCTACTCGATAACGTCTTATAGCCCCGAAATTGGTAAGGATATGACCTATTTCAGCGGTGATAAAAAAGAGCTAACTGGCCTCATGGACATGCTGCCTAAACATAACACTGATCACTCGCCGCTTCATAGGCATACATCTGTTTACACCATAGATATTTCGGAGGATGGCAAAACAGCAGAGGCTGTCAGCTCAGTGGTAATTTATCAAAATATGCTCGATGGGATTAATTCTCACCTTGACTCTGGAGAAAGCAGACTCTTCGTGATTGGGAAGTATCATGACAAATTTTTGATCAATGATAGTTTGCCAAAATTTGTCAATCGAGAAACAAAAATAGATAATAGGCGCCTCGATAAAGGCTCGCATTGGCCTCTCTAGATGGGCGTCTTGGCGGCTGGGCGCATTCCACGCCTATAGTGACATTGAGTTTATAAAGAGAGCAAAATACATGACTTGGACAAAAGTCTGTGACAAGAGTGAGATACCAGAAGGCTCAATTAAAAAAGTTTGGGCTCGTATTGGTGGAGGGATCCCTATTGCTGTTGCTCACCACAAGAAAGGTTTTGTTGCCATACCCCCAGTTTGCCCTCACCTTGAGGAACCATTGGAAGAGTCTGGCCTTGTAATGGGTTGCAAGCTTACTTGTACAAAGCATTTGTGGTCATGGGACCTTGAAACTTTCGAGTTGCAGGATGAAGCGGAGCTGCCTCTTAAAACATACGACGTCAAAGTCGAAGGCAGTAACGTAATGGTTTATGTTACTGAGCAACTTGAATATAATTTCGACGAAGATGAAGATATCGATGAGAATACTTTTTTTGATGATGACGACGACGATGATGATGAATGGTAAGCGAACTCGTTCATAAAAATAGTTTGCTCAAATTTTACACCGATTGGAACGGTGCTGCCGAGTTTCCAAAATGATAGATAGATGTGTTTAACTAAAACGATACCAACATTTGATAACGTGCTGAAAAACTCAGTTAAAATCTGATGGTACTGATTGAGAGAGAGTTTGTTGAACAATTCAAGCCAATGGCCATCTGTAAGCATGTTCGACACTAAACAGTTCAGGCAAGCAAGAATCGAAGCGCACAACGCTTTGTTTTGGATGGCTCGAGGAGCCAACAGTTTCCTGGATGCGACTCCAAATAATGGGCATTTGAGTTTATTCTGGCATAGAGATTCAAATAATTTTCGAACTAGATCTTTTGACGGCGACCTTCAAATTGGTCTGAATTTCCCTGACTTGGAATTGTATTTCTGTGAAGGGGGCCAGAAGGTGCCTCACAGCTTTTGGTTGGACGACAGAACGCCCGCATTTGCAGAGGCATGGTACTTAGTTGAATTGCTTCATAGAGACCGCGATCAATCAAAATTTTCCACTGATCTTCCTTTCTCGTCGCCGAATATGGTGATGGGTGATACTGAAGACCACAAAGCTTCAGCGTATAAATTAGAGCTCGATGCTTTGAATTGTTGCGTGCTGAAAGGAAACGAAATACTCCAAAGTGTGTTGCACACACTTGCCCAACAGCCTGAATTTGCAAAATGTCGGCAATGGATAACGTTAGAACCGGAATCGTTTTCTTTGACTCTCAACGTTAGCGCAGACAACGAGCTACTCAAGTTGCCTTCAATTGGGGTAAGTCTTGGTGACCATTTGCGCCCCGCACCATTTTTCTTTGTTAGAGATAGTGAAGCTAATGGAAGTCCAAAAACTCACCTACTTGACTATGACCCCCAAACTTTGCTGCCATTAAAATTAATCATTAATGAGCCCACGTCTGATGTAGCGCTTGTCAAAAAGCTCGTTAACAAGTTCACCGAGATTAATAACGCGAAATAATACTCAATGTCTTGAGGAGATAATACTTTCAGGCGAGTGTTCTTAACAATATTAGATTTCGGCTATTAGCCGATTAGCATGGTTTTTGCAGATCTTCGTTGACATTTGTGGTGTCAAAAGGGAACATTACCCTCGAAGGTTGGCCCTACAAGTAATGAACGATTGCTTCAACTGACAACGAACAAATTTATATGGGAGTGCGAAATGCCACCAAGAAATCATAAAAATTGGTTAAAAACCCCACATATCGAACACATTTCGAGCGAATGCTACAATAATCATAGCATTTATGAGCAGGAAATTGAGCATATTTTTGCGAAGGTTTGGGTTCCGATGTGCCACTTCAGCGAAATGGCTAACGACGGTGATTTTCGGTCAACGCAGATAGCGCACCAAAATGTGGTCGCGGTAAATAGTAAGGGTGCTATACAAGTCTTTCTGTGCCCGTCAATTGACCGCCCTGCCGGCAACGGATTGAATACTGATGGATTGAAGGAACTTCACAGCGAGGTGAAGCACGGCGGCATGGTATGGACAACTCTCGACCCTAATCCAACACAGAGCGTTGAAGAATGGACTTGTGGCGCGTTTGATTGCATTGCTGATGCTATCGATACTGAAGAAATGGAAGTGTTCCATTATCACAAAGCAGTTATCGACACTAACTATAAACTTTGGCACGATACAAACAGTGAGTTCTACCACGATTTTATGCATTATTTTAACCGGGTATCTGGGTTTAATGATGAATACTTTGCCAGGAAAAACATTCCGTTTGATAATGGCCACGTTAATGTAAGCAGCTTCACAGTTAACTATGAAGAGTACGATGGGTTTGAAGATCGTGGGGAGTTGTCTTTTCCAAATTTGCCGCCAAATCAATGGTATATGGTAGACTTGTTCCCAGGTTTCAATTTCAATCTCCGTGGGAGCGCGTACAGAAGCGACACTGTTACGCCGCTTGGTCCAAATAAGGTGCTCATCGAATTCAGGGGCTATGGTCTAAAAAAAGATACTCCACAAGAGCGTCAGACCCGTATAAAGCACCACAATTCTATATGGGGCCCATTTGGCCGTAATCTGCATGAAGATTTAATCGGTGTTTCAGGACAAGGCACAACAATGAGAGAGGGTACCGAAGCTCGTAATATTTTGCATGGTCGCCACGAAAACTCAACGATTCATGATGAAGTTGGTATGCGCCACTATTACGAGGCCTGGGGAAGATTCCTCGGAGTATCTACCAGCAACCCTCTCGGCTTAACGGCAGAGGGCGTGATTGCTGCTGAATAATCCAACTAAAAGACGTTGAATAGAAAAGGAGCAGGTATTTTATATCTGCTCCTTATTTTTTATCAAAAATCTTAAAGTAACTCTAACTGGGTATTAGCTCCCCAACGCGGTTGCTTTATGATAGAGGAAATTCTGTAGCTCATTGTTTTTTGCAAGAGAACGACCAACTTCTTCAGTTATTTTTGTGATGGGAATGGTTGTTTCAGTTTTTACCCAGAACAGTCCTATTCCTTTTCGTATAATTGGGTCCTTTAACAATAGTGCTTTGGTTCCAGTATAAAGGCCAGGCATTCTGGTGTAGTGAGATGGGATAACCGTGCAAAGTTCTGTGAATTGGGTTTGAAACATTAAATGCAGTATCGACTCCGACTCAATCTTTGGAACAACGCTTTTCCCTGCGGCGGCAAATGTTTGATCAATTACTGAACGCTCGTACATTGATTTTCGCAACAATGCCAATGGCAGGTCTGCAGCCTCTGCCCATGTTATTTCGGTCATATTCTCAAATTTAAAGGCGTCGGGGACCAATAAACTCCAAGTTTCCTCATAAATTGGTAGGGCTTCACACCATGCCATTTCATCGGATTGGTCTATGTAGGTGATGGCGCAATCAATCGAATAATTGTCTAAACTCGTTTTTAACTCATTGTTGCCAACAAATCTTACATCAACCGAGACTAGGGGGTATGCTTTTCTTATGCGTTGTAAAATAATTGGCAATACAGGAGACATTGAGGGTATTGCGCCGAGGCGAAGAGTCCCACTTAAGCTGTCCTGCATTTCAGCTATGTTGTCACGCATGGCAGTGCAATTAGCTAAGATTTGGCGGGCCCAATAAGCTACGCGTTCCCCTTCTTGCGTAATGCCGTAAAGGCGTTGGCCGCGCCCTCTCTTGAATAGAGTAACGCCTAGTTCAAACTCTAATTGTTTTATGCCGTTTGATAAGCTGGGCTGTTTAACGTTGCATCGGGCGGCTGCCCGTCCAAAGTGATCTTCCTCGATGACGGCGATAAGATATTCAAGTTGTTTCAAAAACATCCTGTTGCCTTTACCAATTAACTTTGTTTTCACCTAATACGAAAATAGTATGAATTCAGTTGCCTATAAAATAGGGATAGCAACTATCAAAACCTTTGAAGAACTTTACTTTATCACTTATGGTTGAATTTTCCGACTTAATTATGTTGTTTTATGATTGACCGTTTGGAGTGATGGTGTCGTTCAGTCTTGTTTTTCTGTTTGGTTTATTTGCGGGAACCTTAATAGGGGCTGCCGGTATTGGTGGCGTAGTTTTGGTGCCGTTACTCGTCTATGGCGCCGGTTTTAACATCCATACTAGTATAGCTGCTGCAGTTTCCTCTTTTATTTTTTCCGGTTTGATTGGCAGTTTTGCTTATGCAAAAAGACGTGAGATCAATTGGCTCCAGCTAGTTTACTTGACGGTAGGCGCAATCCCCGGGACATTGATCGGCACATATACGCTCTCTGAAGTTAATGCCGAATCCCTTAAACTTTTTATTGCTGCCGTTCTGATTTTTGCGTCATACAAACAGATTGCTAATATAAAGTTCACGCGCCTACGCAATCAAACAACCCCGTCAAACACCAGCCTTCTTTCAGTCGGCTTTGTAACTGCGTGTTTGTCTGTGCTCAGTGGAACTGGTGGACCGCTAATTTTAGTGCCAATATTAACCTTCTTATCGATGCCATTGCTCCCCGTCATTGGTTTGTCGCAGGCAATCCAGATTCCTATCGCTGCATTTGCCACTATTGGGAATGAATTGTCAGGAATAATCCGATGGGAGATTGTCGCGCTTTTGTCGCCTGGTCTAGCTTTGGGTACATTTCTTGGTGCAAAAGCGTCTGAGCATTTACCAGTCGACAAAATAAAGAATTTAGTTGCCTTATTATTGCTTGGGTCTGGCATTTATATGTTGGCTAACGTCATTTTTGCTTAATTAAAAAAGCTCTCGCGGCCCTTATAAAATAGACATCACAATAGAGCTAATAGCCAAGAGAGATTTTATTTCAGAGCCATTTTGATACCTAATGTTGATGTTATCGAAAATACGCTGCAAACGCAGTAAACAGCTTGTATTTAGCTGATTAAATCAGGTGGAGGAAAAAATGAGTGACGCCAAGCCAAGAAAGAAAGTTACGTTTAAGACATTGCAGAAGAAAATGGCAGCTGGTGAGCCGATAACCCAATTAGCGGCGTATGACTACAGGACCGCAGTTGTCGCTGATCGCTTAGGCATGGATATATTATGTGTCTCAGACACGGGTGGAATGATCTTATTTGGTCATCAGAGTACAACTGCTGTTAGCTTTGATGAAGTGATGATGATGTCAAAGGCGATTGATCGAGGGTCCAAGTATGGGTTAAGAATGGTCGATATGCCGTATTGGAGTTTTCATGTCTCCAAGGAACAGGCAGTTGAAAATGCTGGCCGTTTTGTTCACGAAGCTAACGCTGAGGTAATGAAGTGTGAGGGCAACCGTCATCACGTGCCCGCTATAGAGGCGATTGTTAGTGCTGGCATACCTGTTCAGGGCCACATCGGTATAACCCCAATGCGGATGCCTCAGCTTGGCGGTTTTATTGCGCAGGGCAAGACTGCAGACCGTGCCAAAGAGTTAATCGATGACGCTAAAGCAATGTACGATGCTGGCTGCTTCTCAATACTTTGTGAGGTCACAACATCAGAAGTTGCAGAATACTTGGCTGAAATTCTTCCAGTACCAGTCATTAGTTTGGGTGCTGGTAACTGTGCTGATGGTGTCCATATCATTTCTTCGGACTTGTTCCACCTGTGGGAAGAGCATGTGCCTAAGCACTCTCGGATATACACAGATCTAATTCCGATTATGGAAGATGTTATAACCCGATATATGGATGATGTGAAAACCAGAAACTACCCTGGCCCAGAAAACACAATAAAAATGCCTGAAGATGAGCTGCGTAAGTTTGCGAAAGATATGAAGTGGGAGCGTAAGCTTGATGAGCTCGGGTAATCTGAGGTAACGAGCATGAGACTTGGATGGCGGCGCCATTAACCTCATAGAAGGGTTAAAACAGCGCCTCCATCCGAGCTTAAGTTAAAGATAAAGATCGAGAGTGATACTGCTTTTTAAAGAGGCTGTGTGTTTGATAGCATACCGATCCTATCTGCACATAACTTCAACATAGCCCACTTTTTTATTGGCATTTAGCAGCCTAGCCCTGCCGAGGGCGTGCGCTATGCGGCATAATTTTTAGGAGAATTTCATGAGTGATATAGAGATCGCGCGTGCGGCGGAAAAGAAGCCCATTTTTGAAATTGGTGATGTTCTGGGCATACCGTCTGCTGAGCTGGTTCCATTTGGTCATGATAAGGCGAAGGTAAGCCAGAATTTCATTAATTCGGTTCAGGGTCGCAAAGACGGCAAGCTGATTCTGGTTACAGCCATCAATCCCACGCCAGCTGGTGAGGGCAAGACAACAACAACAGTTGGTCTTGGTGATGGGTTAAACCGTATTGGCAAGAAGGCCATGATTTGTATCCGTGAGGCTTCTTTAGGGCCGAACTTTGGTATGAAAGGTGGTGCAGCTGGCGGCGGCTATGCGCAAATCGTTCCGATGGAAGACATGAATTTGCATTTCACAGGTGATTTCCATGCGATCACTTCGGCGCATTCATTGCTGTCAGCCATGATTGATAATCATATCTATTGGGGCAACGAGCTGGAAATCGATACGCGCCGAGTTGTTTGGCGGCGGGTGGTCGACATGAATGATCGCGCCTTGAGACAAATAACTGCGTCACTAGGGGGTGTTGCCAACGGGTTTCCACGTGAAGCTGGGTTTGATATCACCGTAGCGTCTGAAGTTATGGCTATTTTGTGTTTGGCTAATGATTTAACGGATTTGCAAAAGCGACTTGGCGATATGATCGTTGCTTATCGTCGTGATCGGTCCCCCGTATTTTGCCGTGATATAAAAGCTGATGGGGCGATGACGGTGTTGTTAAAAGACGCAATACAGCCCAATCTCTTGCAAACCCTTGAAAACAACCCAGCGTTTGTGCATGGGGGGCCTTTTGCTAACATTGCGCATGGTTGCAATTCAGTGATTGCAACAAAAACAGCGCTGAAGCTTGCTGATTATGTTGTAACGGAAGCTGGCTTTGGGGCTGACCTTGGGGCTGAAAAGTTTCTCAACATTAAATGCCGCAAGGCAGGCTTGGCTCCATCAGCTATTGTTTTAGTCGCCACAGTCCGAGCTATGAAAATGAATGGTGGGGTCGCCAAGAATGACCTCAACAACGAAAATGTAGACGCTGTTAAGTCAGGGTGCCCAAATCTTGGCAGGCATATCGAAAATTTGAAATCATTTGGTGTGCCTGTTGTCGTCGCAGTTAATCATTTTGTTAAAGATACTGACGCTGAGGTTCAGGCAGTGCAGGATTATTGCGCTGAGATGGGCACTGAAGCTATTGTATCAAAACATTGGGCGGATGGTTCGGCTGGTTCGGAAAGTCTAGCTAAGCGAGTTGCTGAAATTGCTGACTCTGATACTGCAAATTTTGCAACTACCTATCCTGACGATATGTCACTGGAAGATAAAATCCAGACAATTTGCAAAAATATCTATCGAGCTGATGAGGCTGTGATAGGCCAAAAAATTATAGCTCAGCTAAAAGAATGGGAGGCTCAAGGATATGGCCACCTTCCAGTTTGTATGGCAAAAACCCAATATAGCTTTTCTACTGATCCCAACTTACGTGGAGCGCCAACTGGGCATGTTATTCCAGTCCGCGAAGTGCGGATTAGTGCAGGCGCGGGCTTTATTGTCGCCGTTTGTGGTGAAATCATGACAATGCCTGGATTGCCGAGGCGCCCGGCTGCCGAAACTATTGGTATAAATGAAAATGGTGAGATTGAAGGTCTGTTTTAAAAACTGATCGCTAGCCCACTATCACGAATCATGCCCATGAAGATAAGTGTGTTGGGTCCAGATAAGAGAGCTTTGTAGACAATGTCAGCGAATATTATTGATGGTAAGGTCTTTGCAGCAAACGTCAGGCAAAAAGTGGCTTCAAAGGTTGCCGACCTGAAAGAGACCCACGGTATCACCCCTGGTTTAGCGGTCGTTTTGGTTGGCGAGGATCCGGCATCACAAGTTTATGTGAGATCTAAAGGGAAACAAACTATTGAAGTTGGGATGAATTCGTTTGAGCATAAGCTTGACGTTGACACGCCGGAAGAAGTGTTGTTGGCGTTAATTGATGAGTTAAACGCTGACCCGACTGTCCACGGTATTTTGGTCCAACTCCCTTTGCCAAGTCACGTTGATGAGAGTTTAGTAACCAATCACATAGCGCCAGAAAAAGATGTTGATGGATTTAACATTGCCAATGTAGGGCTTTTGGGAACCGGTCAACAATCAATGGTGCCCTGCACACCACTCGGATGTCTGCTGATGTTGCGAGATTATCATGGGTCACTCTCTGGAAAAAATGCTGTTGTTATTGGTCGTTCAAATATAGTTGGCAAGCCAATGGCTCAGTTGCTTTTGAATGAGAGTTGCACAGTAACCATTGCTCATTCACGTACAAAAGATTTGGCCGATGTTGTGCGCCGGGCTGACATTGTTGTAGCTGCTGTTGGCCGACCTGAGATGGTTCCTGGTGATTGGATCAAACCTGGGGCGACAGTTATAGACGTTGGCATCAACCGAGTTGATACGGGTGATGCAAAAACTAAACTGATTGGTGATGTTGATTATGCGAGCTGTGCAGCGGTTGCTGGTGCTATTACCCCAGTGCCTGGCGGTGTTGGCCCAATGACTATTGCTTGCCTTTTGGCTAACACAGTCACGGCCTGCTGCCGGATAAACAACGTGTCGAGTGAGAGTTTTCTGCTTTGATTGAAGTACCACCTAATCCACGGTATCTTTGGGGCAAGCCAATTCAGCAGCGTATCCTCGCTGATGTGCGGGATTATGTTAAAAATACAAGTTATATGGGTAGGCTAGTTTCTATTGCGATAGATGGCACGGCAGAAGTTAGTGTCTACATTAGAAACCAAGCAAAAGTTGCAGCAGACGTTGGCATTGAGTTTGAACAGCAGTTTTGGGATCGAGACATAACTCAAGGGGCATGCAAGGCCATAATTAAAGGATTGAATGATGACCCTAGCGTACTTGGTATCATTATTCAGCGCCCTTTACCCTCACACATAAATGTCAGGTTACTTCAAACAGCGATACACCCGCTGAAAGACGTTGAGGGCATGAACCCGGAGTCCATTGGCAACATCGTTTATTCAGATATTGAGCTTGCTCCTTGCACTGCAGCGGCTGCAATTGAAATGATAAAGTTCTTAGACCTTGAGATAAAAGGTCTTGAAGTTGTGATGATTGGCCATTCTGAAATTGTTGGCCGACCGGCTGCCATGATGTTAATCGCCGAAGGGGCAACAGTGACTGTTTGTCATAATATGACGAGGTCAGTTGCAATGCATTCTCGGCGTGCTGACGTGGTTTTAGTTGCTGTCGGATCAGCGCATCTAGTTGGGCGAGATATGATTAAGCCCGGCGCAGTGGTTATTGATATTGGAATAAACCAGCAGGAAAGCAGTGACGGTAAGATAAAAATTGTTGGTGACGTGGATACTGAAGCGGTGGCCAAAGTTGCTGAATGGGTTACGCCCGTACCTGGTGGTGTGGGCCCAGTTACTGTAGCAATTTTGATGCGCAATACGGTCTTAGCTCACCAACGCCAACTCCAAAGTATCTGGAGGGAAGTGGGGTGAATATATTTAAACGCCTCCCTGAGCTCCAGTTTCTTATCTTAATTACTATTGGTTGTTACGTATTCCTTGAGCTGTTTGTTAAGTCAAATATTCTTAACGGTGATTTAGGGTTCTCTGGCGTTGATATAGTTTTCATTTCTTTCATTTTAAGTTTCTTAGTTGCGATTTTGTCCGTAATTGCGGGTGTTGGCGGGGGAGTAATATTTACGCCAATAATGCTAGCTTTTACATCAGTGGATACTTTGATAATCCGGTCCACTGGCCTTGTAGTAGCAATGTTTAGCGGTTTGGTCGCATCTGGCCCATTTATGCGCAAGGGTCTTGCAGATATTAAACTAGTATTTTTGGGGGCGCTCCCAATCTTACTGGGGGGCTTCCTCGGTTCATTTGCGGCGGTGAAGCTTTCTGAGCATTTCGGTGAAACTGGAGACTCAATAGTTCGTCTAGGCTTAGGCTTATTATTAGCAGCAATAGCTCTGGTATTTGTTGTGGGCGGTTCTTCCAACGAATACCCTCAAGGTAGAACAAAAAGCAAACTCGCTACAAAGCTTAAGCTTCGTCACATGTATTGGGAGGAAACGCTCCAAAAGTCCGTAAAATATAATGTCCAAAATGTAAAAGTTGCAGTTTTTTTATTGTTTGCTGTTGGCGTTACCGGTGGGTTTTTTGGTTTGGGTGGTGGATGGGCAGTTGTCCCTGTTCTAAACCTTGTTATGAGTGTTCCATTAAAGGTTTCGGCAGCCACCAGTGGTGTTCTTTTGGCAATGGGCAACTCTGCAGCAATATGGCCATACATTAACATCGGTGCGCTGATAGGTGTTGTTGCTGCCCCTTGGATGCTTGGACAAATAATTGGAGGTATCGTTGGGGCGCATATTTTGTCGAGTATAAAGGCGGCTTTTGTTCGGAAACTTTTGATTGTCATGCTTTTTTTGACCAGTTTTAAATTGCTAAGCCGTGGCTTAGAGGGGCTTTTTAACGTTTCAATTCCTTTGATTTGAGGTACGCTATGCCTATACAGAAAAAACCACCAATTCCAATTTCTGGAGTGATATATGGAGAGTTCATCTATTGGTGCACCTGTATTTCGGCAGTAATTGTTGTATTTGGAACTATAAAGAGTTTCTTAGAGGGTTCCTCGGATATTCCAGTTGAGCAACTTCTAGATGCAGTGTTTGCGGGGCAGTCAACTGATGCTGTTTGGGCCAGTTTACCGATAGGCGCCACTCCCAACGCGAGGACCTATTTATCACTCTTAAATACTGGTGAGGCAACTACAGTTCTGGGAATTTGTTTCGGTGTATTGAGTGTGGGCCCAGCTATTTTTTTATCAGCAGCATTTATGTGGCGATCAAAAAATAAATTTTTTGCGATAACCGCTCTTTTTTCTGGGGTGTTTGCGGTGATTGCTCCATTTGCCTTTTTTCTCATTTAATGTAACCCATTTGGAACTAAAGATTAGAATAACATGATAGAAGCTTATATTTAGAAGTGGTGATTTGATTGTGGCTAAAGTTCTATTCCTTTTTTTGATCACAGCTTAATGCTAATTTAGGAGCCTAATGATGAGTGCAGAGCCCCAAGTTGACCTGTCGCCAACGGTCGCGGATGAGGTTAAAAAAACCACTTGCTATATGTGCGCATGCCGCTGCGGCATTGACGTTCATCTTCGTGATGGCAAAGTCCGTTATATCGAGGGCAACCGAGACCATCCTGTGAATAAGGGCGTTTTATGCGCCAAGGGTTCGGCTGGCATTATGCAGCATTATTCGCCAGCAAGATTGCGAAGCCCGCTCAAACGGGTTGGCCCGCGTGGCAGTGGCCAATTTGAAGAAATCAGCTGGGAAGAGGCGCTGACAACGGCGACTGGCTGGCTTGCCCCGATCCGCGAAACCGACCCGAAAAAACTGGCTTTTTTTACGGGCCGTGATCAATCGCAAGCGTTGACCGGCTGGTGGGCGCAGCAGTTTGGCACGCCAAATTTTGCCGCGCATGGTGGCTTTT
>ERZ887830.487-NODE-487-length-25204-cov-15.900632_pt1 | contig 25204 bp, 30 predicted proteins | sample MGYA00521101_ERZ887830 | MGnify/ENA primary metagenome ERZ887830 (study PRJEB32303, sample SAMEA104408592) | aquatic metagenome | biome: Marine water; feature: Pelagic; material: water | place: Baltic Sea | collected 2014-06-05T16:38:00 | depth 1,762 m ... | reverse complement strand
GGAATGATGGCGGTCGGTCAGGCTTGAGATCATCAGATCAGGTCACGCCGGGACATCCCGGAAGACCTTGAATGTAGCGGCGTTATGCCATTCAACAAGCCAATCGACACTACCCATGGTGGCCAAAGCGCAGAATGAAGGGAACTGCGAGGCTGTCGTCACTTCTTCTGAGCCATGAGCGACCCTTCCCAGTCCCGAGCCGATGGTCGGTGCCGCAATGCTCTTCGCCCCTTTTCGGTGAATTGGGATCCGATGGGGTTCGCCTTGAGTTCAGTCACTGTCAGAACCGGTCGAACAACTGTTCTCTGCAGCATTTGCGTCGATGAAAGCGTGCCGCGTTGGCGTCGAGGCGAAGGGCTCGGGTGGCTCAGCGCTGAATACCGCCTCTTGCCTGGTTCAACACCGCAACGGCAGGGCCGAGAGTTGATGAAGTTGTCCGGCCGCACCCAAGAAATTCAACGTTTGATCGGGCGCAGCCTTCGGGCAGCCGTTGACATGGCCCAACTCGGAGAGCGAACCCTGCTGATCGACTGTGATGTGATCCAAGCGGATGCAGGCACCCGCACCGCCGCCATCACAGGGGCCTGGCTGGCGTTACACCGTGCCTGCAGCCGCCTTGTCTCACAGGGGACTCTCGAGTGTTCCCCGCTTCAAAGCCAAGTTGCTGCTGTCTCTGTTGGCTTAGTGGAAGGCCATGCGCTGCTTGACCTCGACTACAGCGAAGACAGTCGAGCTGAGGTCGATCTCAATGTGGTGCAAGCCGACGATGGTCGACTGCTCGAAGTCCAGGGAACTGCCGAGGGCGCGCCCTTCAGCCGTGCCCAGCTGGACGCACTTCTGGATCTAGCTGAACCCGGCCTCCAGCAACTCATGGAGGCTCAGCGGCAAGCGCTAAGACCTGAACGAAAAACTAATGAGTATTAATGGCTACATGGCAGATCCAGACACATCCGTAGCTTTCAATGCAGTCGCGGACCAGTTATGAGCACCAGCACTGGTTTTACCCGCTATGCCCCGATTGGCACTACTGGAGCAGCAGCTCAACCTGCAGGGCCTCGGTCGTTGATCGAAGTCATCCGAGGCCTTGACGGTGCCAGCACAGAAATGGTGGATCGCAATAAAACAATTTTCTTCCCAGGAGACCCTGCGGAACGTGTTTATTTGATTCGACGGGGCGCTGTCCGCCTCTCAAGGGTTTACGAATCTGGCGAAGAAATTACTGTTGCCCTCTTAAGAGAAAACAGCTTGTTCGGTGTGTTGTCCTTACTCACAGGTCAACGCTCGGACCGGTTTTATCACGCAGTCGCCTTCACCCGCGTTGAGATGGTGACGGCACCTGCCACCTCGGTGCGCAACGCCATTGAAGCGGACACCGCTGTTGGGCTCAGGCTTCTGCAAGGACTCTCCAGCAGGATCCTGCAAACTGAAACGATGATTGAAACGCTCACGCATCGGGACATGTCGTCCCGGCTGGTGAGCTTTTTACTCGTGCTTTGCCGAGACTTCGGGGTGCCTGATGAATTGGGCATCACGATTGATCTCCGGCTCTCCCATCAAGCGATCGCCGAAGCCATTGGTTCAACCCGCGTAACAATTACGCGTCTGCTGGGAGACTTGCGTCAATCCGGTCTCGTACAGATTGACCGCAAGAAAATCACTGTTCTCGATCCGATTGCCCTGGCCAAACGGTTCAGCTAATCGCATCCGCAGCCGAGAGCTGAAGCCATGAGCGGATGGCTACTGATTCTGTCTCTTCTCGTGCTGGGTGGAGTTTTATCCACCCTCGGCGATCGCCTTGGCAGTCGAGTCGGAAAAGCTCGTTTGAGCTTGTTCAACATGCGTCCACGACGCACTGCCGTAGTGATCACGGTGCTCACCGGCAGTTTGATCAGTGCCCTGTCGCTTGGCCTCATGCTTTTAGTCAGTCGGCAACTGCGGGTTGGGCTATTCGAACTCGACACCCTTCAAGCGCGACTGAAAGACAGCCGTGAGCAACTCGATGCCGCTGAACGCGAGCGCGTCGAAACACGTCGGGCAACCGTACGGATCGAAGCAGAGCTCAAAGCAGCTGAACTACGAGCCAATACCCTTCGGCAAGAATTGGCTCCTTTACAAAAGCAACGTCAAACCCTCGAGGCCGACAGAGATCGTCTCAGTCGCGATATCGCTGCCCGAGATCTCGATATCCAAGCAACCGAAGCCGAACTGAACGCGGTGCGCAACCGCATCACCTTGGGCGAAAAGGAGCTGAAGGATCTTGAACGCAATCTTGTTGCCCTTCGCCGCGGCGCTGTTGTCCTGCGCAGTGGCCAAATGCTTGCAACCGCCACCGTTCGGATGGAATCAGCCGATCAGGCCAAACAGGTGGTTGACCGCCTGCTGCAAGAAGCCAATTTCAATGCCTACGGCAAGGTCTTGCCAGGAGACGCCCCGGATCAACAAATCATTCGTGTTCCTCGTAGCGACGTGAAGCGCTTACAGGGAATCATCAGTAAGCCTGGCACTTGGGTGATCTCGCTGCGATCCGCCACCAACGTTCTTCGGGGCGAAACGGTGGTTTACGCCTTCCCGGAGGTTCATCCAAACCGACTCGTAACCCAAAAAGGCGATGTCCTCGCCTCCGTCAGGCTTGATCCCAGCGAACGCAGTAACGCGGCGATACGCACCCGACTCAATTTGTTGCTTGCCTCGGCCTACGCAGAGGCCAAACGACGCGGCTCACTCACCGCCGGGCTGCAATTCGATGGACAAGCCATTGCGCAACTTGGCCAAACCTTGATGGACCGATCCGAGCAGGGAGTCACCTTGCAGGCCATCTCCAGCCGCGACAGCAACAGTGCTGAACCAATCTTCATCACTGTGGAGTCCAACCCTTGAGCCGTCTGGCCGCCCTCGATCCAGGACGAAGCAAATGCGGATTGGTGCTGATCGACAGCCAACAGAATCGCGTTCTAGCGGGCGAGGTGGTGCCACCCGAAGCCGTAATGGCATGGGTGAACCTTTGGCATGAACAGCAAAATCTGGATCAAATCATCGTTGGTAATGGCACGGGCAGTGCCCAGTGGATGCAAGCCTTTGACGGATTGACCAACGTTCATATCGTGAATGAGCGCGGCACCACCTTGCGGGCCCGCGAGCGGTATTGGGATTTATGGCCAGCCAAAGGTTGGCAACGTCTTCTCCCAAGAGGATTAAGGCTTCCCCCAAGCGAACTGGATGCCATTGCCGCCCTCGTCATGGCAGAAGATCACCTCAAGCGACGCTGTTCTTGGCTGGGAGCAACTCCCGACTTCTCGCTTAAAACTTGGCCCGAACAGTGAAGCTGTAATCACCACCGGGCTCGAGGCGGTAATCCGTGCGCACCAGAAAACGGAACAGGGCATCTTGAATCAAGGCTCTCCCCAATGAAGGTTCCACAGTGAGTTCTCCGCGATCAAACGCCCAATAGAACTGCCACTGAAAACCGCCAGCAGCCACTTCGCCCTCCACGCACTGATCTTGAAAGCACTGACGTAAGACGCGGAGATGGGCCGTTGTAGCAGGAAGGGCTGCCATCAAGTCGCTGAAGGGGATTCATACCGGAATCCATTAATCCATGTACCAGCCCGTTCCATGCCCTGCTTTTTCAACCGATCCAAGCCATCCAAAACGGCATCCAGCACTGCATCAACACACGGCTGTTCGGCTCGACTGAAGGGGCCGAGAACATGAGACACCGTGCGAGCGCGTCGTTCGGCTGGATTCTCCGCGGGCGCACCGATTCCGATTCGTAACCGAGGGAAAACGGGAGTTCCAAGATGCTGAATCGTGCTGCGGAGACCGTTATGTCCTCCGGCACTCCCCTGCGCTCGCAGCCGCAACCGTCCGAGAGGGAGGTCCATATCGTCCACTAACACCACGATGTCTTCTGGCTGAAAGCCATACCAATCGAGGGCTGCTCGCACAGATCGACCACTGTCGTTCATGAACGTTTGAGGCATGAGCAGGCGCAACCGCTGATCCCCAAAACCTGTATCAGCCGCCAAGCCATGCAATTTGGCCTGTTGCCGAAAACTGAAACCCTCCTTCCGCGCTAAACGCTCAAGGGCCATGAAACCAATGTTGTGTCGCGTGCCGTCGTACTTCGACCCAGGGTTACCCAAACCAACCACAAGGCTGAGCTGATGGGCCATCACTGCGAATCAGGCCCCGGGAGGAGTCTCGTCGTTGGACTGTTGTTCTGCTGAAGGCAAAACCTCAGGCTCAGCCATTGCTTTATTGATTTCACGCTCAAATTCTTTGGAGGCAGATTGAAACCCCTTCAGGGTTTTACCGAGCGTTTTACCGAGCTCAGGCAATCTCTTAGGACCAAAAACCAATAGGGCCACGGCGCCGATCACCGCCATCTCGGGAAGGCCGACGCCGAACACATTCATGGTGTCTGGTTAACCCAAGCCATTCCAGTTGACATTGATGCCTTCGAGGATCAATGACTTGTTGTACAGCTGAAGGATCACGAGGAGGAAAACGAGGAAGAGCACCATAAAGATGCCCATCACTGGCGTGGTACCCCAACCCGGAACGACCTTGCCGTACTCGGAGTTCAGAGGGCGGAGGAGGTCTCCCAGACGGGTGCGTTGGGCCATGGCGACGCTTGGGTCTCGGGTTAATGGAAGTGCGGATACTGTAGGGGCCAGCTCCGGTTCGGGGCTGGTCCTGCCCAAAGATTGTGATGGAAACGTCGTCCCCTGCCCTATCTGTTGCCCTTGGCGTCATGGCCGTTGTGCTTAGTCTCACCGGCTTTGGCGTCTACCAAGCCTTCGGTCCACCGTCCAAAGAATTGGATGATCCCTTTGACGATCACGAAGACTGACGCAGCTGCAGTGCCACCAGTTCTCCTGGTGCAAGCACCACTTCGTCAGCGAATGGGACATCCGCCTTACGCCGAATCAGCCAAGGTTGTCCCGGTCGCCAAGAGCAACGGGCAGGACCAGCGTTAAGAACGCGACAACAAACCCCACCCGCATCTTTCTGGAGTGAGATTGGTGTGATGGACACGGGCAAGGCGGGAAACCATTGCTTTGCCACACTTGGTTGTGGCCTCCACCAGCCAGGCTCCCGAAATGCAACAGCCGCCTGAGTAACACCTTCGGCGTTCCAGGAGCCGGCAATCGGCATCAACGCCATCCGTTGGCGATGCCAACCGCGATCCGCGCCTGGGTCAGGCCAGGTCGGCCCTCGCAACAACGACACACCCAAACGACCAGGATCCCAATCGACGCCTTGCGGTCCATCGAGCAAGACCGCCAGGCCTCCGCCAGGCGCTGCCGCCTGTGACGCCATCCATGAGATCACTGGCAACTCCCAACGGGCAGCTTCTCTTGCAGTATTTGCTGATGCCGGGCGTTCAATAACGCCGCCACTGGTATCAGCAGCCACGCGTACAGCCGGACGAGCCAAGGGCATGTTCAACCGCAACAGTTCATGGCTTTGAGACCAGTGGGTACTGCAGATCAGCTCCAACCAAGGTCGATTGGCCTGCAATCGCACATCGATCCGCAAAGAACTGGTACCAAACCGTCTCCTGAGAACCAGATGTGCCACCAATGGGCCTTGCTCAACCCACTGCATCCCATCCAGCACTTCAACGCCTAATGAATGCTCGCCGTAATCAGCAGCGAGATCCCAGGCATCCCAAAACTCACCTCGATCCTGATAACGCTCCAACCGCAGTGGAGCAGACAGTTGCTCACACCCATGTCGATCTCGGAGTTGAAGGACGCCCTCAGAAGAACAATCCAGTTCAATCAAGCCATTGCCCATTCGCCAAACACCCGCACCCAACTCCTGAATCACCACAGGGCCGCTGGGCAGGGGAGGTGGCAGGGGTTGGGGCGGCTGTCGCTGGAGTGACACAGAGCTGATACCCCGCTGAAGCGGTAACTGCACCCAAGTTCCCCCCACTGCAGACGCCTGCTGAGGAAGGCGCTTGCCATTCACACTCCAGCACCCCTTGGGCAGGCGGACCATGGGCGACCAAGACGCCAAAGGTTGGAGTGCACACCAAGACCATTGCTGCCCGGACAACTCGTCATTAGGGACGTCGAGAAGTTTTGCCACGCTCAGATCACGCTGTTGTCTTGCCTTCCGGCGTGCATCCCGCCACAGCGGCTCGGCCTGATCGAAGACGTCTGGAATCGATGTACCGGGGAGGATGTCGTGAAATTGTTGGAACAACAAAGGCCGCCAATCGCTCCACGGCGCCTCCTGACCAGCGAGGGCGAGCAAGGCAGAGGCACTATCCGTCTCACGCAACAACCTTTCCAGAGTTCTGTTGTGACGCTTTTGATCAGGACGACTTGTTGCACAGCCCCGGTGAAGCTCGAGATAAAGCTCGTCGCGCCAAACCGGCAAATGCTCTGTAGCCGGTTCAAGATCCGCCAAAAATTCTCGAACCGTGCCACTGCGCATGGGCACAGCTGCTGGATTTGATCTCCACAGCTGCATCTGTTCCAGCATTTCTTCAGTTGGACCGCCACCGTGGTCTCCCACACCTGGGATCCAGAGCGCTGAATCGCGGCCGGTTTGATCCCGCCAACTGCGCTGCTCTTCGAGCATGTCCACCGGATCACCGCGCCGACCAATCGGAGGAAGCATCAGGCTGTTCACCTCATAGTTCCCACGGCTGCGCCAGCGAAACAACCTGTGAGGGAAAGGGTTGACCGCATTCCAAGCCAATTTGTGAGTACAGAACCAGCGCACCCCAGTTGCCGCAGCAACGGCCGGCAACCCTGCTCCAAATCCAAAGCTGTCGGGCAACCAAGCAAGGTGATGCGTCCAATTGGGAAAGCTGTCGTAGCTGTACTGCTGACCAAGCGAAAATTGCTGCCACAGCGATGCAGTACTCACCAGCACGCAGTCGCTCTCGACCCATGGACCGTTGATCGGCTCCCATCGCCCCGCCTGACTCGCAGCTTGGATCTCAGCAAATAGGGCCGGACGATGGTGCTGCATCCAGGCATATAAAGCCGGGGTGGAATGGGCAAAACGAAGTTCTGGCCACCGCCTCATCAAATCGAGGACAGAACGAAATGTGCGTTCTGCGGCTTGCCAGGTGTCAGCGACTGGCCAAAGCCAAGCCAGGTCGAGATGAGCGTGAGAAATCCAAAGGATTTCACCCTGGGTGGGCTCCGCGGCTCTGAGCTTTTCATCCACAGCCTGTAAAGCCGCTGGACCACTGGGCTGCAGCCCATGCCATTGGGCCGGCAAGTCTCCCCCTGCAGCCAAGTGCAACATCAGGGCCTGAGGAGCCAAGCTGAAATCCGTATCCAGATTTGCCGCATCTGGCTCGAGATCTAAATCCGTACTGATCAAGGCCCCGTCGTCATGGAGAGGGCTGCACAGTTCGAGCTGGAGGTGAAGGGTGTCCCCAAAACGACAAGACTCCGGCACACGCCAGCGACAAGCCGTATCGAACAGGTCGCCTTCATGGACGAGGACACCATCCACCCAAAAGCGCATCTGTTCCGCCCACCAACTCATGCCCAAACGGGCATGACTGGCTTGCACTTGATTCCAAGCCCCCGGCCAAGCCAAATGTTGCTCCAAACGCAGCCATTGACGACCGCGGGGCCAGATCAGCAGACCCCGAGAAAACCAGTCAGGGCGGTGTTTTTGCCCCCATGGCTCCTCAAGAAATGGTCGGGAATTTGCCGGGCTGGAACGGCGCCACTGAGAGCGCAAGTCGCGATGCGTGCGACTGCGAAACGTTTCAATCCACTCCGATCGTCCTACCGACATGGGGTAGTTCCCGGTTGCGACCCTGTTATTCCCCATAGGATGATCGCTGTCTCAGACGCCGGTCGGTCTCCATGCTCGCCCTCAAGATCTCCGTTTACTCGGTCGTCTTCTTTTTTCTCGGCATTTTCGTCTTTGGCTTCCTGGCAAGTGACCCAAGCCGCACGCCAAGTCGCAAAGACCTCGAGGATTAAAACGATCCGGATCAGACCGCGCCAAGCACTGGTCTGATCATCAATCATTCTTTGGCCCTGAGCTGTCACACTCGCTGGCCACTGCATAATTTCTTTGTCGGCTTCCCGCCTCGCTATCGCCCTAGCGGGACTTTTGGCAGCAGGGGTGTGCTCGACAGATTTGTCGAACCCTGCGGCAGCCGATGAAAGTCTTATGGGAAGCCCAGCCAATGAGGCGGGCGAGTCCCCAGAGGTTGAGACTCCCCTTGTCCCTGAGCAGCTCAAGCTCAAGGCCGACCGGCAGTTTTACGACAGCAAACGCAAGATCACCATTGCGGAAGGCAATGTGACAGCGCGGCTGGGTGAGGCCCAAATCCAAGCCGATCGAATTGAATTCGACACTGGATTTCGCACACTTTTTGCACGCGGTTCTGTTCGACTACAGCGCGGAAACCAGTTTTTTCAAGCCTCGGTCCTTCGCTACAACCTTGTCCAAAACGAAGGCGAGCTCGATGATGTCTATGGCGTGATCGACCTCGAGGGCACTCCCACAACCCCTCAAGAGGCTTCAAAAAAGCCAAAGGCCGAACCCTCTTCAACGGAAGAAATAAGCCAATTAAGCCACGCCGAGCCTGACAGCAGCATGGCCTGCACTCCGTTCTTGCCTCCGGTACCCGATTGGCATCCGCAGCCCTGGGCCGTCACAGCCTGGGGTGGTCAGATGATCGATGCTGCTTTTGGCGACACATTTCTGTTCAACGGCAGGATGCGCCCGGAAGCCGTGATGGGCGTTGGATTGCAAAAACGGATTGCGCGAGCTGGCCCCATTGCCTTGGAACTTGAAGCTGATTTGTTTAGTCACGTTGCTAAACAACAGCAGGGTGGCGAATACAACCAGGACACCCCCTACGCCGACTTACCCGCCCAAAGCTTTGGAGAAGGCGTGCTTGGCATCGGTGCCCGTCTTTGGGTTCAGCCCTGGCTGAGCTTCAGCCTGATGGAAGGCGTCAGCTACAACACCGATCAAAGCCTTTACGAAAAAACCTTCAGAAAGAACTATTCCCAGCTGCTGAACTACTTGGGCTTTGAACTAGAAGCAGCCGTTTCTAAAGACTTATCACTGGTCGGACGGATTCATCACCGATCGGGCGCTTTCGGCACTTACGGCGGCGTGACGGAAGGAAGCAACGCCTACCTACTTGGCTTGCGCTACCGCTGGGGACGCGATCTTCCCAGCTTCGATGTGGCTGTCATGCCACCCCCAGACGGTTGTCCAGATCCTGATCGGGATCAACGCATCAATCCCACTTCATTGTCGGAACGCCTGGAGTCGATATCTCTTGGAGACGGCGGCGAACCGCAACAGCATGTGCCACTGCCAAAAAGCACAAAGGCACCCGAGATCACTCCGGCCGAGCAGCAGGCCCTGCGAACAGCCGCGATTCAAACCATTGATCAGCGTGTTTCCGACATTGACCTGACCGGTAGTTTTTCGATCGAACGCCGCAGCGGCGTTCCGATCCGTCGCCTGAACTCATCCGTTCAAGATGAAAATCGCTTCGGCGTTGTGAAAGTGCCGCAACTGAAACGTTTGGGCAGCACCAAACTGCTGAATGGAACCATCAGTCGCTGGCGAATCCAGGCCAATCGCATCCGCATTACCGCCAAAGGCTGGCAATCGGATCGCATGGGATTTAGCAACGATCCCTTCACACCATCACAATCTCGGATCGATGCTGAGGGTGTGATTGCTAGGGAACAACCGAATGGCGACCTCCTGATCTCAGCGCGTCGAAATCGGCTGATCATTGATGAACGGCTGCCCATACCAGTCACCCGGCGCCAGCTGATCGCCAAGGAAGAAGAGGTCGAGAACCGCTGGGTTATCGGCATTGATAACGAGGATCGCGGTGGCCTCTTCGTTGGACGAACCATTCCACCAATCACGATTGGCAACAGCACGGAATTGGCACTGGAACCCCAGGTGCTTGTTCAACGTGCCTTCAGTGATGGCGGCGAAAACTTGGGAGACGTTTTTGGACTTGAAGCCAAATTGACGAGTCGAGTGGGTGGCTATCGCCTCAACTCAGAAGCCGATATCAGCTCCTTTGATGGCGACTCGTTCCTAGATAACAGCCGTTACTGGGTGGACTTGGGTCGCAACGTTGATCTGGGTTTTCTTGGAGAGGTCAAAACAAAATTGTTCGGTGCTTACCGCTATCGCACTTGGAATGGTTCGCTTGGTGAAACTGACATCCAAGCCGCCTACGGCATGTATGGAGAAAAGAGTGGTGAATGGTTGCAAGGGGATATCAAGCATCGCTATTTGGTTCGAGGAGCAGTTGGTGATTACTACGCAGATCGATTCAAGAAACAACGGATGCTGCGCAGTGGTCGTGGAAGTTTGTTCGCATCACTCACGAGCAACTTCCCCCTCTGGAAAGGACAAAGCGCCGAATTAACACCAACACAGGCCTATCGCTATTCACCTGTTGCCATCGTTCCTGGGGTCAGCCTGGCCACCAACATCAACAGCACAGTGGCGATGTACGGCCAAGGGTCTCAGCAATCAAGCCTCAGCTTTAGTGGTGGTCCTACAGTCACTTTGGGCACATTCAGCAAGCCATTCCTGGATTTCACCCAGATCTCTGTGATCGGTGGGGGCACCCTTCAAAGCGGGGCAAGCCCATTCGAGTTCGACAGGATTGTTGACTTTGGAACCCTTGGAGTAGGTATTACGCAGCAAATCGTTGGGCCTTTGATGTTCAGCACAGGAGTGAATCTGAATGTTGATCCTGGCTCGGCCTATTACGGAGAGGTGATCGACTCCAATTTTGAGCTGCGCTGGCAGCGCCGCAGCTACGACATTGGCTTGTACTTCAATCCCTATGAGGGCATTGGGGGCGTGCGATTCCGGTTAAACGATTTCAAATTCAAAGGGACAGGTGTTCCCTTCGTGCCCTACAGCCCAACAGATTGGCTCAATCACAACAACAAGAATCAACCGTACTAATCAATCTCCTCCACCAATAATTAAATGGCTTCCGGTTAAGTTAGCGCCTGCAAATCGAACGCCTTCAACACGCACATCTGGAGCAAAAGCGTTAATCACAACAGCATCTCGAAGATCTGCCCGTCGAAAGTCAACGCCTGAGAGCTCAGCATTCGTGAGGTTGGCTCCGCGCAAATCAGCACCAGAAAGCTGAGCACCACTGAGATCAGCTCCTTCAAGGTTGGCACCACGCAAATCCGCGCCCCGCAGATCAGCCTCCCGAAGATCAGCGCCAATCAGATGGGCATCCTGCAGGTCTTGGGAGCGGAGATCACAGCGCGGACAGTGGCGGTCAAACGCCTCGTAGGGCTGAACCACCAGCTGCAGTGGTGATGACACAGCAGGCAAGGCCGCAAACAGGGCGACCACACACAACCGAACACTCCAAAGAACACCTTCCACAGCTCAACCCAGAACCCATGTCTCATTCATAGACGAAAGAGACCAAGACGGCAGTTAGCGCGTGGCGAAATTATTGAGATAGGGAAGCCGATTCATCAAGCCCTCCACCTTGGAGCTGTTGTCAAGCAACTGCGATGTTGCGTCCCATCGCCCACTCCGCAGCATGTCCCTCGGGCCGGCATCAATGGTCACATCCCAGCGATCTTGATCCGAAGCAAGCGCCATCTCCTCAAGATCAAGCGTCCAATGCCGCGCCGCATCATCATTCACGAAAGCCTGAATCGCCAGAATTTGATCGGGCGATGCGGATGCACAGGGAATGCCTAAAGCAAGGCAATTGCCAAAGAAGATCTCGGCAAAACTGACACCAACAACGGCACGAATGCCCCATCGCATCAATGCCTGAGGTGCGTGCTCCCGGCTGGATCCACAGCCAAAATTACCATTCACAATCAAAATGGAAGCGCCTTTAAAACGCTCTTGATCGAAGGGATGCTCCCCAGCCAACTCGAGTCGATCATCAGCAAACACTTGATCGCCAAGGGCATCAAAACTGACGCATTTCAGAAACCGAGCCGGGATGATTCGATCGGTATCAATATCCTCACCTTGGATGATGAGGGCCGTGCCAGAAATCCTCTGAACAACACCATTCGGGAAAGCAAACATCAAGAGGCTGAGTGAAGAGCAAGGGTGCGGACATCAGTCACCCGACCATGAACCGCCGCTGCCACGACCATCGCCGGACTCATGAGCAGGGTCCTGCCACTGGCTGATCCCTGCCGGCCCTTGAAATTACGATTGCTCGAGCTGGCACTGATCTGCCGCCCTTCCAAGCGGTCCGGATTCATGGCCAGACACATGGAACATCCAGGCTCCCGCCATTCAAAACCAGCCGCAGAAAAGACCTGATCCAAGCCTTCAGCCTCAGCGGCCCGGGCCACCTGTTCCGAACCAGGTACGACGAAAGCCTTCACTCCAGTGGCCACGTGACGACCACGGGCGACGGCTGCCGCGGCACGCAGGTCGCTTAAACGACCATTCGTGCAACTACCGATGAAACACACATCAATGGGCACTCCAGCGATGGGAGTGCCGGGCTGGAGATCCATGTAGCGATAAGCCTCCTTCGCAATCGGACGCTCACCGGGATCCAGCATCGTCAGGGTTGGGACGCACTCATCAATCCCCAAGCCCTGACCCGGCGTAATGCCCCAGGTCACCGTTGGTGCAATCGCCGTTGCATCGAAAACAACCTCGTCGTCCACCTCAGCAGCGGCATCCGTCGCAAGAGACCGCCACCAATCCACCGCAGCATCCCAGGCCGCGCCGCTTGGAGCATGGGGCCGCCCCTTGAGGTAATCAAAGGTGGTCTGATCTGGATTCACATATCCACATCGGGCTCCGCCTTCGATGGCCATGTTGCAGAGCGTCATTCTCTCTTCCATCGACAACGCTTCGATGGCCGAACCCGCGAACTCATAGGCGTAACCAACCCCCCCTTTGACGCCCAGCGTGCGGATCACATGCAGAACCAGGTCTTTCGCCGACACCCCAGCAGAAAGCCGTCCATCCACCAAAATCCGTCGAACCTTGAGTTTGTTCATGGCCAAGCTCTGGCTGGCTAGAACATCTCTCACCTGACTCGTACCGATCCCGAAGGCGATCGCGCCAAAGGCCCCATGGGTGGACGTATGGGAATCACCACAGGCCACGGTCATTCCGGGCTGGGACAAGCCGAGCTCAGGCGCAATCACGTGAACAATGCCCTGTCGGCCACTGCCAATGCCGTTCAGAACAATCCCGCTCTCAGCACAGTTGCGTTCCAAGGTGCTGAGCATTTCCTCCGCCAAAGGATCCGCAAACGGACGCGCTTGAGAGGTGGTGGGAACGATGTGGTCCACCGTGGCAACAGTCCTTTCGGGGCAAGCCACGGTGAGCCCCTTGTCACGCAGACCAGAGAACGCTTGGGGACTGGTGACTTCGTGAATCAGATGGAGACCCACGAACAGTTGTGTGGACCCCCCGGGCAGATCTGCCACCCGATGAAGGTCCCACACCTTGTCGTAGAGGGTGCCGGAACTCAACAGCGCTGCTGCAATGACTGATGACCTTACGACTGGGACAGAAGGCGCAGGCGCAAATGGTCGAGGGCACGAATCACGCTGAGCTGCTGGACGGCCGATCGACCTCGACGAGCGCCAAATCGCTGCACCCAAGCATCACAACCCTCTGGCCCAGCCAACGCCAAACAAACCATGCCAACAGGCTTCTCAACGGTTCCACCCCCTGGGCCAGCCACACCGCTAATCGCGATGCCCCAGTCGCAGTGAAGCCGCGAGCGCAGCCCCTCTGCCATCGCTTTTGCCACAGGCTCTGACACAGCACCATGCTGATCAAGCAGCGCCTCTGGCACCCCCAAAAGCTGTTGTTTCACAGCATTGCTATAGGCAATCACGCCGCCAGCAAACACAGCTGATGAGCCTGCTACCGCCGTAAGAGCAGCACCGAGGGCACCCCCCGTACAGGATTCAGCAACAGCCAGGGTCTGCCCAGCATCCCCGAGCAAGCGCAACACCACAGCCGCCAAGGTGTCGTCATCACGTCCGTAACAAAAGCGTCCTGTGTGCTCCAGCAACTGCTCCTCCATGGGATTCAACAGCGCCTCCGCTTGAACTGGCGACGACCCCGAGGCTGTCAGCCGCAATGTGACATCACCCAGCGCGGCATAGGGAGCCACGGTGGGGTTTACAGAGTCGAATAGATCCCCCACCTGCTCTGCCAAATCAGACTCTCCAATTCCAGTGAAATGAAGCCTTCGACTCACAAACGCCGAGGAAGCACCACCGTTCTGACGCAACCAAGGTTCCGCTGTCTCCACCCACATGCTCCGCATCTCCGAAGGGACTCCAGGAAACGTGAGGATTGTGAAATCGGGGCAAGGAGACCAAATCATCCCGGGAGCAGAACCCAGAGGATTGGGCAGAACATCTGCACCAATCGGCAACAACGCCTGCGATCGATTGATGGAAGCCACAGCACGGCCACCCGCCGACAACTTGGCCTGGATCTCTTGCCAGAGCTCTGGACGCTCTTCAAGGGGGGTATCGAACGCCGCGGCCAAGGCCGCGGTGGTGAGGTCATCGGGAGTCGGCCCCAAGCCTCCTGTGGTGATCAAAATTCGACACCGCCCAGCGGCCTCACGCACAGCGGCCATCAGCCGATCGGTGTTGTCGCCCACAACGGTCTGGCGGTAATGGGGAAGGCCTAGATCCGCCAGCTTTTGCGCAAGCCAACGTGCATTGCCATTGAGAATGTCACCCAATAGCAGTTCCGTACCCACACAAAGAATTTCGACGCCGTTTTTAGTCATGGCGATCACCGAGGGGGGTTGATCCGCCAACTAAATCCTGCGGTGAGGTCTCTCGCAAAGCCTTTTCAGTTTGAAGTTGACGACGGCTCACGACCACCGTGGCGACAAGTATCGCCGTGGCAAGAGCCAACCAGAGAAAGCGCATTTCTGCATTCGCGACCACCAATGCGATGGAAGCCAACCACTGGGTAAACACGTAGATGAGGAGAACGGTGCGTCGATGACTGAAACCGGCCCTTAGTAAGCGGTGATGTAGATGACGGCGATCTGGATAAAACGGTGATCTCCCTGCTCGCAAGCGCCCCATGATCACTGCCGACATATCCGCTAGAGGCAACGAAAGAATTAGCAATGGCAACAACAAACTCACCGTCGTGAGGCCCTTCGCTGGGCCCACAATGCTGATGGAGGCGAGGGTGAAACCAAGGAAGTAAGAACCGCCATCTCCCATAAAAATCCTGGCCGGATTGAAGTTATGCCGCAAAAATCCCAAGGAACATCCAGCCAATGCGGCTGCCAGGAAACCCGCAGCAACCTGGTGCAGAGAAAAGCTGACGGACACCAATCCAATGGCCGCAATTCCGGCAACGCCTGCGGCAAGGCCATCCAAACCATCAAGCCAATTAATCGCATTGGTGATGCCAACGAGCCAAATCACCGTGGCCAACAAACTGAGGCCATCAGAGAGCTGGATCGCTGATCCGGTGGAGCTAAGCCAGGGAAGATCAATGGCTCCAATGCGAACCCCTTGGCTCCAGATTGCAGCCGCTACAACGATCTGACCCGCCAAGCGCGGCCAAGGCGAAAGGGCATAAAGATCGTCGGCCAAACCAATCAGAAAAAAACAGAGCGAACCTGCGAGGGTGCTCCAAATCAATTGATCGCGTTCTGGAGCCAAGAGGCCAAAGCCTCCCAAGAGCCAAACGGCCGACAACGACAAAACAAATCCGCTGACCATCGCGATGCCACCAACACGCACAATCGGGGTGCTGTGTTGCTTGCGGGCATCGGGCTGGTCGGTAAAACCAAAGTGAAGACCGAGACGTCGAACGAGCGGAACCAACCCGATCGTGAATCCAGCTGCCACAAGGAAACTCACCGTGGCAACCACAATCGGGCTGGCTGGGAGGTTCACTGAGGCTCCTGAAATGAAACGGCTCTCTGGGTCCAAAGAGCTGCCCGAATCTTAGGGAGCTTCAACTGGGGACACCATCACGATTGGATGACGTCACACCTCCACATGTCATACGAGCGCTGGCTCTTTGCTGTTGGCATAAAGGGGGAAGCGAGCGCAAAGGGCCGACACTCGCTCGAGGCAACGCTGACGAACCGCATCGTCCTCAGGCTGATGCAAGCGGTCAGCGATCACATCAGCCACCTCCTTGAAAGCATCGGCATCAAAGCCGCGTGTGGTGAGCGCAGCGGTCCCTAGACGAAGTCCACTCGTCACAAATGGGGACTCTGGATCAAAGGGCACCGTGTTCTTGTTAGCCGTGATGTGCACATCGCTCACCAGCAGGTCGGCCACCTTGCCCGTCATGCCAATCGACCGTAAATCGAGCAACACAACGTGGTTATCGGTTCCCCCACTCACCACGTCGATTCCCCTGGAGATCAGTTGCTCTGCCAAGGTCCCAGCATTGGCTACTACGTGCTGGCTGTAGGTTTTAAACGACGGTTGAAGTGCCTCACCAAAGGCAACGGCCTTGGCTGCGATCACATGCTCCAAGGGTCCACCCTGCGTCCCTGGAAAGACAGCTTTATCGAATTTCTTGGCGAACTCCGCATCTCTGCACAGGATCAAACCACCCCGGGGCCCACGCAGCGTTTTGTGGGTCGTGGTGGTAACAACATCGCAATGGGGAACAGGGCTGGGATGGACACCAGCTGCCACGAGTCCAGCGATATGTGCCATATCAGCCAACAGAAAAGCCCCCACCTCATCAGCGATGGACCGGAAGGCCGCAAAATCAATCGTGCGTGGATAAGCCGAATAACCGCAAATAATTAATTTTGGTTTGTGCTCGACGGCAAGTTTCCGAATCGCCTCCATGTCGAGGCGCTGGGTTTTCGGGTCAACGCCGTACTGAACAACGTTGAACCATTTGCCGCTCACGTTGACGTGAGAGCCATGGGTGAGGTGACCGCCATGGGAGAGGTCAAGACCCATGATCGTGTCGCCAGGCTTCAACAACGCAAGAAACACCGCGAAGTTCGCCTGGGCACCACTGTGGGGTTGGACATTGGCCCAAGCGGCATCAAACAACTGCTTGGCTCGTTCAATCGCCAAGGTTTCGATGGCATCGACATGCTCACAACCGCCGTAATACCGCTTAGCGGGTAAGCCCTCGGCATATTTGTTGGTGAGCACAGAACCCTGCGCTTGCATCACAGCCTGCGACGCAAAGTTCTCGCTGGCGATGAGCTCAAGATGGGTTTCCTGACGATGACGCTCCTGGTCGATCAGACGGGAAATTTCCGGGTCAGCCGAAGCCAGACCTGCATTGATGGCCCGTTCGGAGACCTGGCTCATGGGGAAAGGACATAACCGATATACCAATCGTAAGAAACGGTTCTTCGATCGGGATGGGCCAAAACAAAAAAAAACTGCCTAATTGGCAGTTTTCAAGCGCGCCTGGAGAGATTCGAACTCCCGACCCTCTGATCCGTAGTCAGATGCTCTAATCCGCTGAGCTACAAGCGCTTGCGTGAATCCATGAGACTCCATCAGGGTGCCGATCGTCAACTGGGGCGCGGCCGAGCCAGGATCACAGCACGACATTTTTGATGCGATGCCGATCCGCTGGTATGGCCCTGCCAACCCTGAAGACCCGACTTATCGGCACTTTGAACGCATCGTCAACTTTTGTTTGCACGCTGGCGCGTTCGCTGCAATCAATAGCGGCGCATGGTTTTTCCAAGAAATGAAACATCCATTTCCTGAGCCCTCACTCAGCTGGATCACAGGGATATGGGCTAGCGCTCTCGCCATTCAATTGATCAGCGTGATTGCCCGTCGCCCAAGGGAGTCCGATTAGAGCCACCATGAGAACGATCTGATCTGCGACATGTCATTACCCGCATCCGACTTGAAAGATCTACAAGCCGCTGTGGCTGATCGCCTTTACCTGCAAATCAATGGCTGGCACCTCTACCTCGGCGATGCTGGTCTCGCAGAGGCCCTTGCCGTTGAATGCAGCGCCCTCGTTAACCAAGGGGCCGCTGTCGCAGCCAGGCAAGCCATCGAAGCGGTGAAAGTTCCTGTGGCAGGCGGCGCCAGTCAGCTGCCGCTAGCGCGCTTGATGCCGCCAGCCCAACTCAGAGACCTTGAGGACATCCTCGAGCCGTACTGCTAGCCGAAGCATGCGGCACAGCAGTTCGGAACCATGTTGCGAGGGCTACGGAAGGTAGATCCCATAAAGTCGCATGACGACAGGGTTCCTCCGTGCTGCTAATCGAGGTCACCAACGCACGCGAAGTCGTGCAACAACGCATGGGGAAACTCGGCGCTCGACTCATTGGGAAAGTGGTCGATCCGGAAAAGCAGGTGGAAGAAGCCTTGATGCAAGAGATGGAAACAGCCTTCAAGGAATTCGGAATCGAAGCCAAGATCTCGTCTGTTGCCAACGCCCAAACCATCGGCACTGGTCTGCTTGAACTTCCGATTCAGGTGAGAAGCACGAAAGAAGTGCATCACGACGATTAAGCGAACCCAAGCAGCAAGTGCACCAGTTCAGCCATCACCAGTTCAGCCAAGGTCGAGCCGCACATGAAGCGGGAGCTTGCTGCCGACGTCATCTTGTTGATCAACATCCACCACAAGGCTGAGTCCTTGAACTTGCCCTTTCATCGATTGACCAGCCAGGGCCTGAACGAAGGCCCAGGGTTGCCAGGTCGCCAGCAGATCCTGGGAGGGTTCAGCGGCCAAAAGCAGAGCTTGGGCCGGACGAGCATCGCTGCTGATGGCCTGCCATTGCCGCAGCCGCGGTTGCACCCCACGGGTGTCCTGACGATGCTTCAGCGCGATCAGGGTCTCACCCCACCAATCCACGGAGGCAGCATGCGCTTGGGCTATGGCCAACTGCGCCTCGAGGCCAGCCGTTCGACCACGCTGACGCACCAGGCGTGTCCATACCGCAAGCCTTTCTCCATCGCCATCCAACTCTGATCGAGATAAACCCTGCTCCTGGAGCTGAACATCCACCAGAGCCTGCTGAGGCTGCTCCCGGGATGTCGTCAGCAGCCATCCATCGGACTGGTGTTGCCAAAGCAAAGGGCCATCGTCGAGCTCCACCACCGTTGAGGCAGCAGCTTGACCTTGCAAATGGGATCGAAGCAGCGGCCCCAACCACTGCGCCAAAGGGTGTTGGTCGTCGGGATCCAGCAACCGAGATGGATTCTGAAGCTGAGCCAGCCAGAGAGCCCGACCACCGGCCGTCTCCGATAAATCGTTGAGGGGTTGCCATGGCTCTGGCGAAAGCTTGTCGCGGAACGCAACGACCGCATCCGCAGCCAACGTGGCACCGTCCGGACGCAGCGATGCCACCAACCCCTCAAGGTCGGAACGCTCGGTGAGCACCGCAGGGAGCTGCAACCATCGCTGCATCGCAGCAGGCGACGCCGTCAGGACCGCGACGCCATCACCAAGATCAGCCACGTTCTGCTGCAGCCTTTGATCGCCCAACTGATGTTGATCCTTCAGCTGGGACACATCGAGGGATTGCTCGAGCACGCCGCGGCCTGAAGCCAGCAACAAGAGATCGTCATCAATGAGCGCGGTCGCTAATGGCTGAGGATCGCGACCGATCAAGGCACCACGACCACTGATCACACCAATGCCGCGATAGCTGCTGATCTGCAAATCGGTGCCAGCCAAGCTTCGGGTTTGCCAAAAGCGCTGCAAAAAGCGGCGGGCCCCGTCGCTATCACGACTGGTGAGGGCCAGCACCCATCCAGGATCTGATGCACCATCAAGCGACACACCGTCCAGCAAAGTAAGGCTGATTTCCGAGCCAATCCAAGGTGCGAGTTCTGCATCGAACTCAAGGCCAGCCAACGCAAAAGCACCGTTGCGCCAAGCGCGTGCTCCATCTCGGGCCGCACGACGTTGAGATGCGGGCGCCACAGCCTGGGCATAGGCAGGCAAGCGTGAGGGATCAGCCAGCCAATGCAACGACACAGCAGCATCGCGGGGCACAAAGCGAGCCGATCGCGGCAACTGCAGAGGCTGCTCCGCAAGGTGAAGCGGGCTGCGCCGATCCATGGTCCAGATCAGACCCATGGCTAGCAGCACTAGCGACAACAGGGCGGCACCAACCGCGGTAAGAAAGGGGCGGGCCTTCATGGGCCTGCGATCGCGAGTCACCTCATCTTTGTCCATCACCGCAGAATGGCGCCATGAGCCTTGATCAACCACATCCAATCAGCGCCCATGATTTACAGCTTTGGCTTCAGGGCGATGCCCCTTCACCACAAGTTGTGGATGTGCGAGAAGCCCAGGAGTTGGCCATGGCCAAATTTCCGAGAGACGTGCTCCACTTACCTTTGAGCGCGTCTTCTGAATGGATCGCCACACTGCAATCACGGCTTGCACCGGACCAACCCGTCGTGGTGCTCTGTCATGCCGGTGTGCGCAGCCATCACTTCGGGCTGTGGCTCTTAGATCAAGGCTGGGGCCTAGAGGTGTGGAATCTGGAAGGGGGAATCGACGCCTGGAGTACCCAGGTGGATGACACCGTCCCCCGCTACTGATGAAGCCTTTATCGCGTCGTCAAGAGCAAGTGCTGCAGGCCACGGTGCATCACTACGTCGACACGATGGAGCCGGTCGGAAGCCGAACGCTGGTGCAACGCTTCTCGATGCCAGCCAGCTCAGCCACCATTCGGTCGGCGATGGGTGCCCTGGAACAACGCGGACTCCTCACCCAACCCCACACCTCCTCAGGCCGGATTCCAAGCGCGCTGGGATATCGCCACTACGTGGACTGCCTTCTTCCTGAACCTGCAGCCACCGTTCAACATTTGGAACGGGAGCTCACTGGATTGAGCCTTGGCTGGGCAGCCCTCGATGATCTGCTCCTACAGCTCGCGCGCCGACTGACGGATTTCACCGGTTTGATGAGCCTCATCACCCGACCAACGCGGACACAACCTCAGCTCGCAGCGATTCGACTTGTGCAAAGCGGCGAACGCTTACTGGTGATGCTGGTGGAAAACAGCGGTCACGCCAGTCATCTGAATTTGCGGCACCCCCATGCAACCAGCGACGAGCTGGAAGCCATGGAACGCTGGGCCGAACAGCAATTGCGCGGTGGTTCCTTGAATTGGGAGAAGTTGCCCACCCAACTCCAACGCAGTGGCGATGTGCTTCGTCATGCCCTCGAACATCCTTCGATCACGTCCGAACCAACAACCTTGGTGCACGGCATATCGCGACTGGTGGCTGAACCAGAATTCCAAAGTGCCCAAGACCTTGGCCCCTTACTTCAGCTCATTGACGATGAACCCATGGCCCTGATCAGCCCTGGCGCTGAAGCGCGGGTCTTGATCGGCCAAGAGCATCCAGAATCGGCGCTAGGGGCCTGTTCTGTCGTGCAGGCTCCCTACCGATGTGGCCAAGAGGGGACAGGCCACGTTGCTCTGATCGGACCGATGCGGATGGCATACGCCACGGCATGTTCCGCTGTGGAGCGGGTCGCTCGTCACCTGGAACTACTGCTCAGCTGACGGGCGACTTAACCACTCAGAGCTTGTCGCCGAGCTTCTCAGCGACTGTGTTCACATCTTTGTCGCCACGCCCAGAACAGTTGATCACCACTTCACAGCCCTGGGGGAGGGTTGGGCAGAGCTGCTCCAACCAAGCAAAGGCATGGGCTGTTTCAAGGGCAGGAATAATCCCCTCCAACTCACTCACCAAACGCAACGCATCAAGGGCCTGGTCGTCGGTGACTGCAGCGTATTCAGCCCGGCCAATCTCCTTGAGATAGCTGTGCTCAGGGCCAACACCGGGGTAGTCCAAACCGGCACTAATTGAATGGGCTTCTTGCACCTGACCATCACTGTCTTGCAACAGCAAGCTCATGGCACCATGCAACACACCAGGCCGGCCTTCGGTGATGGTGGCGGCGTGGCGGGGCGTGTTCACACCGTCACCAGCGGCCTCTACACCAATGAGACGAACGGTGGTGTCTTGCACAAAGGGATGGAACAGCCCCATGGCATTCGATCCCCCACCCACACAGGCCATCAACACATCTGGCAGGCGGCCAAAGGCTTCCTGACATTGCTGTTTCGCTTCCTGACCGATGACCGCGTGAAAATCGCGCACCAGCATCGGATAGGGGTGCGGACCAGCAACAGAACCCAGGATGTAGTGGGTGGTTTCCACGTTCGTCACCCAGTCGCGAATCGCTTCACTCGTGGCGTCCTTCAAGGTGGCTGAACCGGCTGTCACCGGCTCCACGGTTGCCCCGAGAAGGCGCATACGGAACACATTGAGGGCTTGTCGGCGCATGTCCTCTGCGCCCATGTAGATCACACAATCGAGGCCAAATCGGGCGCAAACCGTTGCTGTAGCGACACCATGCTGACCAGCTCCGGTTTCAGCAATGATTCGTTTTTTGCCCATCCGCAGGGCCAAAAGCGCCTGGCCGAGGGCATTGTTGATTTTGTGAGCGCCGGTGTGGTTCAGATCCTCACGCTTCAGCCAAATGCGCGGACCACCATCGTCTCGGCGGTAATGCGTCGTGAGTCGCTCGGCTTCGTAGAGGGGGGTGGCCCGACCCACGTAGGTCTTGAGGAGATGGTTGAGTTTCCCCGTAAAAGCAGGGTCTGCCCAAGCTTGAGCTGCCGACTGCTCCAACTCAGCCAAGGCTGGCATGAGAGTTTCTGGGACGTACTGGCCACCGAAACGTCCGAAACGTCCATGGGCACCGGGACGAGCCGTTGGCTGAAGGCTGGCAGGATCCGGTTGGGAAGCTTTTGGCAGAGTGCTGGTCACGGATCCAGGTGGTCGCGTTGATTCAGCGTAAGCAACAAATCAAGCGATGACGTGGGTCGCAAGCTTTGATCCTGAGATCCCAAAAATCCTGGCACCTCGATCGCGGCCATCGAATACAAGTTGAAAGGCAGCTCGACAGGGGCAGGCATGTTCGTCATCGACAATGGATCGACATAGCGGGCAACGGGTGATGCCGAAGGGCGGCTGGCAGGAATTCAGCAGCGCCGACAGTCTGCAGCGGCCCAAGGGGCCTGCCGCAGCACCGACCCCGAAAGCCGATCAAATCGTGCGGGTACAGCCGACCCGTGGAGGGAAAGGGGGCAAAACGGTGACGGTGATTCGTGGCTTAGAGCTCGAGCCGGATGGCTTCAAGGCACTGCTGAAGAAACTGAAGAGCCGCATCGGCAGTGGTGGCACGACAAAAGACGGTGTGATCGAACTCCAGGGAGACCAGGTGGATTTGAGCCTGACCCTGCTCACCCAGGAGGGCTATCGACCAAAACGTGCGGGTGGTTAAGGAACAGCAGGCATCTGGGTGAGAATGAGTGCCTTCTTACCCCTTGTTATGACCGCGTCCACTCCTAAAGCCACCAACATCGTCTGGCATGAGGCCTCAGTCGATCGGGCTGCCAGGGCGGACAAACGTGGACATCGCAGCGCCATTCTTTGGTTTACAGGGCTCTCTGGCTCTGGCAAAAGCACCCTGGCCAATGCCGTGAATGCTGCTCTGTTTGAGCGCGGGCTAGGCACTTATGTGCTGGACGGAGACAACGTTCGCCATGGCCTCTGCAAAGACCTGGGCTTCTCCGACGCCGACCGTGAGGAAAATATTCGTCGCATCGGCGAGGTCGCGAAATTATTCCTCGATGCCGGGGTCATCGTTCTCACCGCCTTCGTATCGCCGTTTCGGGCCGACCGAGACAAGGCACGGGACCTCGTGGAAGCGGGTGATTTTTTCGAGATTTTCTGCGCTGCGGATTTAGACGTTTGCGAATCCCGCGATCCCAAAGGCTTGTATGCGAAGGCCCGCTCTGGAGCCATCAAAGAATTCACCGGCATCTCCAGCCCCTATGAGGCGCCTGACACCCCTGAACTGAAGATCGACACCGGTGCTCAAGATCTGGCGGAGTCTGTGAATGTGGTGATCAAGGCTCTACAGGACAAGGGAGTGATACCGGCTGCTTGACGTCCGGCGAGCCCAGATTCGAGCGTGCTGCGTCGGCCAGCGTTTTGATACAGCTGGCCACCGGCACCGCCAACAGCAACCCCAGCAGTTCTCCCAAGCCAAGAAGCCCAGCCAATCGGGCACCGATCGGGAGTGCAATCAGAAGCCAGGCTGGTTGCAAGCCCACGATGCTGCCCATTAAACGGGGCTGAATCACCTGATCCACGATTTGGCCCACCGCAATGGCGGCGGCGAGGAGCTCCAACCCCGTCCGTGGATCCTGCACCCCAAGGATGGCGCTCACAAACACAATCGTGAGAGCGCTGGCATAGGGAATAAGGGTGCTGAAGCCGATCAACACGGCGAACAACACTCCATAGGGAATCTCCAAAACGGTGAACACCAATAGCTGGCCCCCGCTGAGGATCAAGGCCAAGACCACCTGACCGGCGAAATAGCCACGAAACGTTCGACCCAGCGTGGTGATCACCAGCTCCCGCCATCGAGCTGGCAACCATTGGGCGAGACCGGCCGTGATCGAGTCGGCCCCCACAAGCAGGAATACCGCTAAGACCAACACGATCACGATGTTGATCGACGTCCCGACGGTGGCTCCAAGGATGCTGAGCAAACGTTGGCTGAGCTGGGTCGCCACCCGACTGATTTGAGAGACCAAGTCGCTGCTGAGATCAGCAAAGTCCGCAGGGAGCCCATGGGCGATTGCCCATGTTTGTCCTTGGTTAATTGCCTGTTCAGCCGCTGTGAGTAACGACGGTGCAGCACTGATCAATTGACTGAGCTGCACGATTAGCAAAGGCAACAGCTCAACGACCGCGAACCCAAGCAATCCTGCAGTGAGCAAGCACACCACGGTGATTGCCGGTAAGCGCGGCAATCCACGCCCCATCAGCCATCGGCAGGGGATGTCCAACAAAAACGCAATCAACGCTGCCGTAATAAACAGGCCTGGGAATGGAGCGAACTGCACCAGCACCCGTTTCAGCACAAAGACGTTCAACCCGATCACGGGAAGCACCAAACCAATCCGAAACCAGGCGGGCCAAGTGTTCACTTAGAGGGGCTCTCCAACGAGCGAAGCGCTTGAAGCAGCAGCGATGGACTGAAAACAAAAACTCAGCCAAGCGGCAATTCCGAGCAACTTAAATCCCTGCTCAATGCGTTGAATCATCGTTGGCGGAAATGGCAAAAAGTTTTGCGCTGCATCAACTCATTTGCTCCAAATAAGCGCTGCTGCCGAGATCGAG
>ERZ887830.483-NODE-483-length-25312-cov-6.671655_pt1 | contig 25312 bp, 19 predicted proteins | sample MGYA00521101_ERZ887830 | MGnify/ENA primary metagenome ERZ887830 (study PRJEB32303, sample SAMEA104408592) | aquatic metagenome | biome: Marine water; feature: Pelagic; material: water | place: Baltic Sea | collected 2014-06-05T16:38:00 | depth 1,762 m ... | reverse complement strand
ATCACTCTCATACCGCAGCCGCCAACCGACCGTGGTGAATAATCCGGGTTAGTGAACCCGCTAGTCAGGCGAGTGGAACGACGCATCCCCATGCGCATTGTGGGGTTTTGGCGCTCGACGTAGGACGTGCTGACCTTGCTTATGTCAGGACGACCCTCAACGGCCTCGCCAAGACGATAAACGGTCTTTACAAGACCGAAGTGGTCCATCCACTGCCCGGCAGGCGATGCAAGCATCGCCGAAGGGGCCGAGAACCGTGGCGCAACATGCAGGATCTGGAAATGGCAACTCTCGGCTGGGTCGATTACGTCGTTTTCAAGAAAACGATGGGGTTCAACACCCGTCGACGGCGCGGGTCCATCGGAAACTTCCCAACAGCCGAGGCAGAAGGGAACTTTTATGCACAGCGCGACGTGCTCGATATGGTCGCGTGAAATGAAGCTATAGGTCTCCGATGCAATCACGGCGATTGAGACAGCACGTTGGATGCTGCATCTGCTCAATTCCGTCAGCATCGTTGAAACGCGTTAACACGACCACAGCAACCGTGTTCGGTGAACCTTTCGCATAAGACGAAATTCCGCATGATATTGGCTGTGCTCGCGAGCATCATCTGCCAGATGGATGGTGAAATGGTGATGCATGGATTGTCACCCGGCGATGGCAGGTTGATTGTTGTTCCACTCCAACGTGCCGCCGGGGATAATCAATAGAATGATGGGGAATTGGATGGCGTCCTCAACGCGGCTCCTGATCGGCGCGCGCTTTTCGCTGGCCAATTGGAATTAGCCCGAAGCAGCACGCCCAACGCTCCTATAATGGCGGATTGGGCCCCAGGCGTAGGGCGCTGGCGTGGTCAAAAGCGCGGCAGCGAGCAGATAGAAGGTTGGGGAAAGCCGGGTCATTACAATCCTTTCAAGCTTTGGTAGGCCAGTGTCTTGAGGGCTAGGGTGCCGGATTGGTGGCCGCTTCCACCTCTGCGATAAAGCTCAGAACCTTATCCAGATAATCCGACGGGTTGTCCTCCCACGCACAATGCGCGGCACCGGGGATCACGGCGAAACGGCTGTTCGGTAGAAGGTCGGCCAGCCGCTGCGAGTTGGTCACAGACACAAACGTATCGAACTCACCATGAAGGACCTGCACCGGGGCTTCGATCCGCAGGACATCGCGCGCAAGCGCGGGTGTTTCGGTTGGGTAGCTGCCCAGAAACCCGACCTGCCCGCGCAGTTTGGCAAAGCGTGTGGACCCGGCAAGGTACTCCGCTTTTGCCTCCGGCGACGGTTTGCTGAGGCGATACCCGATGCCGTTCGCGGCTGCACAGTAGATGCGCCCGCCAATCGGGCCACCGGCAGAAAGCGTCGCCCATTGCACAAGGCGCGAATACACAAGCGCCCGAAAAAGAAACGACCCTTCCACCTTTCCGACCACGCCGGCATCGCCCACGGTGGCCGATTTGATCCGACCCGGGTTATCCGCCATGAACCGCATCAAGGTCGGGGTGCCGATATCCGGTCCAACCGCATGCGGATGCGACAGCCCGAAATGATCCAAGATCTTGCCTAGAAAACCCGCGTGTTCGCTGACGGTGGTCACCTCCCGCGCGGGATCAGATCCGCCGTGATTGGGCAGGTCCACCGCGACCACGTCAAAGCTCTGCCAGAGTTGATCCCACCAGTTGCGGTACGTCAGAACACTCATCGGTTGCGGCGAGGTCAGCAACAGTTGCGGCTTGCCCGCATTCCGGCTGGCCGCAAAGCGGATCATGATCCCGTCTATCGTCGTGGTCTCAAACTTCATCGGTCCTGATCCTGATTGGGCACGTCAGAGGTCAGGCTAGGCCGAGCCGCGCGTGATCGGAACATGCAGATACGGTCAAACGCTTGCATTTCGCACCAATCAACTTGCAGCACTTGCACGCGGCGCATTTTGGCGAGATCACATGCGAACAGACCGCAAGCTGATTGGGGGACGACAGTGCAAGACACATATCCACTCGCACTCGGGCTGAACGCCTGCCGTATGCTGGGGATCGACCCCGCGGACATGCTTCGGCAGGCTGGTCCTGGCGATCTCAACCTCAAGCAGGCAGCCCTTGGCGTGACGGCCGCGCAATATGTGGACGCGTGGGACGCGATGGTTTGTTTGGCCGGGCGCGAGGATTTGCCGAGCCAGTTGGGCATCGCGATTGCACGCGGACCGATTGTTCCGGTGTTTCTGGCTCTGGATTGCGCGCCCGACCTCGAACAGGGCTTGCGCAGGATCACCCGCTACAAGAGCCTGATCGGCCCGACCCGGATGCACGTTTTCGGCGATGACGCGACACTGACAGTCGAATACGACAGCAGTGTGGCAGGGTTGGAATTACCCGCCTCCATGATGTCGCTCTATCTTGCGTTCGTTGTCGAAAAAGCGCGGCTGATGACGGCGCGTCCGATGATCCCGATGGCGGTCACACTCAAGGCTGACGAAGAAACGCGCCATTCGCTGGCCCGGCATCTCGGGGTGATGCCGCGATACGGAGAAAAGGCCACGCTGAGCTTTGCCCGCTCAGATGCAACCGCGCCATTCCTGTCCCAAGCCCAAGGGTTGTGGCACGCGATGGAGCAGGATCTGGAACGCCAGCTTGCCGCGCGTGCCCGCAACAGCAACATGACCTCCAAGGTCTCCAGCGCGCTGCTGACACAACTGCCTTTGGGACATGCTGACGTGGTTACGGTGTGCGAGGAACTGGGCGTCAGTCGTAGCACTCTCCAACGGCGCCTGCGCAACGAAGAAACGACTTTTCAGGAAATCCTGGACACAACCCGCAAAGACCTAGCCCTGCGATACCTGACCAAAAGTACGCTGGCGAACGAGGAAATCTCCCACCTGCTGGCCTATAGCGATCCGAACAGCTTCTTCCGAAGCTTCCGCCGTTGGACCGGTCTATCACCAAGCGACGTCCGACTACAGGCAAGTAAGGGCGGCCACTGATGAAGATGGTGATGCGCAAACCCAGCGAAGGCTTTCTGCGCCAACGCTATCGGCGTCGGTGATCAGGGCATAATTGCTCTGGGCGGTTCCGGCAGTCATCCTGTGGGGTTCACGACGGTTCAGCTCCATGCCGATCTCCCGCAGCTTCTGCGTGTGCCATTCGGTCAGATCCGACAGGCGCAGAACTTAGTCGATAGATCAAATGTTGCTGAACGGGATCGTGATTGTTGCCGGGGTCATGTTGGACTCCTTTCAAGGCGCGGCGCGAAGGCGGCAGCGGTGCTCGCGGGTCGGTCAGGTCTGACAGACGGGGGATGAAAGACGGGGGATGAAAGGTTCTGGAGCCTTGAGAACACATGGGGAACAAAGGATCAGTCAGATCAAGCCGGTGCCGTAGTCGGCCTCGTCTCAATTCCAGTCAGATGCGAAATCGGTGGGCACCTTCTAAGTTCCTGACAAAAAAACCACCAAAAGCAGCGCTTCCAGTGGTCATTTGATCTGTGTCGAGAGGTCAAAAAAAACCGGGAATGGACACAATTTCATGGGTCCGACACGGCAACAGGAAACGCGTCAGCCCCCTAGTCGCATTTCGAAAAACCGCAGTTGGCGCAGGTCATGCAGCCTTCGACCATGCGCATCTCGTAAGACCCGCAAGACGCACAGCTTTTGCCTTTGGGCGCGTTCAGGGCCACAACGTCGGCCTGTGGGTCCGTCTTTAGCCCCATGCCTTCGCCGCCGATGAACCCAATCACCACCAGATGCTTTTCGATCACCCCGCCGATGGCTGCAAGGATCGAGGGGATGTATTTCCCCTGCATCCAGGCCCCGCCACGAGGATCGAACACGGCCTTCAGTTCTTCGACCACAAAAGACACATCGCCTCCACGCCGGAACACCGCCGAAATCATCCGCGTCAGGGCCACGGTCCAGGCAAAATGCTCCATGTTCTTGGAGTTGATGAAGATCTCAAAGGGGCGCCGGTGTCCGGCGACTATGATGTCGTTGATGGTCACATAGATCGCGTGTTCACTGTCAGGCCACTTGAGTTTATAGGTTGCGCCTTCCAATTCCTGAGGGCGGTCGAACGGCTCTGACATATAAATCACATCGCCGCCGGTATCCGCCTCTGGCCGCGTTTCGCTGGTCTCGCTGACCGTCAGAACAGACCCCGTCACCGCGTTGGGGCGGTATGTGGTGCAGCCCTTACAGCCCGTGTCCCAAGCCTCCATATACACGTCTTTGAAAGCGTCAAAGCTGATGTCCTCGGGGCAGTTGATGGTTTTGGAAATAGAGCTGTCGACCCATTTCTGAGCGGCGGCCTGCATGCGCACGTGATCCAGGGGGGCAAGTGTCTGGGCATTGACGAAATACGCGGGCAGCTCTGCGTCACCGAATTTGTCGCGCCACATCTGTACGGCGTAATCGACCACCTCTTCTTCGGTCCGCGATCCGTCCTTTTGCAGCACCTTACGCGTGTAGGCATAGGCAAAGACCGGCTCGATCCCGGAACTGACGTTGCCCGCATAAAGGCTGATCGTGCCAGTGGGCGCGATAGAGGTCAGCAGGGCGTTGCGGATGCCATGGGTGCGGATCGCGTCGATCACGTCGCCGTCCATCTCTGCCAGCGACTTGCTGAACAGGTAAGCATCCGCCTCGAACAGGGGAAAGGCCCCCTTTTCGCCCGCCAGATGCGCCGAGGCCAGATAGGCGGCGCGGGCAACTGCGTGCAACCATTGCTCGGTCTGACGCGCCGCCTCGGGTGATCCATAGCGCAGACCGACCATCAGCAGAGCATCGGCCAGCCCCGTCACACCCAGACCCACGCGCCGCTTGGCCTCAGCCTCGCGCGCTTGTGCCTCTAGCGGGAAACGGGACGCATCGACGGTGTTGTCCATCATCCGAATCGCAGTTGTGACAAGATCGGCCAAGGCCGTCTCGCACAAATGTGCCTTACCCGCCTCAAAGGGCGCCTCAACCAGCCGTGCAAGGTTGATCGATCCCAGCAAACACGCGCCATAGGGCGGCAGGGGCTGTTCGCCACAGGGGTTGGTGGCGGCTATCGTCTCGCAGTAGTTGAGATTGTTCATCTCGTTGATACGGTCGATAAAGATCACGCCGGGTTCGGCGTAGTCATAAGTGCCCTTCATGATCGCGTTCCAAAGATCCAGCGCCCGCACCGTGCGATAGACCTTGCCGTCGAACTCCAGATCCCAGGATTTATCGGCCTTGACCGCGTCCATAAACGGATCGGTGATCAGCACCGAGACATTGAAATTGCGCAGACGCGCCGGATCGGATTTGGCAGTGATGAAGTCCTCGATATCCGGGTGATCGCAGCGCATGGTCGCCATCATCGCGCCGCGACGCGAGCCTGCGGACATGATCGTGCGGCACATCGCGTCCCAGACATCCATGAAGGACAACGGGCCAGAGGCGTCCGCCGCCACGCCCTTGACCCCTGCCCCCTTGGGCCGGATCGTCGAGAAATCATAGCCGATTCCACCACCCTGCTGCATGGTCAGCGCGGCCTCTTTCAGCATCTCGAAAATGCCGCCCATGCTGTCGGGGATCGTCCCCATCACAAAGCAGTTAAACAGCGTCACAGAGCGATCCGTGCCCGCCCCTGCCGTAATCCGCCCCGCTGGCAGGAATTTGAAATCCTCCAGCGCCTCGTAGAATTTCCCTTCCCAAGCCTCAGGCTGTTTTTCAACAGCTGCAAGGGCGCGCGCGATGCGACGCCACGTGTCCTCGACAGAACCGTCAATCGGCGTTCCGTCGGCCTGTTTCATCCGGTACTTCATGTCCCAGATTTGCTCGGCGATGGGGGCAGAGAATCGGCTCATATGAGGACTTTCGCGTTTAGGTTGGGCATATATGTATGGGCGCGGTTGACGGCTATTGGAACCACGCCATTTCGTCTTGTGGATCAGAGGTGCCAACCTGTTGCCACCGGAACACTTGGGGGCAATTGTACAAGAAGGCTGGTCGAATCGGCTAGAGGCGTTTAGATTACCACATCTTGTGGGCTTATCCACAAATAACACAACATGCAGTGGATTTTTTCGATCATGAGCCAACTTAATCTTCTTAAACTCTGCGTTGGCGTCGATAGTATCGAGGATCTCATCGCGTGGCGCACAAAACGCAATCCAAACTGGGCGGATGTTCCGTCCAGACATGTCACCCGCATGTGGCCAAAGCGCGAGGCGGAATTGCTGGCTGGCGGATCGCTCTATTGGGTCATCAAGGGCGCCATTCAGGCCCGCCAAACCATTGTCGGGCTGGAAGAAGTGATTGGCGAGGACGGCATCCGCCGTTGTGCCATCTTGCTGGACCCGCAGCTGATCCGCACCTCGAATGCAGTGCGTCGCCCGTTTCAGGGCTGGCGTTACCTTCAGGCCGAAGACGCCCCCGCCGATCTCATCGCAGATCGCCCGCACGAGGACAGCCTGCCACCAGAGCTTAGTCTGGCGCTCGCGGAAATCGGCGTTCGCTAGACGTTAAGCTTCTCCAAAAGTGCCTTGATCGCCCCGCGATTGTCCACCGACCAATCTGCCGCCCGCGACCGAAACAGGGTCGCCTGACTTTGATGCACCAGACCATCGCTCAGGATCTTGAGATGGTTGGCGCGCAGGGTCTCGCCGGTCGAGGTGATATCGGCAATCGCCTCTGCCGTCAGGTTCTTGACCGTGCCCTCGGTCGCGCCCTGACTGTCGACCAGCAGATAATCCGCAACACCGTGATCGCGCAAAAACTCGCGGATCAGCCGGTGATATTTTGTTGCGATCCGCATCCGATGACCGTGCACCCGACGAAAGGCCGCCGCCGCGGCATCCAGATCATCCAGCGTGTCCACATCGACCCAACAGGCGGGCACCGCCAGCACCAGATCAGCGTGACCAAAACCCAGCAAGGCCAGTTCTTCGACAGAACTGTCCCAATGCGCCAGTTTTTCGCGCACCAGATCGGACCCGGTCACGCCCAGATGAATACGACCCGCCTGCAACTCACGTGGGATTTCCCCGGCAGAGAGCAGGACCAGTTCGACACCCTCTACCCCCGCGACTTGGCCCGCATATTCGCGGTCCGACCCGGCTTTGGACAGGATCACACCACGCTCTCCGAACCACGCGAATGTCTTTTCCATCAGCCGCCCCTTGGACGGCACACCCAGCTTGATCGTCATGAGGAAAGCTCCAACGTCAACGCCGGACGAATGACGCCGCCAACCGCCGGAGCAGCGTTCGCCCCCCCCAAAGCACGGGTCAGCGCGTCATACCGCCCCCCAAGCGCCACAGGCGGCAGATCAGGGCGCGTATCGGCGTAAAAGCCAAAGACGAATCCGTCATAATATTCCATCGTCGTGCGCCCGTACCCGCCCTCGAAATCCAGCGTGGCCACATCGATACCGCGCGCCTCCATCGCGCTCAGGCGGGCCTCGATTCGATCCACCGCCGCGTTGATCGACGGCAGATCGACCGCGATATCATGCAGGCGGTGCAGAGCATCCGGCGCTTTGCTGCGCAGTTGCAGGATTTCGTCAAGCAACTCGACCTCACCCCCCGAAATGAACGGCTCTGCCGCATCCGCAATCAGGGCCTCCACCCGTGCCTGAACCTCCTCGCGGCTGCGCAGGCCGATCTCGACACCCTCAAACGCCATCGGATCCGCCGCCTCCAGCAACGCCGCGCGACTGGCCGGCCCCTTGGAGCGTCCCCCAAACCGATCCAGCAAAGCGCGAAACCTCCGAGGTCGCCAAATATGGCGGACGAGGGCCGCCTTGCGATGGTCACTGGTCGACAGGCCTTGCACCGCCGCCATCAGCACCCCGATATCGCCCGTCGCCGCCCGCACCGGCAGTCCCGCCAGCACCTCTGAATGCAGTGCAAACACCTCGGCATCCGCCGCCGCCGGATCGCTGCCGTCAAAAATCTCGAACCCCGCCTGATCAAACTCGCTGGGACGCTTTTCGTTCATGTCCTGCGTGCGAAACACCTTGCCCATATAGGCATACCGCGCCGTCGCAGCACCACTGGCCATATGCATCTGCACGACAGGCACCGTAAAATCGGGGCGCAGCATCAATTCACCCGCCAGTGGATCACGTGTCGTATAGGCGCGCGCGCGGATATCCTCGCCGTAAAGATCCAGCAGGGTCTCTGCCGGTTGCAGCACCGGCGGGTCGACCATAACCGCGCCCGCGCCTGTGAAATGCGCCGCGATGCGGGCCAGTTCGGCCTCTAGCGCGCGACCGTTCGGCTTGGTCATTCCGACGATCCGCTCAAGGATTTACGTACGAATTCCACCAGTTCCCCGCGCGGGATTTCCTGCTGCGCTGGCTGGGCCTTCCATTCCTCGTTCGAGGTGATCTCTGCCGCCAGTTTCTTACCCAGCGCCAGATCCTTGACCACCAAAACGCCGCGCTCTTTCTCGTCAGAGCCCTCGATCACCGCCAGCGGACAATCGCGCGTATCGGCGTATTTCAACTGATTGCCAAAGTTCTTGGGGTTGCCCAGATACACCTCCGCGCGGATCCCTGCGTTGCGCAATTCCGACGCCATCGCCTGATAATCGGCCATCCGATCGCGATCCATCACGGTGATCAGCACCGGGGCCAGCTTGGCCTCGCCAGTACGCCCCTTGGCTTGCAGCGCCGCGAGAAGGCGATCAACGCCAATGGACACCCCCGTCGCAGGCACTTCTTGCCCGGTGAAGCGTTTCACCAGATCGTCATAACGCCCCCCCCCGGCCACAGAGCCAAACTGACGCGGACGGCCCTTTTCATCCATAATTTCAAAGGTGAGTTCTGCCTCAAAGACAGGTCCGGTATAGTAGCCGAGGCCGCGGACGACGGAGGGGTCGATAACGATCCGGTCGGGGCCGTAGCCTTGTGCATCAAGCAACTCTCGCATGGTTTCCAACTCAGAAACGCCTTCTAAGCCAACTTTCGAACCAGCAACAATCATATCACGCAAGAGAGCAACCGTTTCGCCATTGGATGCTTGTTGAGCCTCCAAGAAACTCAAAACAACATCCACCTGCCAACCACTCAAAGCGGCCCCCTTGGTGAAATCACCAGACTCGTCTTTGCGCCCCTCGCCCAACAAAGCGCGCACGCCGTCTGGGCCAAGCCGATCCAGCTTGTCGATGGCACGCAGGACGATGCCGCGCTCGGATGCGAATTTCTCTGGATCAGACGGATTCAAGATCCCCGCAACCTCCATCACACCATTCAGCACTTTGCGGTTGTTCACCCGCACGATGTAGTCCCCGCGCGGGATGCCGACGGCCTCCAGCGTATCGGCCAGCATTGCGCAGATCTCTGCATCAGCAGCCACGGTAGGCGTTCCGACCGTATCCGCATCACATTGATAGAACTGGCGAAACCGGCCCGGTCCAGGCTTTTCGTTGCGCCAGACGGGACCCATGGCGTAGCGGCGATAGGGCGTGGGCAGGTCGTTGCGGTGTTGGGCATAGACCCGTGCCAGAGGCGCGGTCAGGTCATAGCGCAGCGCCATCCATTTTTCGTCGTCGTCCTGCCACGCAAACACACCCTCGTTCGGGCGGTCCACATCAGGCAGGAACTTGCCCAGCGCCTCGACCGTCTCGACAGCAGAGGATTCCAGCGCGTCAAAGCCGTAGCGATGATAGACCTCGGCGATCTTGGCAAGCATGTCGTTGCGCTGCGCCACTTCGGCGCCAAAATAATCGCGGAATCCCTTGGGCGTTTCCGCCTTGGGACGAGGTTGTTTCTTGACCTTGGCCATGACCTGCTTTCGCTGCTTCTGCGGTGGATGTCTGTAGTGGGTTTTCTCGCTTCGTGGCGGGGTCTAGCGGATGGGTGCGCTTTGAGCAAGACAGGCGTCAAGGCTGTACAATCCGCGCCAGATCGCGGTAGACGGGCAGCATGACGCATTCGGACAGCAGACTTCAAAATCTCGAAGAGCAGAACGCCCACCTGCAACGGACGGTCGATGAGTTGTCGGATGTGGTTGCCAAGCAGGAAACGACGATTGCACAGCTTGCCCGTCGGGTCGATATGTTGATGGGCCGCGAGGCAGAGCGAGAGTTCGACAATGGCGGCAGCGTGCCTTTGGCAGATCAACGCCCGCCCCATTGGTAACCCGGAACCAGGTCAGACATAGCCGCCAAAGCCTATGAATCCAGCGTCGCGTAGCCGACCAGATCCCCCTTGTGCAGCATCATTTCCATCCACGCCCCCGAACTGCCAAAGGCGCGATAGACAGTTACAAATGTGACCTCGCGGTACAGCCGCTCTGCCTTGTTTGTCGGGCAGGGTTTGCCCCGGCCCACACCACAGACTTTGGATTTCACCCGCTCATAGGCCAGATCAACCTTTGAATAGGGGGTGTTGTTCCCCTTGGAATAGCGTTTCGCCTCATGCACATCGAAACTGCCAAACAGGGCCAGCGCCCCGGTAAACCGGCGTGCGCAGCCATCCTTGAACCCGGTCAGGAATTGCGCACGTTGCAGCGTGCTGACCGGTTCAGTGTCATAAAGGCGAAAGGCACCGCTGCCGCCAGAGCGGGCGACTTCGGTGCCGAACTCTCGCTTGGGAAGCCCGCAGACCTTGATCACCTCACCAAAAGGGATCAGCCCGCTGTTGCGGGCCTCTGGGTCAAATCCGGGATTGGGGGGCGATGCGGCCTCTGCGCGCATACTGAACATCTCTGCCAGCCCGCCACGCGGTTGTTCCGGTGCGGGCGGGGCTGCAGCGGCGATCACAAGGGACTCTGTCTTTTCCTCTGAATAGAGGTCTGTGGCGGTCAGGGTCGGCGGCTGTGCCGGGGTACGGTTCCTGAGAAAGCCAAAGAGCCCGGCACGTTTCACTATTTCGGCCTTTTCCGGCTCGACCAGCGCAAGCCTTGCAAGTTCTTCGTTGGTCAGGGTTTGTTTGGGCGTCTGGTCTGGCGCTGTTGCCGCCGCGACCACCTCTGTCGGGGCGGGCGCTGTCGAAACTCTGCCAGCAGCAGCCTGCGGGCCGCCGGATGGATCAACTGGCGCGACGGCTGCAAGCGTTGTCTGTAGGGAATTCGTTTCTGGTGAAGGCTGCGGCGTCAAGCTGGCCTGCTCTTGATTTCGGCGCAAGAAGCCAAAAAGACCCCGGCGGGGGGGATCTGCCTCTGGCGCAGGAGCTGGCAGCAAAAGAGGCGTATCCGTCTCTGCGGCGGTTGCGGCGGATTCTATCGCACCGTCGATCGCACCCAAAGACGTTTCCTCATCAGCCGTCGCATCAAGGGTCGTCACCACATCAGGCCCCGGCGCGGGGCGCGATGGCAGAGGGGCACCCCCGCAAGCAGACAGGCCTATCACGACGGTCAGCATCGCGATCACCAAGGCAGACTTGGTCTCGATGCGCTCTGGATCTATGCTGTTTAATGCGCGTTTGATGTGTATCACTGGATACTCCCCCCCGCATTGATAGCTTTAACCATGCCTGCGGGGCAACCGGCGGAACGGGGGCGATTGGGGGATAATCTATGGATATGTCACCAATCACGGGTGAATAACTACGCGCTATACATCTTCAACGGTCACAACGCCGCCCAGTGATTTGAGGGCGCCTTTGATCTGCGGGTTGACGTGGAATCGCTCTCCGAGGGAAATCTCGACCTCGCCGGGCAGGTCGGGGGCCATCAGGCAAAGTTGAACCGGACCGCGCGCGTGGCTCTTTGCCTCTGATGTGGCTTTTTCCAGCAGAGCGGCAACAGAGGTGACAGCAGCGGCGTGATCAACAAACACGCGGATGCCCATGGACCCTGCATCTGCCGCGACGGCATCGACGGGGCTGACAGCACGGGCAAGAAGTTTAAGCTGGTCGGCCTCCATATTCGCCTCGACCGTGAGGACGACGTTGTTGCCGGTTTCCAGCATATCGCGCGACGCCTCGAGCGTATCGGAAAAGATGGTGACCTCGTAAAGGCCGCTGGGATCAGACAGTTGCACAAAGGCAAAGCGGTTGCCGCGCGCAGATTTGCGTTCCTGACGGCCAGAAATAGAGCCTGCGATTTTGGCAATAGTGGGCGCGCGTTCGGCCTGCGCCGAAAGTTCGGCAAGGGTCAGCACGCCTTTGCGTTTGAGCGGGGCCATGTAATCGTCAAGCGGGTGGCCGGAAAGGTAGAACCCGATGGCCTTGTGTTCTTCGGCGAGACGCTCGTTTGGCAGCCAGTCATCGACGGGCGAGAGCCTCGGTTCAGGCAGGTCGTCGCCCGCCTCACCAAAGAGAGAGACCTGGTTCGAATTGCGCTGATCATGGATCGCGGCGGAATAATTGACGAGGGCATCCAGCGAGCGGAAGACCCGGTTGCGGTTGGGATCAAGTTGGTCAAATGCCCCCGCACGCGCCAGCATTTCCGTGGGACGCTTGCCCACGCGTTTCAGGTCGACGCGTCGGGCAAAGTCGAAGAGATTGACAAAAGGCCGCTCTTCCGCCCGATTGGGCGTCCTCGCCTCGGTGATCAGTTTCATCGCCTCGACCCCAACGTTTTTCAGCGCGCCGAGTGCATAGACGACCTTGCCCTCATGCACGCTGAAGGTGGCGTCAGAGCGGTTGACACAGGGCGGGATGATCTCGATCTGAAGCTGGCGACGCACCTCTTCTGCATAGACGGCAAGTTTATCCGTCAGATGCAGATCGCAGTTCATCACGCCGGCCATGAATTCGACCGGGTAATTCGCCTTGAGATAGGCGGTTTGATAGCTGACCACGGCGTAGGCGGCAGCGTGGGATTTGTTGAAACCGTAGTTGGCGAATTTATCGAGCAGGTCCCAGACCTCTGTCGCCTTTTTCTTATCCACACCGTTCCCGGCGGCCCCGGCGAGAAATTTCGGCTTTTCCGCATCCATCGCGGCCTGAATTTTCTTACCCATGGCACGGCGCAAAAGATCCGCACCACCAAGGCTATAGCCCGCCATTTCCTGCGCGATCTGCATCACCTGTTCCTGATAAACGATGATACCTTGGGTTTCGTCCAGCAGATGGTCGATCGAGGGGTGCAGATTGTCGCGTTCAGAGAGGCCGTTTTTCACCTCGCAGAACTTCGGAATATTCTCCATCGGGCCGGGACGGTAGAGGGCCACAAGCGCGATGATATCCTCGATGCAATCCGGTTTCATCCGGCGCAGGGCGTCCATCATACCGCTGGATTCCACCTGAAACACAGCGACTGTTTTGGCGGAGGCATAGAGGTCGTAGGTCGGCTTGTCATCCAGAGGGATGGCATCGATATCAATATGAATATCACGCAATTTCATAAGGTTGAGCGCGTTCTGGATGACTGTCAGCGTCTTGAGGCCAAGGAAGTCATATTTCACCAACCCCGCCTGTTCGACCCATTTCATGTTGAACTGAGTGGCGGGCATGTCGGATCGGGGGTCTTGGTACAGGGGCACCAGTTCATCGAGCGGACGGTCGCCGATCACCACACCGGCGGCATGGGTCGAGGCGTTGCGCAGCAGCCCTTCGAGTTGCTGACCGTAGTCAAGCAAACGCGCGACGACCTCTTCGTTCTTGGCCTCTTCGCGCAGGCGCGGCTCGTCCGCCAGCGCCTTTTCGATGCTGACCGGTTTGACGCCTTCGACCGGGATCATTTTTGAAATGCGGTCGACCTGGCCATAGGGCATTTGCAACACGCGCCCCACGTCGCGCACCGCCGCCTTGGACAACAGCGCCCCAAAGGTGATGATCTGCCCGACCATGTCGCGACCATATTTTTGCTGGACGTAGCGAATGACCTCTTCGCGGCGATCCATGCAAAAGTCGATGTCAAAATCCGGCATCGACACACGTTCCGGGTTCAGGAAGCGTTCGAACAGCAGCGAGTAGCGCAGCGGGTCAAGGTCGGTGATGGTCAGCGCATAGGCCACCAGCGAGCCCGCACCAGACCCACGACCGGGGCCGACCGGAATGTCATTGTCCTTGGCCCATTTGATAAAGTCGGCCACGATCAGGAAATAGCCGGGAAAGCCCATGCCCTCGATGATACCCAGCTCGAATTCAAGCCGCGCCTCATAGTCTTCGACCGAGGTCGCGTGCGGAATGACCTTGAGCCGTTCGACCAAGCCTTCTTTGGCCTGACGGCGCAGTTCCTCGATCTCGTTATCGGCGAACTTTGGCAGAATGGGCGCGCGCTTTTCGGATTTCACAGCGCAGCGGCGGGCGATTTCGACGGTATTTTCAATCGCCTCGGGAAGGTCCGCGAATAACGCCACCATCTCGGCAGGTGATTTGAAATAGTGCTGCGGGGTCAGGCGACGGCGCGGCTCCTGCTGGTCCACATAGGCGCCTTCCGCGATGCAGATCAGCGCGTCATGGGCCTCGTACATGCTTGATTTCGGGAAATAAACGTCATTGGTGGCGACCAGCGGCAGGTCCTTGGCATAGGCAGTTTCGACGAACCACTGCTCTGTCAGACGCTCGGCCTCTGGCGGGGTCTTGTCGTCCTGCGGGTGGCGTTGCACTTCGACATACAAACGGTCCCCGAACGCATCAATCAACCGAGTCAAAAGCGCCTCGGCCTTGGCGATCTGCCCCTCTTGCACAAGCTTGCCAAGCGGCCCCTCCGCCCCCCCGGTCAGGCAGATCAGGCCGTCAGAGAGGCCGCATAATTCATCGACCTTAACCTGCGGCACCTCGCCCCCGGTTTCGAGGTAAAGGCAAGAGTTCAGCTTCATCAAGTGACCATACCCAACCTCATTCTGCGCCAACAGCACAAGCGGCGCAGGCGGGCGCGGCTTTTCCCCCGGCGCGGCGGGATCAAAGGTCAGATCCATCTGCAAGCCGACAATCGGCTGGATGCCGGACCCTGACGCGCCCTCGGAAAACTCCAGCGCCGCGAACATATTGTTCGTATCGGTCACAGCAACGGCAGGCATCCCGTTTGCCGCACAGAGCCCGGGCAGTTTCTTGACCGGCATCGCGCCCTCAAGCAACGAATATTCGGTGTGAAGACGAAGGTGGATAAAGCTGGGTGCGCTGGTCATGGTGCAAAGCTATCGCAAGCCCTGCGCGAGGGAAAGCGCCACGATGCGCCAACCCCTTCGTGCGGGGATTTTTTCGCACCCTTCATATCCAAGACTTACCCCGCCCGGCCAAATGGATCGGTCGATCTCTTGACCCTTTGGAAAAGCCACGCCCGGAAAAAGGGGATCACGACACCCCGCTTCATCTTGGCAAAAATACTCCGGTTATTTGGGGCAGGGGTTTGGGGGCAGACCCCCCAACCTGTCACACAGAAAAGGCAATGCCATGCAGCTAGTGCAGTCGGGCTTGCGTCAGATAGCCGTCAACCGTCTCTTCACCCAGCGCCTTCAGCGCCTCAAGGCGGTGCAGACCCTCGATCAGCACATAGCGATCTCCATCTGCGCGAATGCGGATCGGGGTCGTCTGCCCGTCTTCCAACATGGCCTCGGCCAGTTCCTGCACCTTGGCAGGGTCCAGCGTCTTGGCCCGCTTGGCAGGCACATAAATCTTGGAAATAGGATAGGATTCGCGTTGCAGCATGTTGCAGAAGACCTTTCACAGGATCCGGACCAGCCAAGCTTAGCACAAGCTTTGCTGTCGCGTGGTTAATTTTCCGAAAGCCTGTCAATATACCTTTCGCCCCAATGCCTGCCCACAAAACAGGCGTCTCATGCCATAAATTTCGGCCAAAGCCTTGCCAAACGGCAATTTCAAGGCTTTGCTGAACCGACAGAGCCTTGGATTTTCCGCCGCATCGGATCAGGGGCAGGGCAAAGGCAACTTTGCGCAAACAGAAAGCGGCATCGGACATGTAATGCGCGACATCGCGTTTTTGCTGAACGGCAAACCTACCCGCGTCAGTTTTGGAACCGGGGGGGCGACCCCGACGACGACCTTGCTGGATTGGCTGCGGGAAACGCGCGGGCTGGTTGGGACGAAAGAAGGCTGCAACGAGGGCGATTGCGGTGCCTGCACCGTTACGATCACCGACGAAGAGAACGGCGCGCGCGCGTTGAACGCCTGCATCCTGTTCCTGCCCAAGCTAGAGGGCAAAGCGGTGCGCACGGTCGAGGGGATCAGCGGCCCGGACGGGGCGCTGCACCCGGTGCAGCAGGCGATGGTCGATCATCACGGCTCGCAATGCGGGTTTTGCACGCCGGGGTTCATCGCCTCGATGGCGGTGGCACATAAAAACAGGCGGCAGGATTTCAACGACCAGCTTGCCGGGAACCTGTGCCGCTGTACGGGGTACGCCCCTATTATCCGCGCGGCAGAGGCGGCGGCGGATCACCCTGTGCCTGAGTGGATGACAGAGGATCTGACCGTATTGGACGCGGCGGTAACAACAGAGCACACACCCTACGCCATGCCGCACTCAAGCGACGCACTGGCGGATTGGTATGCGGACAACCCGGACGCGGTGTTGATCGGTGGCGCGACGGATGTGGGTCTTTGGGTCACGAAATCCCTGCGAGATCTCAAGAAGGTCGCGTTTCTGACCGCCTGCCATGATCTGAAAGGCATCGTCATCACCGAGGATCAGGTGCGCATCGGGGCTGTGACCTCGATAAGCGAGGTCTGGGAGGCGATGCAAGACCTGCACCCGGATTTCGCCGAAATGCTGCGCCGCTATGGCTCTGTTCAGGTCCGCAACGCCGCCACGATCGGTGGCAATATCGCCAATGGGTCGCCCATCGGGGACAGCCCGCCTGCCTTGATCGCTTTGGGGGCCACCCTGCATCTGCGCCATGGCGATATGCGGCGCGAGATTGCGCTAGAGGATTTCTTTATCGACTACGGCAAGCAGGACCGCGCCAAAGGCGAATTCGTCGAGGCCGTCAGCTTTCCACGTCAAGCGGATCGGCTGCGCTGTTACAAACTCAGCAAGCGGTTCGATCAGGATATCTCTGCGGTCTGTGGCTGTTTCAATATCACGGTCACGGGCGATACCGTGACAGACGTCCGCATCGCTTTTGGTGGCATGGCAGGCACGCCGAAGCGCGCGACGCACGTGGAACAGGCTTTGATCGGCAAGCCGTGGCACGAAGACACCATCAGCGCCGCCTATGACGCATGGGCGCTGGATTTCGCGCCGATGTCGGACATGCGCGCCTCTGCCGCCTATCGCCTTGAGACCGCGCGCAACATGCTGACCCGCTATTTTCTGGAGGATCTGGGCGCGGCCACACGGGTTCTGGAGGTCGCGCCATGATGGTTTTGCCGGAGGCGAACGAATGAGCGTCTCAAAACCCCTGCCCCATGACGCCGCACGCCTGCATGTGACCGGGGCCGCGCGCTACGTCGACGACATCCCAGTGCCCGCGAATTGCCTGTCGCTGGCCTTTGGCACGTCAGAGATCGCACGGGGCCGTATCGCCGCGATGGATCTGACCGCTGTGCGCGCCGCACCCGGTGTCGTCGCGGTGCTGACCGCCGAGGATCTGCCTTTTGCCAATGACGTCTCTCCGTCCGCCCATGACGAACCTTTGCTGGCGGTGGATGAGGTGTTTTACCTTGGCCAGCCCCTGTTTGCCGTTGTCGCCGCGACCCATCTGGCCGCGCGCAAGGCCGCGCGTCATGCTGTGGTGTCTTACGAAGAACGGCCCGCGATCCTGACGATTGACGACGCCATTGCCGCCGACAGCCGGTTCGAGGACGGCCCGCGGATCTATTCGAAAGGCGACATAGATCAGGCGCTCGCCGCGGCGACCCATGTCATCGACGGGGTCATGGAACTGGGCGGGCAAGAGCATTTCTATCTCGAAGGCCAAGCCGCGCTGGCCCTGCCGCAAGAGGGCGGGGATATGGTCGTGCACAGCTCGACCCAGCACCCGACCGAGATCCAGCATAAGGTGGCAGAGGCGCTGGGGGTGCCAATGAACGCGGTGCGGGTCGAAATACGCCGCATGGGCGGGGGGTTTGGTGGCAAGGAAAGTCAGGGCAACGCTTTGGCGGTGGCCTGCGCGGTGGCCGCGTCGATGACCGGGCGGCCCTGCAAGATGCGCTATGACCGCGACGATGACATGATGATCACAGGCAAGCGGCATGATTTCCGGATCACCTACCGCGTGGGATTTGAGGACGATGGGCGTCTGACAGGTGTCGATTTCACCCAATACTGCCGCTGTGGCTGGGCGCAGGACCTGTCGCTGCCGGTGGCGGATCGCGCCATGCTGCACGCTGATAACGCCTATCTTTTACCCGCCGCGCGGATCACCTCGCACAGGCTAAAGACCCACACCCAATCCGCAACCGCCTATCGCGGCTTTGGCGGGCCACAGGGCATGTTCGGGATCGAGCGGGTGATGGATCATGTGGCGCACGCGTTGGGTCGCGACCCAGTCGAGGTGCGGCGGGCGAATTTCTATGCCGAGGCTGTTGGTCAGGTCGGAGGGGGGCCATCTGCCCCCCACTCGCCAGAGGCGAGCCCCCCCGAGAGTATTTCTACCAAGATGAAGCCGCAAACCACGCCCTATGGGATGGAGGTGACAGATTTCATTCTGGGCGAGATGCTGGACGCGTTGCTGGAGACCTCGGACTATAAAGCGCGGCGTGCGGCGGTGGCAGAATGGAACGCCTCCAATCCGATCCTGAAAAAGGGGATTGCGCTGACGCCGGTGAAATTCGGGATTTCCTTTACGCTGACCCATCTCAATCAGGCGGGCGCACTGGTTCATGTGTATCAGGACGGCTCTATCCACATGAACCATGGGGGGACCGAGATGGGGCAAGGTCTGTTCCAGAAGGTGGCGCAGGTGGCAGCGGCACGGTTTGGCGTGGATGTGAGTGCGGTCAAGATCACCGCGACGGATACGGGCAAGGTGCCCAATACCTCTGCCACTGCCGCATCGTCCGGGTCGGATCTGAACGGGATGGCGGTCAAAGCGGCCTGTGACGAGATCCGCGAGCGTATGACGGCGCATCTGGCGCATGAGCATCAATGCGAGCCCGACGAGGTGCAGTTTGCCGATGGCAGGGTGCGGGTTGGTGGGGCGGAGTACAGCTTTGCCGAGGCCGCGATGGCCTGTTATTCGGCGCGCATCAGCCTGTCGGCCACAGGATTTTACAAGACGCCCCGCATCACCTGGGATCGGATCAAGGGCGAGGGGCGACCGTTTTTCTACTTTGCCTATGGCGCTGCGGTGACAGAGGTGGTGCTGGATACTCTGACTGGCGAGAACCGTATCCTGCGCTGCGATATCCTGCATGATGCGGGGGCCTCGCTGAACCCGGCACTGGACATCGGACAGATCGAGGGCGGCTATGTGCAGGGCGCGGGCTGGCTGACGACAGAGGAACTGGTCTGGGATAAACAGGGGCGTCTGCGCACTCATGCGCCCTCGACCTACAAGATTCCCGCTTGTTCGGATCGGCCTGTGATCTTCAACGTCAGTCTGTGGCAGACTGAAAACCGCGAGGACACGATCTATCGGTCCAAAGCAGTCGGAGAGCCCCCCTTTATGCACGGTATTTCCGCGCTGCTGGCCCTGTCGGATGCTGTCGCGTCCTGTGGAACTGACTATCCTGCGCTGGACGCCCCCGCCACGCCGGAACGACTGCTGGCGGCGATCAACCGGGTCAGTCGCGTATGAGCTTTGACCTTGAGGGGCTGACACGCGCCGTCGCCGCGCAGGGCGAGGTGGTGCGCGTGGTTGTGGCCGCTGTCAAAGGCTCTGCCCCCAGAGAGGTGGGGGCCACGATGCTGGTTTGGGCAGGACAAGAGACAGGCGGGCAATCCGGCACCATCGGCGGCGGCGCGTTGGAATATGAGGCGGCGCACTACGCGCGCAAGATTATCGAACGGCAGATCCCCCATGTGGCCAAGATCTATGCGCTTGGCCCGGCGGTGGGGCAGTGTTGCGGCGGCTCTGTAACGCTATCGTATCAATGGTATCGCAGCGATCGCCTCCCGACAAAATTTCCCGTCACAACACCGATCATGGCAGCGGGCGGAACCCGACCACATAGCGTCGAACGCGTGGTCAAAGAGGGTGTCGCGCGACCGCTTTGTCTGGACGATTGGCTGATCGAGCCCCTGCTTACCACCACCCGCCCACTCTGGATCTATGGTGCGGGCCATGTGGGGCGCGCGCTGGTCAATGTCTTGGCGGACCTGCCGGATCTGGCGATCACCTGGGTCGATACCGGCGCAGATCGATTTCCCCCGGAAATCCCACAGAATGTCACACCACTGGTGGCGTCAAATCCGCCTGATGTGCTGCGCTATGCCCCACCAGAGGCCGAACATCTGGTGCTGACCTATTCGCACAAGATGGACCTAGAGATCTGCCACGCGCTGTTGGGGCACGGGTTTCGCTATGCCGGGCTGATCGGGTCAGCCACCAAATGGGCGCGGTTTCGCACCCGGCTTGCGGGTCTGGGCCATGATCCCGTGCATATCGACCAGATCGCCTGTCCCATCGGACAGCCTGCCTTGGGCAAACACCCGCAAGCCATCGCAATAGGCGTCGCGGCTGAGTTGCTGGGCCGCACAAAGGCACAAGCCTCTGAAAGAGAGAGACGCGCATGACCCCGCTGCTGACCATCAACGGCCTGTCCAAGGCCTATCCCGGTGTCATCGCAAATGACGATGTGTCCTTTGACATCGGCAAGGGCCAGATCCACGCGCTGCTGGGCGAAAATGGCGCGGGCAAGTCGACGCTGGTCAAGATGATCTACGGTCTTGTGCGTCTTGACAGTGGCACGATGACGCTGAACGGCACCGAATTTGCCCCGCCCACGCCCCATGCCGCCCGATCCAGCGGCGTCGCCATGGTGTTTCAGCATTTTTCCCTGTTCGAGGCGCTGAACGTGGCCGAAAATGTCGCCTTGGGGATGGAAGACCCGCCAAAACAGCGGCTTTTGGCGCAGCGGATCCGCGAGGTGTCAGAGGCCTATGGTCTGCCTCTGGACCCGTCCCGTCTGGTCGGCGATCTGTCTGCCGGAGAGCGTCAGCGGGTCGAGATCATTCGCTGCCTGCTGCAAGACCCCAAGCTGCTGATCATGGATGAACCGACCAGTGTCCTGACCCCGCAAGAGGTCGGTATCCTCTTTGAAACATTGCGCAAATTGCAATCCGAAGGCACCTCTATCCTCTATATTTCTCACAAGCTGGAAGAGATCAAATCGCTCTGCGAGGCGGCGACTGTCCTGCGGCGGGGCAAGGTGGTGGGCGAATGTGATCCGCGCGCCGAATCTGCGCGGTCCATGGCCGAGATGATGGTGGGCAGTACGCTTCATACCCCCAGCCGCAAGGCCGAGGCCCCCGGCGAGGTGGTGCTGGATCTGAGGGGTCTGAGTGTCGCCTCGTCCAACCCCTTTGGCACGTCCTTGAAGGATGTGACGATCACTGTGCGGGCGGGCGACGTGCTGGGCATCGGCGGTGTGGCGGGCAATGGGCAGGACGAACTGCTGGCCGCCTTGTCGGGCGAGGCGCTTGCAACGACTGATGCGGTCAAGCTGAACGACGTCGGGATCGGTCACCTTGGCCCCAACGCGCGGCGGGCGCTGGGGTTGCTGACAGCACCGGAAGAGCGGCTGGGCCATGCCGCTGCCCCGGATATGAGCCTGACGGAAAACGCCCTGCTGACCGGGGCGATCCGTGAAAATCTGGTCACGAATGGGTTTCTCAAATGGCCTGCCACCCGCGCGTTCGCGGAAAAGATCATCGCCGAATTTGACGTGCGCACGCCGGGGCCGGATGTCGCCGCGCGCGCGCTGTCCGGTGGCAACCTGCAAAAATTTGTCATCGGGCGCGAGATTTTGCAGCGGCCCCTCTGTCTGGTCGTGAACCAGCCCACTTGGGGCGTTGATGCCTCTGCCGCCGCTGCGATCCGGCAGGCTTTGCTGGATCTGGCCGCTGGTGGCGCCGCAGTTGTGGTGATCAGTCAGGATCTGGATGAGTTGATGGAAATCTCTGACAGTTTTGCCGCGCTGAACGCCGGACGCCTTAGTGCGCCGCGCCCGATCAAGGGTTTGACCGTGGATGAAATCGGGCTGATGATGGGGGGCGCACATGATCTGGAGATTAGCAATGCGTGAGGTCGCGCCATGATCCGGCTGGAAAAACGCCCGCAGCCGTCAAAGGCATGGATCGTGTTCACGCCCGTTGTCGCGGTGCTGCTGACGATGATCGCGGGGGGCATCCTGTTTGCAGCCCTTGGCAAGAACCCGTTCGAGGCCATCCGCACGATTTTCTGGGATCCGCTGTTCAACGAACAGTTCAAAGCGTTTTCCCGCCCGCAATTGCTGGTCAAGGCCGGGCCGCTGATCCTGATCGCCATTGGCCTGTCGTTGGGCTTTCGCGCCGGGATCTGGAATATCGGGGCCGAGGGGCAGTACATCCTGGGGGCAATCTGTGGCGCGGGCGTGGGGCTGGCGTTTTATCCGTCAGAGTCGGCGTGGATCTTTCCCTTGATGGTGATGGCCGGGGCGTTGGGCGGCTGGGCCTGGGCGATGATCCCGGCGATCCTCAAGACCTATTTCAACACCAATGAAATCCTCGTCTCGCTGCTGCTGGTCTATGTGGCTGAACAGCTACTGGCGTCCATGGCCTTGGGATTGTTGCGCAATCCCGAGGGCGGAGGCTTTCCCGGCAGTCGCAACCTTGGTCAGATCGACGCGCTCAGCAATCCTGAACTGATCACGGGAACAGGCATGCACTGGGGCGTGGTCGCGGCCTTCATCGCGGTGATCTTTGCCTATATCCTGCTGAACCGTCACATGCTGGGGTATCAAATTCGCCTGACAGGCGAGAGTCCCCGAGCCGCGCGATTTGCCGGGGTGAAACCTAAACTGCTGGTGATCTTTTGCCTTGGCACCTCGGGTGCTTTGGCCGGATTGGCGGGGTTTTTCGAGGTCAGCGGACCTGCCGGGCAGATCAGCATCGATTTCAACAGTGGCTATGGGTTTACCGCCATTATCGTCGCCTTTCTGGGCCGCTTGCACCCTGTCGGCATCCTGCTGGCCGGGTTGCTGATGGCGCTCACGTACATTGGCGGCGAACTGGCGCAATTCATGCTGGGCCTGCCTGCCGCCGCGATACAGGCGTTTCAGGGGATGCTGCTGTTCTTCCTTCTGGCGGTGGATGTGTTGTCGAATTACCGGATACGCATCGGCCACGGGTCCGAAAAAACAGGAGCCGCATGATGGATCTCTCTGCAATCAACCCGCTGATCCTTATTGCCTCGCTGATGGTCGCCGCAACGCCGATCCTGCTGGCTGCCCTTGGCGAGCTGGTGGTGGAAAAGGCGGGTGTTCTGAACCTTGGGGTCGAGGGGATGATGATCACCGGCGCGATCTGCGGCTTTGCCGTGGCTGTCGAAACCCAAAACCCTCTGCTGGGCTTTATCGGGGCCGCGATTGGCGGCGCGCTGCTGTCGCTGCTGTTCGGGGTTCTGACGCAGTATCTGCTGTCCAATCAGGTGGCGACAGGACTTGCACTGACCCTGTTCGGGCTGGGGCTGTCCGCGATGATCGGGCAAAGCTATTCCGGCGTCACGCCACCCCCGACCAGCAAGGTCGATCTGGGTGCGTTGGCGGATATTCCGGTGATCGGGCGCATCCTGTTGCAGCATGATCTGATGGTCTATTTCAGCCTCGCCCTCGTCGTCGCGGTCTGGGCCTTTCTGAAATTCACCCGCGCCGGGCTGATCCTGCGCGCGGTGGGGGAAAGCCATGATGCCGCGCATGCGCTGGGCTACAAGGTGGTGCGCGTGCGGCTGCTGGCAATCATGTTCGGCGGGGCCTGCGCGGGGCTAGGCGGGGCCTACCTTAGCCTGATCCGCGTACCGCAATGGACCGAGGGCATGACCGCAGGTGCGGGCTGGATCGCGCTGGCCATCGTGGTCTTTGCCAGCTGGAAACCCATGCGCGTTCTGCTGGGGGCCTATCTTTTTGGCGGTGTCACGGTCTTGCAGTTGAATTTGCAGGCCGCAGGGCTGGACGTTCCGGTGCAGGTCTTGTCCATGTCGCCCTATCTGATAACAATCCTTGTGCTTGTGATCATGTCTTCGGGCAAGGGTCGGGCCAGCCAGAACGCGCCTGCAGCACTGGCGAAAAGTTTCCACGCCTCAAGTTAGAGGCAGAATATCAACTGCGAACACAAAGTTTGCGACACTGGGGAGAATGAGTTCATGAGGATCACCTCACTTTTGACAAGCGCGGTTCTGGCGCTTGGTCTGGCGGGCGCGGCCTTTGCGCAGGACAAGACCAAGGTCGGCTTTATCTATGTCGGGCCAAAGAATGACGGCGGCTGGTCGCAGCACCACCACGAAAGCGCCCTCAAGATGGCAGAGCATTTCGGGGATGAGATCGAATTTGTCTTTCAGGAAAGCGTGCCCGAAGGGGCCGACGCAGAGCGCGTGATGACCCAGATGGCGCTGTCCGGTGTCGATCTGATCTTTACAACCTCGTTTGGCTACATGGATCCGACCATCAACGTCGCCAAGAAATTCCCCAATGTGAAATTCGAGCACGCCACCGGCTATAAGACTGCCCCGAATGTGGCGACCTATTCTGCGCGTTTCTATGAAGGTCGTGCGGTCATGGGCCATTTGGCAGGCAAGATGACCAAGACCAACAAGATCGGCTATATCGCCTCCTTCCCGATCCCCGAGGTCATTCGTGGCATCAACAGCACTTTCATCCACGCCAAGAAGGCAAATCCGGATGTAGAGCTTAGCGTTGTCTGGGTCTCGACATGGTTCGACCCCGCCAAAGAAGCCGACGCCACGCAGGCCCTGCTGGATCAGGGCGTTGACGTGGTTCTGGCTCACACAGACTCGACCGCACCGCTCGCCAAGCTGAAGGACGCAGGCGGCTTGGGCTTTGGTCAGGCGGCGGATATGGCCGAATACGGCCCCGCCCCGCGCATCTCGTCGATCATTGACGAATGGGCCCCCTATTACATTCTGCGCACTCAGGCCGTGATCGACGGCACATGGGAAACCTCGATGACATGGGACGGCATCGAACAGGGCATGGTCGGCATCGGTGCGTTCAGCGACGTCATCCCCGAAGACGTGCGCGCCGAAGCCCAGGGCATGGTCGATGCCATCGTGGCAGGCACCTATCACCCCTTCACCGGCCCGCTGAAAAAGCAGGACGGCAGCGACTGGCTGGCAGAGGGCGAAGTGGCCGACGACGGCACGCTGGCTGGCATGAACTTTTATGTCGAAGGCATGACAGGCACCATCCCGAACTAAGGTCTGGGTCAAACGAAACCCTAACAGGCCCGCTCGACCGAGTGGGCCTGTTGCTCTCATATACGCAGTTTGTGAGTCTCGCGGCGCGAGACGAGAATGATCGGTTCGAGCCCACTTTGACCAATGCTGCGCGACCCGCGAAGGTCTG
>ERZ887830.482-NODE-482-length-25345-cov-54.173784_pt1 | contig 25345 bp, 22 predicted proteins | sample MGYA00521101_ERZ887830 | MGnify/ENA primary metagenome ERZ887830 (study PRJEB32303, sample SAMEA104408592) | aquatic metagenome | biome: Marine water; feature: Pelagic; material: water | place: Baltic Sea | collected 2014-06-05T16:38:00 | depth 1,762 m ... | reverse complement strand
GCCAACGCTCAAAGGCAAACCCGCCGCCAGCTACGGCGCATAGCTAAACGTTATGAGCAATAGAAACCTATTCATTTTGTTCGTTGGAACCATCCTTGTCGGGTGCTTCGATGGGAATCCATATAAAGTCGTTGTATAAAAACGAACCACAACAACGGCTAAAAATGCCTGGCGTCAGACAGGGCTGTGTCTTGTGTTAAAACCAACACCCTTTTGCAAACACTAACGGCTTTTATATCTTTACCAAAATAAGATATGGGAAGAGCATTCGAATTTCGCAAAGCACGTAAGATGAAGCGCTGGTCGGCCATGGCCAAAACCTTTACCCGCATTGGCAAAGACATTGTCATGGCAGTAAAGGAAGGCGGTCCGCATCCAGAGAGCAATTCGCGCCTGCGTGCCGTGATTCAAAATGCCAAGGCAGTCAACATGCCCAAAGACAATATCGAGCGCGCCATCAAGCGTGCCTCCGACAAAAGCACCGAGAACTACAAAGAAGTGCTGTTTGAAGGCTATGCCCCACATGGCATTGCCGTACTGGTAGAAACCGCCACAGACAACAACAACCGTACGGTCGCCAACGTCCGCAGCTACTTTAACAAATGCAACGGCAACCTGGGCACGTCGGGCTCTGTGGAATTTATGTTTGACCACACCTGCAACTTCCGTATTCCCACAGAAGGGCTAGATGCCGAGGAACTGGAACTGGAGTTTATCGACTTTGGCGTAGACGAAGTCTTTGTAGACGAAGATGGCATATTGCTCTATGCGCCTTTTGAAAGCTTTGGCGCCATCCAAAAAGAATTGGAAAAACGTGACATTGAAATCCTGTCTTCGGGCTTTGAGCGCATTCCTACCACCACCACGACCCTCTCTGGTGAGGCGGTTGAAGAAGTGGAAAAACTACTTGAAAAACTTGAGGAAGACGACGACGTTCAAAACGTCTATCACACCATGGTTTTAGCCGAGTAAGGCAGTAGCCTTTACCAAATCCTCGGGAGTATCGATGCCCACACCCACAAAATCCGTTTTTAGCATTTGCATCACCTTGCCCATTTCGAGGTAGCGTATGGCTTCAATTTTTTCTGCCTGCTCTAGTGGCGTTGGCGCTTGGGCGTAAAAATCCAATAGTGCTGCCTTGCGAAAGGCGTAAATCCCTACATGACGAAAGGCCTGCCCTGGAGCACGCATAAACGGTATGGCGGCACGAGAAAAATAGAGTGCCCTACCCTGATTGTCCGACACTACTTTAACCACATTTGGGTTTTCAATATCTTCTTTGGTGGCAATGGGAATCATCAACGAGGCCAAGTCAATAACACTTTCGCTGTCTTGGGTAAAAGCATTGATCAAATCCGACAAGGCTTGGGTGGAGATAAACGGCTCATCGCCTTGTACATTGATAATCACGTCAGCGTCCAACTGTTCGGCACACTCTGCCACGCGGTTGCTGCCACAATCGTGTGCCAACCGACTGCGAAATACCTGTCCGCCGATGGTCTTAATATGCGTTGCGATGGCATCTGAATCGGTAGCCACCCAAACTTCATCAAAGAGCTTGGTCTGTTGCACAGCTTCATAGGTGCGTTGCAATACGGTCTTACCGGCCAAATCGGCCAAAAGCTTACCGGGAAAGCGTTGTGCTTCGTAACGGGCGGGAATAACAGCTATAGTACGCATGGGACAAAAGTAATCAAATCAATCCGCATCAAAGAAGGAATCATCAAATCCCACCAAGAACAATTGTTCAGAGGCACGCGTAACAGCGGTGTAGAGCCATCTAAAAAAGCCGGCGTCTAGGCCGTCGGGCATATAGGGTTTCTCCACCAACACCCGTTTCCACTGCCCCCCTTGTGCCTTGTGGCAGGTAAAGGCATAGGCATATTTAACCTGTAGCGCATTAAAAAAGGGATTCTTTTTGACATTTAAATACTGTTTATACTGTGGCAAATGGGCATAGTCTTCCCTAACCGCCTGATAGAGCTTTGTGTTTTCTTCAAAAGAAAGGGCGTGTGTTTCCGATGCGAGCGTATCGAGCAAAAAGACGGTGTCAAAAGGTTCTTCGTCTGGGTAGTCCAGCATACGAACACTTACCTCGGCAAATCTAAAATCATAGAGTTCCTTAATGGCCTTAATCTTAAGTACCTCTACCGTATCGCCATTGGCAATAAATCCAGGACCAGAAGTAGGTGCCAGCCAGTGGTAATTATTCTTAACCACCATCAATAAATCACCTGTGGCCAAGTCGGGTTCTTTCCCTAAAATTTGGGATCGTATTTGTTGGTTATAGCCATTGGCGCGTTTGTTCGAACGCACAATGCAAGCGGTTTCTTCTCGTCCAACCTCTCTGAAAGAAGTCTCTAGGGCATCTTGAATTTCATAGCCGTCTTGCAGCCTGATGATATCTGGAAATTTGGCCAAAATAAACTGAAAACGCTCGGTTTGGTTGTTGAGCAATTGCTGTCTGATTCTTGTGGCGTTGAACAATATGCCGGAGTCTTTTCCTTGACGCACCACCTCGTCCAGTTCTACCTCTTGTGGTGCTAGGTTATATTCTAACGACAATACGTTTGCATCCAATGCCGGGCTAAGCGAAGTATGGACTGGCGGCAATTGGGCGGTATCGCCCACAAACATCAGCTTGCAGTCTTCGCCGGAACGTACGTACTCAATCAAATCGTGGAGCAGCGAGCCGTTTTCAAAGAGTTTGCTTTGCTGCTGTTGGTTGGCAATCATTGAGGCCTCATCAACCAAGAAAAGGGTACGCTTAAATTTGTTTTTTTGTAATTTGAATTTAAGGTTGCCTTGACGTTCTTGTTGCGTAAAATAAATGCGTTTATGAATGGTACAGGCAGCGCGATTGGCATATGCTGCCATGACTTTTGCGGCCCGTCCTGTGGGCGCCATAAGCACTGTTTTATAGCGCAACTTGGCAATGGATTTCACCAATGCGCCAATAAGTGTGGTCTTTCCCGTTCCGGCATATCCCTTTAGGACAAACACCGCCTCATCTGATTCATCATCAAAAAAAGACGCCATTGCGTGCAGTGCTTCTTCTTGTGCACCCGTGGGCTCAAAAGGAAATGCGTCAATAAGTGCCTTGGTTAAAGCCGTTGAATCCATTGGCTAAATGTAGGAATGTTTTGTTGAAGGACGTATAGATTGAAAAAAATTGTAAATTTGAATGCTATTAAATTTATTGGCCGTCATGAAAAAAATCTTACTACCTGTTTTATGGATTCTTATCTTATTCTTTGCTTATAAGCTATTCTATTCCATTTACGACCCCATTCTATTCAATAACGTCAAAGTAGAACGTTATGCAGACGTGATTTCAAACCTAAAAGATATTGGCAAAGCACAAGTAGCGCACAAATCTGTTAACGGTTATTACGCACAAGACTTTAAGAGCTTGGTGAAGTTTATAGACACTGCCGAGTATGTTATCGTTGAAAAAAGAGATTCCAGTTATTTAGAGTACGACCGCACCTATCGCATCGATATGCTGCGCGAAGTACAAATTGTAGATACCTTGGGATTTGTTTCTGTTAAAGACTCCTTGTTTGGTGAATCTGATCAATATATGACCATGATGAAAGTTCCCGTTAAAGGAATTGACACCAGCTTTGTAATGAAAGCCGATGTCATTGAAAAAAACAATTATCCAGTAGCCGTATTTGAAGTGAGTGTATCCAAAGACTTGGTGCTTCACGACCAAGACCCGTATTTACTGGAACAAGAAAAAGCGACCATTTCCGTAGATGGTGTGAATGGTCCCGATATTGTATTGGGCTCATTGACAGAAGTAAGCACCAACGGAAACTGGCCTACCATTTACGATGCCAGAATACAAGACTAAAAATAAAGAAAGTGACTTAAAGCTGTCCATTCACGTACACGTGAATGGACTTTCTTTTTTTACCCACAACCAAAAAACCAATAAGGCTTCCCAAATCTACAGGGAGGTTTTTGATGCTTATGTTCCAGTAGAAAACCTACATGAACACATACGTGCAGCACTCAAAACACAAGGTATACTGGAGAAGCGCTACAATGAAGTGCGTTGTAGCGTTGAGAACAATCTAGCAACAATGGTACCCAAATCACTGTTTGAAGAAGCTGCCCTTCACGAATATGTGCAAAAAGACATAGATGTAAAACCCAACGACTTCATCACCTATGATGTTGAACCCAGTACAGATTGGATTTGTGTATATGCACCTTTTGTCAATGTAAATAACATGCTGCTAGATGCTTTTGGGTCTTTTAGCTACTACCATGCCGTGAGCGTATGGCTTAGTGCCCTATCCCGTCACAGCGCTGCCGATGGCGCCTTGGTTTGGGGTTTATACAAAGAGAGAGACCACTTGCACATCGCATTACTGCGAGACAAAAAATTGCAATTCTATAATTGCTTTGAGGCTACGAAAGCAAAAGACGTGGTTTATTACGTATTGCTCACAGCAAAAGAGAAAAACATCAGTCCCAATGAAGTGCCGCTTTTTATAGCAGGAGATATTGCTGTTGATGATGAAATTTATAAAGGCCTACACGAATTTGTGAGAAGCATCAATCCGCTTACTGTAGAAAACGATTTGGAGCATGTGGTACCACGCATCAGCACCCACCAAGATTTTTGTTTGCTAAACCTGTTTTAATGCGAATTGTTTCTGGCACATTAAAAGGAAGACGCATAAGCCCTCCCAAAAAACTTCCTGTTCGACCCACAACAGACAGGGCTAAAGAAGCCCTCTTTAACATCCTTGTGCATCAATATGATTTTGAGAATTGTAACGTACTGGATCTGTTTTCAGGCACGGGAAGCATCAGTTATGAGTTTGGTTCAAGAGGTGTTCCTAGTATCATTGCCGTGGATCAACATCCTGGCTGTATTCGTTTTATTTCCCAAACCGCAACAGCGCTTTCACTGCCCATTAAAGCTGTTAAAATGTCGGTCTTGTTGTTCTTAGAACGAAACAGCAATAGCTATGACTTTATTTTTGCCGATCCGCCCTATGCTTTTGAACTGGCGACGTATAAAACCATGATTAATACCATTTTCGAAAAGAAGGCACTGTCGGATGATGGCCTTTTAATTGTGGAACATGCCGAACAAGTCGACTTATCGGATATCGCACATTTTAGCCATGCCCGTAGCTATGGTGGATGTGTGTTTTCGTTTTTTACTTGCTAATTACTGCTTTCCTGCGCGGAACAAGTATTCCTTCTCGGCTTTTGTCAAACTCTCATATCCCGAAGATGCAATCTTATCAAGGATGGCATCTATTTTCTTTTGTTCAACAGCATTAGAGGTAGTCGCTTTTGCACGCCTCTTGGGACGCTTGGATTTGGGTGTTCCTTTTAAGGACTTTTTTAAGGCTTCATACGTATTCATAAACCAACCGCCAATATCGTTGCCTTGGAGAAACTGTCTTTGATACACATAACCCCATAAAGCTCCGCCCAAATGGGCAATGTGACCGCCTGCGTTGGAGGTGGGTATTTGTACCAAATCAATAAATATAAACGCCAATGCGATATATTTCAGTGGTATCGAGAACACAAACACACGAATAGGTGAATTGGGCATATAAGAAGCCATAAAAATCAATACGGCCATTACCCCTGCCGAGCTACCAATAAGGGTTCCCTCAACCGAACTGAACACAGGGAATACGTTGTAAGAAATCAAATAGGTAAGCCCACCGGCAATGATGCCGACAAAAAAAGTGTTGAGTAAGAGCTTTTCTTTAAACAGGTTGAGCATCAGACGTCCCGAAATATAGAGCAACATCATGTTCCAGAAAATATGGGCTATGGAGGCGTGAAAGAAGCCATAGGTGAGTATGGTCCAAGGACGGAAGATGGCTGTTTTGATATTTGCCGAAAGTTCAACATAGTCAAACCATCCTGAAATTGATATTTTGAATAAGTAGAGAACGGTAGTTAAAATAAAGGGCAGCACAAAAAATACCGCGTTAATGGCAATTATTTTTTCTAGGGTGTTGAGCTTAGCAAAGCGCAACTTTATGTCTTGCCAAAATCCCATTAGTTCCAACGTTTTTTGTTAAACTGATTTCGCTTCCAGTACCACATGATTAAAAAGCCTGTGATGGCACCACCAATGTGGGCGATAAACGCTGTGTTGCTTGGACTGAAAAAAGACCTGCCAGTGAGAGCAGAAATGGTATCCAACAGCACAACGCCAGGCACAAAATACTTGGCTTTTATGGGGACTGGAAAGAACAACAACATCAATTCTGCGTTAGGGAACAAAAAGGCAAAAGCGACTAAAACCCCATACAAGGCACCAGAAGCACCCACCATGGAAAAGTTAAAAGAAGTATAAAGACTGTTGAGTTGCGATTCTGAAATCACAGCTTGCCAAGCGGTGCTGTAGCGTTCAGATTGCAATAAATCCACAACGGATGACTCGGAAAATCCTGCTGACACCAATTGCTCTAGAATGGCACTCACTTGAGCATAATTCACAGTCAACTGTACTAAGGCAGCGCCCAGTCCTGCTGAAATGTAAAAGAATAAGAATTTGTTTTTACCCCACATTTGAGCCAAAGGCGAACCAAACATCCACAAACCAAACATATTAAAAAGGATATGTGTAAAGCCACCATGCATAAACATGTGGGTGAGCAACTGCCAGATGCCAAAACGATCGTTGCCGGGATAGTGCAAGGCCAACAAGTCTGTAGCTATTGCTGTGATGTTAGGGGTTATCAAAAAGCTGCCCGCAAAAAACAGCACATTGATGATGATCAGTTGTTTTACAATATCAGGGATGGATCTCATTGACTAAAAAAGGTTTCTAACGCATTTGCTGCTATCATTTTAAAGACCACTTTGCCATCGGCAGTGCGGTCAACTTCTTTGCATGAAAGCAGTTTATGTATCAATTCTATTTGTTCGTGTGCTGCCAAAGTCCTACCCGACCGAATGCATCTTTGCTTGGCAAGGGTAAGTGCCATGATATCACGCTGAGAGAAGGCATGAACCGTGCCATTCGAAAGGGGTGTCAGCCAAGCTGACAAAAAGTGTGGCACATCGGCTGCTGCAAAAACTTCAGGAATGGCTTCAAACTCAATGGTATCGGCCGCAGCGCTTAACAAACGGAAACCCATGTCGTGCAATTCGCTTTTATGTGCCTTTAACAAATCGATACTAGGCTTGTCTAGTGTAATCGCCAAGGGAACAGCCAAGGCTTGAGAAGCAACAGCTTCATCGTCCCATTTATGCATAAACTCTTCATAAAGTATGCGCTCGTGTGCCCTACTTTGATGCACAATCATAATACCGTTGTCGTGTGGCGCAATCAGATATTTCTGCTGCCATTGAAACGAGACATGAACATGATCGGTCTGTGGTGCTATAAGCGGCTCTGCGTGCTGTTGCTCGGGTATGTCATCAAATCGCACAGCACTTGTTGGCTGTTTAGATTGAGGAGATGCACTAAAAGGGTTAAAATTGGGGTTTACGCTAATATTAGGCGCCACGGGAGCAGCCTTGTGTTTGGCATATGGTGTTTCAAAGGAGGGATCCGTTGCAAAATCCAAAGCAGGTGCAATACTAAATTGCCCCAAACTGTGTTTGATAGCAGCCCGGAGGACGGCATACAACGCATGGTCGTCTTCAAACTTAACTTCGGTTTTGGTGGGGTGTATGTTGATGTCCAACTGCGCTGGAGGAACCTCAAGGAATAGAAAATAACCTGGCTGTTGATCTGGTGATAGCAATCCTTCAAAAGCTGCCAAAACGGCATGATGGAGATAGCCATTCTTGATAAAACGGTTATTGACAAAGAAAAACTGTTGGTGCCTTGACTTCTTTGCAAATTTTGGTTTTAACACAAACCCACTGACTTCAACCAATTCTGTTTTTTCATTGACAGGCACAAGACGCTCGTCAAACTTTGCACCAAAAATATGCGAAATACGCTGGCGTCTGCTCGATGCGGGCAACTGAAAAACCTCGCTGCCGTTGTGTAAGAGCTCAAAATGAATGTCGTGATGTACAAGAGCAACACGGTGGAATTCATCTGTAATATGTCTAAATTCCACTTGTGGCGATTTTAAAAAATTACGCCTAGCGGGAATATTAAAAAAGAGGTTTTTGACTGTTATGGAAGTGCCTTGCGCTGCTGTTGTGCGTTGTTGTTGGTTTACCTCAGAACCTGAAATATCTATGCGAACACCCAAGTCATCGGCCTTGGTTTTGGTGATAAGCTGTACTTGTGCAACGGCTGCAATACTAGCCATGGCCTCGCCCCTAAAGCCCTTGGTGCTTAGTTTAAACAAGTCTGCTGCAGTGCTGATTTTTGAAGTTGCGTGGCGTTCAAAGCACATGCGCGCATCGTTTTCGCTCATGCCCTTGCCGTTGTCCACCACTTGTATGTGTGCCTTGCCAGCTTCTTTGACAACAAGTGATATGCGTGTTGCACCAGCGTCAATGGCATTTTCCAATAGCTCTTTGACTACGGAAGCGGGCCTTTGCACCACCTCACCTGCAGCAATTTGATTGGCTACATGGTCGGGAAGTAATTGAATAACGTCTCCCATATTTTTCAAAAAATAGAAAGATCAAAGTCGAGCACATAGAGAGCCCCCAACAACAACAAACCTATAATCATCAACAACAACGGAGATAGCCCTTTGTTACCTCGATTGCGACTCATGCTGCGTGCCTCACGCCAATGTGCGCCAAAATCATTTTTGTTTGGCATATCGCGATAGCGCTCAAACGTGTTTTCAAAAGCATAGGGATTTGTCTCCTCCTTCCCCTTGTAGTAGCGGGGGGTGTAGTTAAATCTTCTATTGTTACGCTGTTTGTTAAAGGATAGTCGCACGGTCTCGGATTGAATATCAAATGTACAAAAAGCGGACTAATACCTACAATAGCTATCTTTGTTTTATGATTGAAAACCAACTCGAACAATTAAAGCAATGGCTAGACAAGCCAGCAGCGGTCGTAATTATACCTCACAAAAACCCCGATGGCGATGCCATGGGCAGCTGTTTGGCTTGGCAGGGCATACTAAATCAACTGGGGCATAGCACAACCGTTATAGCACCTAACGACTACCCTACCTTCTTACATTGGCTCCCGGGACACGATAGTGTTTTGATTTATGAAAACAATCAAGAAGTGGCTGACAAGCTTATCGCTGCTGCAGATATGGTTTTTACACTAGACTTCAACACGCTCAAACGCATCGACCAAATGGGCGTTCGTGTGTCAGAAAGTTCTGCCAAAAAAATCATGATTGACCACCATCAAGAGCCAGATGACTATGCCGATATCATGTTCTCAAACCCCGCCATAGGCTCAACATGCGAATTTGTGTTTCAAATTATTGAAGGACTGGGGCTGGTTCAGAACATAAATAAGGACATTGCCAGTTCGCTCTATACAGGAATTGTAACCGACACAGGATCGTTTAGGTTTCCAAGTGTAACTGCAGCTACCCATCGCGCTGTGGCTACGCTCATTGATGCGGGTGCAAACCACAGTCAGATTCACGAAAAAATCAAGGACAATGCTAGGCCAGACAGGTTAAAACTATTGGGGATTGCGCTCAATAACATGATTTTTATAACTAAATATAAGACGGCTTACATCACCCTTAGCCAAGACGAATTAGACGCCTGCAACTATCAAAAAGGCGATACAGAAGGTTTTGTTAATTACGGGCTATCTGTTGCTGGAATAGAAATGGCAGTACTTATGACAGAAAGCAAAAAAGAAAACATGATTAAAATATCCTTTAGGAGTAAAGGAGATTTGGCCGTTAACCTATTCGCTAAAACCTATTTTGAAGGCGGTGGACACATCAATGCAGCCGGCGGAAAGTCAGACAAATCACTACAAGAAACTGAGGCCTATTTTCTCAAATCATTGGCTACATTTTTATCATGACCACATATTTTGTACTTTTCGAATCTTAAATTTTATATTATGAACAACAAAACCCTATTCACAGCATTTATTCTAGCCCTAATCGTTGGATGCTCAACTTCAAAAAACGGCTTAGACAAAGGGCTTTATGCTGAATTCAATACCAACAAAGGAATCATCACCCTTCAGCTAACCTATGACCAAACACCCAATACGGTAGCGAACTTTGTCTCCTTGGCAGAAGGAACAAACAACCAAGTAGACAGTATTTATCTTGGTAAAAAATATTATGACGGTTTAGTCTTTCACCGTGTCATTCCTGATTTTATGATTCAAGGTGGGGACCCAACGGCAACGGGAAGCGGTGGTCCTGGATATGCTTTTGAGGATGAAATTGTTGAAACTCTAAAACACGATGGCCCAGGGGTCTTATCTATGGCAAATGCCGGACCCAACACCAATGGAAGTCAATTCTTTATCACCCACAAGGAAACGCCTTGGCTAAATGGGAAACACAGTGTTTTTGGCAAGGTAATTTCGGGGCAAAAAGTGGTTGACTCGATTCAACAAAACGATACCATAGTATCGGTTAACATTATTCGCAAGGGTAGCCAAGCAAGAAAATTCAAAGCGGATAAGATTTTTGATGCATATTTTGACGGCATTGAAGAGAGAAAAGCAGCCAAGCTTGCCGCACAAGAAAAAGTAAAGTCAGAAAAAGCAGCAGCCTTGAGCGCACTCAAAGCAGATGCAACGGTGACCAAAAGTGGATTGGCCTATGTCATCACTTCCAAAACAGATGGCGCCGCTGTTGTTCCTGGAAAAACAGCACGTACGCACTATGCGGTTTATTTTGAAAATGGGGATTTGCTGGATACTTCAATATCAGAAGTCGCAAAGGCTTATGGAAAGCACGACCAAAGACGTGAAAGCGGCGGTGGTTACAAACCCATTGAGGCACGCGTTGATCCAGAAGTATCGCTTATTGCGGGCTTTAAAGAAGGCTTGTCCTTACTTAAAGAAGGTGAAAAAGCAACGCTATACCTCCCTTATCAAATCGCTTATGGCGAGCAAGGGAATTCCGTAATTCCACCCAAATCAACACTTATTTTTGAAGTGGAAGTTGTTGAGCTCGTTGGGGAATGATTTTTAGAATACGGCATTTAATACTGCTGTGTTTCTTCCTGTTCTTTTTGGGTTTTCTAATCCTGCCTTTAGACAATGAATGGGTGCAAAGCCTTTATGGTCAAAGCATCTATCCCAACATAGCAGCCGTAAATCACTTTTTGTGGTCAAAAGTGCCCTTTTCGATTGGTGACTTAGGGTATGCAATTGGAATACTACTCATCTTTATCAGGTTAAAACGTTTTAAGTTCAAACGCCATATTGGGCTTGTCCTTGCTGCGGTTTTTATCATCATTAGCTTGTTCTATGTCTCTTGGGGCATGCATTATTTTAAAACCCCATTGCGTGTTTCGCGCAAACTACCAGCCACCATATCCGTGGAGCATTTAAAAGAGACAACGCAACATTATACCTATACATTAACAGCACTGCACCAACAAATAAACCCAGACCCTGCAACAGCAGTAGTAACCCCCTTGGAAACTGATGCGCTGCTTGCCTTAGCTACCTCCACAATGGAACATTCTAGCTTGCGCCCCTCCAAAATTCACGGCAAAGCCAAAGCTACCCTATTCCCTACCCTGTTGAGTTATATGGGTTTTGGTGGTTATTTAAACCCTTTTACGCACGAAGCCCAAGTAAACACCTTACAGCCCAAGCTTCGTGTGCTTACGACCGCCTGTCATGAAATTGCACATCAATGGGGAATTGCTGCAGAAGATGAAGCCAACTATATCAGCATCAAAGCAACAACTGCTTCAGAAGTTGCTGTGGTTCGTTATGCAGGGCATCTCTTGGCTTTTCAGCATTTGATTAATAGTCTCTATCGCGCAGACGCACAGCAAGCAAAAGCAGTAATGGACAAGCTGCCTGAGGGAATTCTAGAAAATATTAGAGAAGTACGTGCGTTTTGGGAAAAATATCAAAATCCTTTTGAGGTAGTTTTTGAACGCAGTTACGACCAATACCTAAAAGCCAACCAACAGCAAGCAGGGATTAAAAGCTACTCGCTGGTGGTCGATCTTCTGGTTGATGACTATATCAATCGATAATAACAGGTAAGCCCAGCGCTTCACTATCGCTTATGGCTTTAGCTGTTGCGGCTGCAAGTGCATCCACTTGTGGCGCTAATTCATTGAGCAAGGCTACTGCCATATCATAGCTTTCCATGTGCATGGCTGTTGGACCGTAGGTGTTGGAATAAAAACCTCGCGATGCCACAGATATCCTAAACGAAAGTGTTGGCGTGTCTTTCTCCCCTACTTCGCCTTTGGCATCACTGCCGTCAATCTTGCGCTCCAAATCATATTGTTGCTTTTGCAAGTCATATACCGTCTTATGAAGCACATCTTGATTTGCTTGTGCAAAAACAATTGCTTTTGATAAAGCAGCTATTTTCTTCTTTGTTTTCTCGAGCTTCTTATCCATGATTTCTGATTTCACATACAGTGCATTAAGCTTGGCTTTGTATGCATTATGCGAAGCGGCCTTTGGGTTTGTCAAAACATTTTGACGTAGTCGTGCTACTTCAAATGCTTCCTTTGGTGTGAGCTGAAGCAGTGCGCCATTGTGCTTTTTAAACAATTGCACATAGTAAGTGCCTGGTGCTACATCAGAACGCAATCCTGTGCCACTATCTCGACTGGAATAAATATCCAATGCCGATGCAAGACGCTCGCGCAAATCCCAATGCTTTCTATGGATTCCTTTGGTATATGCCCCCGATATTTCCGTTAACACTTTGCCAGAAGCATCTGTCACACGCAATATGGCTTGTGGCTTCTTTTCAAAATCTTCGGCATCTAACGCCTCCCAGCCTGGGAATGGAATATCCTTTTTGTCTTTCTTCAACTTCTTTTCGGATGCCTTACGCTTGGCCTTCATGGTTTTGGTGTCGTTTGCGATATAGTAAGTGAACTGTGCTCCATAAGTTGGGTTTTTCGCTGTGTAAAAAGATGCGCCTTGACTAGAAGTGCCGCCACGCTCTTGCACATATTGCAAGGCTTTTTCTATAGGAAAAAGTTGATCTCCTTTTGCTAGATTTTCTTCTGAAATAGCACGCAGTGGGCTGTAGTCATCAAGGATATAAAAACTACGGCCAAAAGTAGCGGCTACCAGATCGTTTTCACGTTTTTGGATAGCCAAATCACGCACTGAAATTGTGGGCATGCCATTGCTGAATTTATGCCAAGCATCCCCTTGATTTAGGCTTACATAAACTCCGTATTCTGTTCCTAAAAACAACAGTTGGGGATTTACGTGGTCTTGAACCAGTCGCCATATAAGCGTTCCTTCTGGAATACCTTTGGTGATGGATTTCCATGACTTGCCACCATTTGTTGTTTTGTAGAGCATGGGGCGATAGTCACCAAGTTTGTGGTTGTCCAATGCCACATAGGCAACGTTAGCATCAAACATATCGGCTTTGATATCATTGATAAAGGCCGTAGCAGGCACGTCGGGTAGCTTATCAACAGTCAGTGTGCTCCAAGTGGCACCACCGTCTTTGGTAGCGTGCAAGAGTCCGTCGTCTGTACCGGCATATAAAATATTTTCGTCTTGTGCAGATTCAGCCAAAGAAGTAATGGTGTTATAGGTTGACATGGCATAAACATCCCAAGCGGCATCCCAACTCTGTTGACGACCCATAATCGGCAATGCTAAGCGTTCTTCATTTTTTGTCAAATCTGAGGATATAGCATTCCAACTGTCTCCCCTATTTTCGGATCGCCAAACACGTTGTGAGCCGAAATAAAGCCGTTTTGGGTCGTGTTGGCTCACCAATATGGGTGCATCCCAGTTAAAGCGCTCATAAGGCTCGTCTAGCCCATTTTGAGGACGTATATACACTGCTTCGCCTGTTGTTCTGTCTACACGGTGTAAATTACCTTGCTGCGACTGCGCGTATACAATATCTGGATTGCCTGGTTCTGTGGCAGGTTGGTGTCCATCGCCGCCCAATAACACAAACCAATCTGCATTGCTGATGCCATTTCTGTTGAAGGTCTGTGAAGGTCCCCCTTGGGTATTGTTGTCTTGTGTACCTCCAAAAATATTATAGAAAGGATAAGCATCATCCACAGCAAGTTTGTAAAACTGTGTCAGCGGTAGATTGTTCACAAACTTCCAGTTTTCTGTATCATCAAAAGTTTCGTAAATACCCCCGTCAGTACCCACCAATATATAGTTGGGATCATCAGCTTTAAAAACCATAGCATGATTATCGGAGTGTTTGTTGGATTCTTTCATGGTATAAAAGTCCTTGCCGCCATTTTCAGAAACCAATACACGAACGTTCATCAAATAAATACGATCGAAATGATGGGGCGAAGCCACCAACTCTTGGTAGTAATGTGGCCCTGTACCACCTGAAACGGTGTCGGACATTTTTTTCCAGCTTTCACCTGCATTTGCTGAACGATACACACCACCTTTTTTGCGATCTAACTCAATAGCTGCATAAATTACATCGGGCTGCATAAGGGAAATAGCAAGACCTATTTTACCCATATTAGAGGATGGTAAACCTGTTTTAAGTTTGCGCCAGCTTTCGCCGCCGTCAACAGATTTATAGATGGCTGTTCCAGGTCCACCACCCATATAGGCCGCTACGTTGCGGTGTCTTTGCCAGCTAGCTGCATAGAGCACATTTGGGTCACGCGGATCAATGAGAAGGTCGGTAACTCCCGTCCATTCGTCCAAATCCATGGTTTGTCTCCACGTATTTCCGCCATCTGTGGTTTTATATAAACCCCGTTCGCCTCCTGAACTCCACAACGGACCTTGAGCGGCTACCCACAGCGTGTTTGAGTCTGTTGGGTGTACAATGATTTTAGAGATATGTTCTGATTTTTTAAGCCCTTTATTTACCCAAGTCTTACCCCCGTCACGACTCAAATACATGCCATGGCCAATACCTACGTGTCTGCCTCCTACATTTTCACCGGTTCCCAACCAAACGATTTGGCTGTTGTTGGGGTCTAGCGTAATTGCGCCCGTGGAATAGAACAGCTGCTTATCTGCTAGCGGTTTCCAAGTAGTTCCAGCATTTGTTGTTTTCCATACACCACCCGAACCAACAGCAACATACCAAACGTTTTCATTATTGGGGTCAATGGCAATATCGGCGATACGACCCGACATAAACGCTGGACCTACGCTGCGAAAGGAAAAGCCACTTAAGGCTTGTTCGACAGGACTCTTGTCTTTTTCTATGTCCTTTTCTTTGTCTTGTGACTGCGCTGGTGTGTAACAGAGTATTATAGAAGTAAATAAGAAAGTAATAAGTCTCATTGTGAGGGGTTTAAAAAATTAGTAGGTTAATGTAATATTTATTTTTTAAATCATGAACTCGTTTAAACGTTTTGGGTTTAAGCGAACCTGCCTGCGGTCCGCCTGAACGGAACGGGCAGGGCAGGCAGGAATGAGATGAAAACAGGGCTGAAAATGACAATTTTTTAAGGAATAGAAAAAGTTTAAGCGAGTTCCATAAGCAGATATCCTATTAATGCATAAGCAATGTGTATTTTTGCGCCATGCGAAGAAACAAACCACAACCCCCTATCGAAAAATTAACCATAGACGGCATTGCCCAAAAAGGCAAAGGTGTGGGTCGTACACCAGATGGCCAAGTGGTATTTGTAAAAGGTGCCATCCCAGGTGATATTGTAAGCGTTACGGTTCAAAAGAAAAGACGCCGCCACCTTGAAGGCAAGGTATCCAACATCATTAAGGCCAGCCCAGACAGAATTGAAGCTGTTTGTGATCATTTTGGCGTTTGTGGTGGTTGCAGCTGGCAACATATGTCTTACGAAGCGCAATTGAGACACAAACAAACTGAGGTAAATGAAGCCTTGGCGCGTATCGGTGGTCTCGAAAACGTAAACTATGCACCCATCATCGGCTGTGAAGAAACCTTTGGCTATCGAAACAAGATGGAATTTAGCTTTTCTGCACGACGCTGGCTGAGTTTTGAAGAAATTAATGGGGACAACAAAATTGAAGACCGCACGGCGCTTGGGTTCCATATTCCAGGAATGTGGGATAAAATTGTGGATATTGAACATTGCCACATCCAACCTGATTTACCCAATAAAATAAGGAATGAGATTAAGAACTATGCGCGTGAACATAAGTTAAGCTTTTACGATGCTAGAGAACAAGAGGGCTTTTTGCGTTCATTGATGCTTCGCACAACACTTTCTGGCGAATTGATGGTCGTCATACAGTTTTTCCACGAAGACAAAGCCGCACAAACGGGCTTATTAACATACCTCAAAGAAACCTTCTCAGAAATCACCTCTTTGCAATACATCATCAACGAAAAGGGCAACGATACCATATACGATCAAGAGATACACTGCTTTAGTGGCACTGCTTATATCACAGAAAAAATGGGTGACTTGTCATTTCGCATCACACCAAAGGCCTTTTATCAAACCAATCCAGCACAAGCAGAAGTCTTATATGCCAAAGCCTTGGAGATGGCGGAGCTAAAGCCCACGGACGTGGTCTACGATTTGTATACAGGCTTGGGCACCATTGCACAATATGTGGCGCATGCATGCAAAAAAGTAGTTGGCGTGGAGTCTGTTCCAGACGCTATTGTGGCTGCAAAAGAAAATGCCAAGCGAAATAAAATTGACAACGCAACATTCAAAGTGGGCGATATGCGCAAGGTTTTTACCGATAGTTTTGTCAAGCGATACAATACGCCTGACATCGTTATCACAGATCCACCCCGAGATGGCATGCACAAGGATGTGGTTGAACAATTACTTAAAGTAAGTCCTTCTAAAATACTGTATATCAGTTGTAATCCGTCAACACAAGCACGTGATTTAGCCATGCTAAAAGATGTATATAAGGTTGAACTCAGCCAAGCAGTTGATATGTTTCCGCATACCCAACACGTTGAAAATATTGTACTTTTGTCTAAGGTATCATGAAAAAGCTTTTAACCCTCATCGCTGTATTATTACTGTGCCTTACCGCATGTGAACCTGATGACATCTGTCTTGAAGGAACGCCAGGGACACCTAAGTTGATTGTGGTGTTTTATGATAAGAATCAAACCGAGGCAAAGAAATCAGTAGTTGATTTACAGGTTAAGGGCGTTGATATGGAGGGGTTATTATTCGATGCTACAGCAGACTCCATTGCACTTCCGCTAAAAACCCTTGCTAGCAGCACTTCTTTTTCATTGACAACGACGCAAAATGGCAATGCGGTTGAAGACATTATTACGTTTAACTACGACCCAGAAGATCAATTTATAAGCCGTGCTTGTGGATACAAAACTGTTTTTACTAATTTGACATTTTCAACAGGAAATCCATTAAATTTTATAAGCAGTATAGAAATACTAACTAACACAATTCCAGACAACAACAATACGCATGTTAAAATATTACATTAAATTTTTGATGCTATTTATTTTTACATCTGTTTGGTCTCAAACGGAGGTTGAAAAGGACAGTTTATCCAATGAATTGCGCTACGGTTTGCGCGTTGGAATTGACATCAGCAAACCCATTCGCATGCTGATAGAACCCGGCTACAAAGGATTGGAATTGGTGGGTGATTATCGCCTCACAAGAAACTTGTATGTGGCAGGTGAATTGGGCAATGAAACCAAAAACGTAAATCAAGATGGTGTACATTTTGAAACGGCTGGCTCCTACTTAAAGCTTGGTGTCGACTACAATGTTTATGACAATTGGCGCGGCATGGACAACCTGATTGTTGTTGGGTTTCGATATGGCATCAGTCAACACAAGCAGACATTGCTGGGGTATAATCGCCTTATAGATGACAAGTATTGGGAAGAAAACAACAAAGTAACACTGAGCACACCCACAAGCTACGAAGGTCTAAACGGCCATTGGATTGAACTGCACCTTGGATTTAAAGCGGAATTACTGCGTAACCTCTATATGGGCATTAGTATGCAAATGCATCGCTTGTTATCTGATAAAGACCCAGGTAACTTCGAAAATTTATTTATTCCGGGGTTTAATAAGGTACTGACCAACAACCCTTACGGCGCAGGAATAAACTATACGATCAGCTATCAGTTGCCTATCTATAAGAAGTAATTAACACTTATAGGGCGATTTTCGCCAAGGCAGTTTCACCCACAACACTTCTTTTTTGACCAAAAATTTAGGCGCACTCAAACTGGCCAATATTGCTGCCATAAGCATTACCAACAGATAAGGAAAACCCATCAGTAACAGCAAAACAAAGCGATAAAGAACAAACAATGCTGCAAAGCACAACAGGTTTAGCAAGAAAGCTTTTGTCTTTGCGTGCATTACTCAGGTTTAATTTTATGAACCTTCTTGGTACCGCTATATAATTCGTACTTCACCAGCTTACTTTCCAGTTTGCCGTTAAACACCTTAATACGCCTTGAAGGTCTTAGCCCAACATGTTTCAAGGCTTCCATATTAGCGGTAATAAACCACGCTTGCGATCCTGAATAGGATTGTTTAAGGGTATCCCCTATACGGTTATAAAAGACATCTACATCGATAGGCAGCCGCTCACCATAAGGAGGATTAAACAATATATGCAGCGATTTGTCTGGGTCTAATTTTTCAGTTCTAAAAAAGTCTTCTCTATCAATTTTGATAAAATCGTCCAAGTTGGCGTTGCTAATATTTTGTGCTGCTTTTCGAATGGCAGAGGGCGCCTTGTCATAACCTGTTATACTGTAGGAAAACGATCTGGTTTTGTTAAGCGAAGATGCTTCTATTTTTTCATAGAGGTCGTTATCCCAATCTGACCACTTTTGAAAGGCAAACTCTTTTCGATTCAAATTGGGTGGGATATTACAAGCTATCATGGCGGCTTCAATCAGCAAAGTACCACTTCCACACATGGGGTCGAGAAAGTCCGTGTCACCACGCCAACCTGACAGCATCAGTATACCGGCTGCCAACACCTCGTTTATGGGTGCAATATTGGTAGCAGAGCGATAACCACGCTGGTGCAAAGAAGTGCCAGAACTGTCGAGAGAAACCTCTACTATCTTATCAGTAACATATAAATGAATGCTAAAATCTGGAAAATCCTTGTCAACATTTGGTCTTGAGCCCACACGGCTTCGGAACCGGTCTACCAATCCATCTTTTGCTTTTAATGCCACATACATGCTGTTTTGCGGGTCACTTGTCATCACGGTAGCACGAATGGCAAAGGTGCTGTTTTCGTCCATGATATCTTCCCACGCAATCCCGTGCATGGCCTGATAGACTTCATCGATTTTTGAGATATTACTTCGATGGATGGGCTTTAGAATACGCAAGGCGGTGCGTAAACACAAATTTGCCTTGTACATAAAGCCGGTATCGCCCACAAACTGAACATTTCGCACGCCAATCTTAACAGCTTGTGCGCCCAACGTTTTTAGCTCTTGTGCCAATATCTCTTCCAAGCCAAATAAGGTTTTGGCCACCATAGGAAACAATCCCGAATCGCTTTTGATCATATGCCTAAATTTAGGTTAACTAATTGATTTTTAATCATTTCCTTTTGCTGAGAAATTTACAGCTATCGTTTAAATCTCGCTTTGCGAGTTCTTGGGGCTAAAATAGCTTAAATTTGCAGGATGACGGAAGATAATCCTGCTTGGTATCAGACTTGGTTTGACACACCTTATTACCACATATTATATCAAGACAGAGACATTGCTGAGGCAACACTTTTCTTGCAAAATCTACTTGCTTATCTGAAGCTAGAACAGCATCAAAGCATTTTAGACGTCGCTTGCGGCAAGGGAAGACATGCTTTATACCTGGCTTCGCAAGGTTTTCAAGTAACGGGAATTGATCTGAGCCCCAACAGCATTTCCTTTGCACAAGAAGAAGCTAAATCTAAAGCACTAGACGCCAAATTTTATGTACACGACATGCGAATGCCGGCACACGAGCAAGCTGCTGTGGTATTAAATCTATTTACAAGCATTGGCTATTTCGAAGATAAAAATGACAACCAGAAGGCCATACAGGCTTTTTATGACAGCACAGCGGTTGGTGGCTATGTCGTTATTGACTTTCTACACGCGCCTAGCGTAAAACAAGGCCTAGTAGCAGATGAGATAGTCACTAAAGGTGGCATACAGTTTACATTAAAGCGCACTTTTGACGCGGGATGGATACAAAAAAACATTTCGTTTATTGAAAATGGCGTATCCTATGCGTTTCAAGAACGGGTAGCGGCACTTGGACTTGCCGATTTTAAACAAATGTTTGAGGCGGTTGGTTTTAGCGTTCAAGACGTATTTGGCGATTATAATTTAAATCCATTTGTGGCAGAAACTGCAGAACGTTTAATTTTGGTAGCAAGAAAATGAATTATATCCTTCCTTTTTTAGCAGTTGCACTGGGTGCATTATTTGTATTGATAGGGAAATCGACAGTAAGAAAACAATTGCCCTTACTGTTGGCTTTCAGTGGTGCCTTTCTGCTGGCCACCACCATCACCGCTGTATTTCCAGAAGTATTTGTACATGGAAATGGCCATATCAGCTACTGGGTATTGGCGGGCATTATGGTACAAATTGCATTAGAAAACCTCACCAAGGGTGCAGAGCATGGGCACATTCATGCGCATGGCAATTCCAGCTTACCTTGGGCTCTGGTTATTGGACTATCATTACATGCCTTTATTGAAGGTTTTCCCATTGCGCAACACCAAGAGTTGCTTTGGGCCGTTGCCATTCACAAATTGCCCATAGCCATGCTACTTGTCGCCGCACTCTGGAAAACCAAATCCTCCATGATGCGTAAATTCTCAATACTAATTGTGTTTGGACTGATGACGCCATTGGGGAGTTTTTGTAATGCAACTATTCCAGAGCTACAACCTTATGCGCTTAACATTACAGCGCTTGTTGCTGGCGCAATGCTGCATATTTCCACTACCATACTTTTTGAAAGCGCAGAAAACCACAAATTTAACCTGCCCAAAGTACTGGTAATCCTCTCTGGCTTGGGTCTGGCTGCCCTATTGCATTAGAAGCTTAGTTGTAACATTTGTGGAGATTATGCGTTATCTGTGTATGTCCCAAAATCATGTTACAAAAAATAACCCTACTACTATTCGTTGTTGGCGCATTTGCACAAACACCAAATTTTGATGGTATAGTTGATGAGAATGAATGGCGAGACGCACAGCGTTTTTCAATAAACTATGAAATTGAGCCCACAGATAACGGGCCTGCGCAACACGCCACAGAAGTTTTTGTTACACATACAGAAACAGATATTTATATGGGCTTTATTGCCTTTTTTGATATGGAAAAACTGCGCTCATCGTTAAGGAGTCGCGACAACATAGGCAATGATGATAATGTAGCAGTTGGATTTGACCCTTATGGTGATGGTCGTTATATGATTGTTCTGGGAGCCAATCCAGAAGGCAGCCAATTTGATTTTAAGATTTTGCCCAATGGAAATCAAGATGACTATGATTTAAACTATCAGACTAAGGCATCAAAACACGACAACGCCTACCATGTAGAGTTCAAAATACCTGTAAGTGGTTTGCAATTTAAAGCCGATGCATCCATGTCTTGGCCTGTTGTTTTTGCAAGAGGGAGTTTCGCTAACAACACCCGAATACAAATGTTTAACTTTCCACTTGACAGGTCCAACCCTTGTGTTGTGTGTCAAACACCTGATCGGATTACACTTGACAATATCAAATCCAAAAAAAGAGCAAATCTAATTCCATATACATACATTGGAAAATCTGGACATAGTGTAAATAACACCTATATAAATGAAAAGCTGAAAGGAAGCTATGGGTTAAGTGGTTTGTTCGATTTATCGGATACTACTACACTTGAATTTGCCTTAAATCCTGACTTCTCACAAGTAGAAGCTGATGTTTCTCAAATCAATGCCAACACTACTTTTGCACTATTCTTCCCTGAAAGAAGGCCGTTTTTTAATGAAGGAAATGATATTTTAAACTCCAATCAGGATGCGGTTTACACCAGAAGCATTAATAATCCACTAGTATCCACAAAACTCATCCAACAAGGGGAAAAGCAACGCTTGTATTGGCTTACGGCTTATGATGAAAATGCACCCTATCTGGTAGCCGGAGAAAACGAATCCTACAGCGGTGAAGGTGGGGCTGCATGGGCAAATATTTTTAGCTACCAACGTACTTTTAAAGGAGGCTCTCATATAGGGATACTAACAACAAATCGATTTTTTCATGGTGGTGGCAACGGGCAATTAGCAGGTATCAACAGCCAAGTTCGTTTTGCTGAAAAATACACCATGAACATCGAATGGAATATTTCCACCATTAGCGAGCCCAATCGAGATTGGATAGACTCAAGTGATATGCAAGGAAGTAAAACCGTAGCATTGGATGGTGAAAACAAGAAGGGAAATGGCTTGTTTTTATCCTTAGACAGGAATACAAAAAACTGGAATACCTTTTTTTATTATTCGCAATACAGTCCAAATTTTGAAACACCTATCGGGTTTGTGACACAAAACAACTCAAGAAACACGGAATTTATTCAACAATACCAATTGTTTTCAAAAAGTAAAGACAAAATGGTTCAACAGTTTACCGCAAACATGGGTTCGGAAATGCTGTACAATTACGGGGGTACAACAAAGTATTTTGATCTATTTACCAATCTTGGTATTGTGTGGAAGGGAAACTGGCAAACCAGAGTAAATATCATTCATTTATTAGAACAAGAATACGAAGGTTTTGTGGGGAAAGGTATGACTGAATACAGTATGTTTAACAGCTATAACCCCAGCGAGTTTATACGCATTGGAACCTATGTTTCGACTGGAGAAGGATTGCGATTTGACGAAGAAAATCCCGCTGTAGGACGCCAATTTTATTTTGGAACCTTTAACCGGTTTCAACCCTCTCCAAAAATAAGCATTGGTCAGTCTTTGCGGTATTCACAGATGCGCTCAAAAGTTGATAATAGCTTCTACTATAAAGGATATATTGCAAGACTAAGTATTAATTATCAGTTTAACAATGATTTTTCTTTTCGTCTAATTGGAGAGTACAATGAATTTGATGACAATCTTTTTTTACAACCTTTACTGAAATGGAACCCCAATCCATTTACGCTTTTTTTCATAGGCGGGAGTGCCGGGTATAAACAATCAAACAATAAGCTAGAACTTGAAGACAATCAATTCTATATGAAATTTCGCTATTTGTTTGATATTTAGTTTTTACCAATACGCCTACTAATCCAGTTTTTTTCTACATTTGAAGTTGTAATCAGTCCCCAAATCTGCGTTACGCCTAATACCATATTACACCATACTGCATAATGCATCATTTTTGGGGCTATAAATCATATATCCCAAATGAAAAAGCACGTTGTTATATTTGAAGCACGTGGTGGTTCTGATAAAGGACCCTACGGATTTAGAAAAGATTCCAAACCCATTATTGATTCACTTAAAAAAAGGGGATGGACCGCTGAAATTATTTTTTACAGAGATGAGGACAGGGGCGAAATTTACAGATACACCTACGAAAAAGCGGACGCCTATATCAGCCGAGTTAACCCAGGCAATCTATATGATGAAACGGGCTATTTCCAAATGCTAAAAGAATTGGTCATGCATGGGATAGAAGGACTCCCACATCCAGACGCGATGAACGCTTATGGTGCAAAAAATTCAGTTGAGCAGCTCAAGGGAACAGATATCGTACCTGAAGATGTATACACCTACTATGACTTTGACACCTTAAAAGAAAATTTTCCTAAATCGCTAGCAAAGAATGTGCGTGTGCTTAAGCAAAATAGAGGTTCGACAGGAGAAGGAATCTGGCGTGTAGAGGTAATTGATAGAAAAAAATACAAAGATGAGATCCCGCTAGACGCCCGTTTAAAACTTACGGAAGCAAAGGACAACCATACGGAAGAAAAGAGCTTACAAGAGTTTTTGGAGTTTTGTATCCAATATTTGGAAGGAAACAACGGGCTGATCCTTGACATGCCCTTTTTAGAGCGAATTAAAGAAGGGGAAATTCGGGTATTGATGTTGCGTAATAAAGTAGTAAATGTGGTACACAAAAAGCCAATAAACAAAAAAGATGCCTTTTCAGCCACCTTATTTTCAGGTGCAAAATACAGGTATGACAAACCTGAAAAGTGGCCAGATCTTGTAAAATTGGTTGAAAGCATGGTGCCAACCATTCAACAAAGGCTGGGCAACTATGACATACCCTTGATTTGGACAGCTGATTTTATATTGGACACCGATCCAAAAACAAAAAAAGACAGGTATGTATTGGGTGAGATAAACGCTTCTTGTGTAGGCTTTACCACATTTTTGGAACTGAGTGAAAATATTGCAGATGAGGTTTTGGCATTGCTGGATGCTGAATCAGCGGTTAATACGCGCTGGGGACCATTTAGGAGATAGAAAATTAAGTTATAAATAGATCTATTAATCATTTACCTAAAAACGCGCAAGCTTTAAAATATGAAACCACTTGGTCGTAAAGAAATTGCCTTAAGAGTAATCGATAAATTAGGGGTGCTCAAAGAGCAGCTTAGTAAGGACTTTAAAAACAAACGAAAGAACATCCCTTTTTTTGTTATTGACGATTTATTGCCTGTCAACTGGTGTAAGCAGATCAATAAAGCTTTTCCAGACACTTCAAAAATGGTACTTAAAAAGAGCATCCGCGAACATAAGTTTGTCGGTGTTGAAATGGACCAATACGAGAAGCTGATTGGTGAAGTTACTTATGCGTTTCAAGACAAAAGAATTGTTGATTTAATTGGAGAAATATGCGGTATAAACAAATGTTATGCTGACGCATCATTATATGCAGGTGGTATTTCAACCATGGTAGAAAATCAATTTTTAAAACCGCATTTGGATAATTCTCACGATCAACAACGAGAAAAATGGCGTGTACTTAATTTGCTTTACTACACTACTCCAGATTGGGAGACGCCCTTTGGCGGAAATCTTGAGGTCTGGCCAAATGGATTAAAAAAAGAACCAACGACCATTAGGTCTCGTTTTAATCGATTGGTCGTAATGGGCACAGACAGTAATTCATGGCATGCTGTGAGTAAAGTCGTTGTTAATAAACACAGGAACTGTGTGTCGAACTATTATTTTTCGGAAACACCGCTATCATCTGATGATTCATTTCATGTGACGCTATTTAGAGGGTGGTCAAAACAAAAATGGGATGATATGCTACTGCGATTAGATGGTGTTGCACGTATGGCCATTCGTAAAATCTTCAAAAAAGGAATTGTCAAGAACCCACATGTGTATAA
>ERZ887830.478-NODE-478-length-25438-cov-6.171493_pt1 | contig 25438 bp, 21 predicted proteins | sample MGYA00521101_ERZ887830 | MGnify/ENA primary metagenome ERZ887830 (study PRJEB32303, sample SAMEA104408592) | aquatic metagenome | biome: Marine water; feature: Pelagic; material: water | place: Baltic Sea | collected 2014-06-05T16:38:00 | depth 1,762 m ... | reverse complement strand
GCAGCGGGAGCAAGCCGCCAGTCAGATCCAATAATTTGGTCAGCGTAGGCTCTCATATAATCGGTAGTAGCGATTACAGGAATAGCATGTTCTCCAAAGCACTTATCTATATGAGTTGTATGTTTTTCTTTATGAGGATTCAATTGATTATATCGCTCTGCTTCCATCCCATCTTTTCTTAATAAATTAAAACTTGTTGCGCTCCAAACCTCAGCATTAATTGAATATTTTTTAAGGACTTCTTGAGCTGCTATAGATTCTTTAAGAATAGCTCCTGATCCAAGCAAGCGAATCTGTGGATTAGTGCATGAACTTACTTTATACAAACCTTTTATAACATCTTTCTCAATGCCTTTAGGTTGTTCAGGTTGTTCATAATTCTCATTGGTAACAGTGATGTAGTAATAATAATTTTGTTGCTCAACAAACATCTTTTGAATGCCATCTTTAAAGATAATAGCTAGCTCATAAGCATAAGCTGGATCATAAGATAAACAATTGGGAATTGTGGATGACAGTACATGACTATGACCATCTTGATGTTGTAAACCTTCACCATTCAAAGTGGTTCTTCCTGAGGTTGCACCAATTAAAAAACCTTTAGCTTGGGCATCTCCAGCTGCCCATGCCAAGTCATGAATACGTTGAAAGCCAAACATCGAATAGAAAAGATAAATTGGGATCATTGGTAAGTCATAATTTGAATAAGCAGTGGCTAAGGCAAGCCAAGCTGAAAATGAACCCGCCTCTGTAATACCCTCCTCGAGCATTACGCCTTCTTTTGATTCCTTGTACCACATTACCTTATCTGCATCTTCAGGTTCATACTTCTGACCTTCTGAAGAATAAATACCTATTTGCTTAAATAAACCCTCCATTCCAAACGTTCGGGCCTCATCAGGGACTATAGGAACAATCCTTTCGCCTATATTTGAATCTTTTAATAAGCTTGTCATAAGCCTTACAGTGGCCATAGTAGTAGAAACCTTTCTCTCACCCATGCCTTGAATAAGAGGCTCAAAATGCTTTTCATCTGGCATCTTTAATTTTTTTATCTTATTTCTTCGTCTTGGTATGAATCCACCAAGTTTTTTACGAGTTTTTTTCATATAGACTATTTCAGGTGAATTTTCTGGAGGTCTAACATAAGGTAATGATTCAATTTCATCATCATTAACTGGAATATCAAAATTATCTCTAAATGCTTTAATATTTTCTAAAGAAAGCTTTTTAACTTGATGGGTTGTGTTGTCTGCTTCTCTAGAACCAATCCCATATCCTTTTGTTGTTAAAGCTAAAATAACTGTAGGAGCTCCTGAGGAATTTACAGCTTTATGATAGGCAGCATAAACTTTATAAGGATCATGTCCTCCTCTATTTAATTTATAAATATCTTCATCAGTAAGATCATCGACCATTTCTAAAACATCAGGATTTTTTCCAAAGAAATTTTCTCTTGTGTAAGCTCCGCCTTTAGCTTTGTAATTTTGCAGTTCGCCATCTACAACCTGATCCATTAATTCTTGCAGTTTTCCTTCTTTATCCTTAGCAAACAATGCATCCCATTTTCTGCCCCATACAACTTTAATGACATTCCAGCCTGAACCTCGAAATTCAGTTTCTAACTCTTGTATAATTTTTCCATTACCTCGAACAGGGCCATCAAGCCTTTGAAGATTACAGTTAATTACAAAAATTAAATTTTCTAACTTCTCTCTTCCAGCTAAACCAATTGAACCTTTAGATTCTGGTTCATCCATTTCGCCATCGCCACAAAAAACCCAAACTTTTCGATCATTTCTTGGAACAAGTCCTCTTGCTGATAGATATCTCATGATGTGAGCTTGGTAAACACCCATAATTGGACCTAACCCCATTGAAACAACCGGAAACTGCCAATATTCAGGCATGAGCCAAGGATGAGGATAAGATGACAAACCTGGACTTCCAGCTTCTCTTCTAAAGTTGTCTAGATCTTTCTCACTAAAATGACCTTCAAGAAAGCTTCTTGCATAGATACCAGGAGATGAATGACCTTGATAATAAACAAGATCCTCTAATTGATTGTCTGCACCTCTAAAGAAATAATTAAACCCAACATCATACAAGGTCGCTGAAGACGAGAAAGTAGCTATATGCCCACCTAATTCATCGTCGCCTTTATTTGCTCTTAGAACCAAAACCATTGCATTCCATCTAATTAACGATCTTATACGTCTTTCCATAAATAAATCACCAGGCATGGCTGCCTCTTCATTTGATGGAATAGTATTTCTAAAAGGCGTTGTTAGATTGTATGTTGGAACTTCACCTGTCTCAGTGAGTTTTTTAGCTAGTTCAGTTAGAAGGTAGGAAGCTCTTTTAGGGCCAGCATTTTTTATAACTGAATCAATAGCTTCTATCCATTCTTGGGTTTCAAGAGAATCAATATCTTTATTATCTTTACTCAAAATGCTCCCTTATAAACAATAAAATCATGGCAATTAATATGTCATTAATTATAATACTTTTAAAATTTAATATTAAAAAATTTATGTCAGATAATCTTAAAAATTCCTTTCCATATAATGCTAAAACTGTCGAGATTACAGAAGAAATGTGTGATCTTAATGGTCATATGAATGTTCTTTATTATAATCAAATGTTAGGTTTTGCATTTGGTAACTTTTATACAATTGATATGGGCTTTTCTGATGAATATTTTGATTCGGGGTTTTCATCCTTTACCCTAGAGGATAACTATAGATATACAAAAGAGTGTTTATTAGGAGAGAAAATATTACCCAGATATAGACTCCATAACGTTAATAAGAAACTTATTCACATAGCTGGGGTTTTAATAAATGAAAGTGGTGATGTTTGTGCTTTATATGAAACTATTCTTGGACATATTGATATGAACACAAGAAAGACCTCAGAAATGGATGACGATTTTCTTAACAATTTACTTTCAATCATGAAAGATAATACCAAGCATCCAATTAACATGGAGCTTAGGCTTAAAATAAAAGATCTTACATAAAAAAAGCCCAGTATAAACCGGGCTTTTTTTCATCTAATTGTTAAATTAGAAATTCATTCCAAAGTTAAATCCATAAGTTCTTGGATTAGCAAAAGTGATATGAACACCACCACCTGCTAAATTACCATTTGCAGTAACACCATGCTGATATCTTTTATCGGCTATGTTCTTGATAAAACCACCAACATACCATTCTTCAGATGAAGGTGTGTATGTCACTAGCATGTCCATGTATTTTGCTTCAGGAAGTTTGAATCTATCTCCATTAAAGATATCCCCATCTCTTTCACCTTTATGTACATAGGTGAATTTAACATCTGTTGCGCCACCTGACTGAGGGAATCTTTGTGATAAAGATAAGTTATAGTCAAGATCCGCTACTAAAGGAACATTATTACCTTCAAGTTGATAATAAAAGTCTTGAGATAACCCGGCTAATGTTTCAACATCACCTTGGAAGTTATAAATAATTCCTCTATCAGTTGCCGCCCATTGAACAAATGGTGCAAATCCACCAAAGTTAGCTCCGATGGCAGCTGCAGTTGCAGCAGCTGAAGCAGCATCAAATCCAGAGAATGTAAGGAAATTTGCTAAAGCGTCATTACCAAAACCAGAACCAAGCATTTGAGTCGCTCCGTTTGGATTATTTGGATCTCTTGCAAGACCATTACCCATTGCAGAGTCAGATGCTAAGAAATTAAAATCAAGTTGCGTGTTATCGGTTATAAAGAATTTCATTTGACCTTCAAAACCTTTGTTCATATAGTCAAAAGTTCTATTAACAACACCAGCTCTTTCAAGCTGACCATATTGACCATTAGTAACATCAAATTCAAAGTAAGTAGCATTTATAAGCAATCTTCCGTCCATTAGAATATTTCTGGTTCCAATTTCAGTATTGATAGACTCTTCTTCACCGTAAGGTAAATTTACACCTAACTCATTTGGAGATGTTCCACCAGCTTTTAGACCAGTTGTATAAGATGCATAAACCATGCTGTTATCATTAATAAAATGCTGAATAGCCATTTTGTATGTAAAAGCACTATTTTCATTTTGCTCTCTAGTTTGACCAGCGTTATTTCTGCTGTATGTAGGGTTGTATACATAATTAGGATTAGTTACATCACTTAGAGTACTAAATATAGTACTTTCATATGTATCGTCGTTATATCTCATACCTAAAGTTAATTTAGTAGCATCATTGATGTCATAGTAGTACTCACCAAATAAAGCATTTGATTTAACTTTTGAGTTTTGACTTGTGATTAATCCACCTAATTCATTAGGAAGTGTTCTATTACATAGTTCACCAAAAGTAGCACATGTAGCTAAAATATTTTGAGTAATTAGTGCTAAAGAAGCATCAAGTCCAAATTGTGGAATAAAAGGAGCAACGTTATTAAAAACAGTGTTGTGTATTGACCAAAATCCTATTCCGCCTAATCCATCCATAGCTCCACCAAATAATAAGTCACTATAAGGATGAAGATCAAAGGATCTTAACATTTGATATCCAGTTGTTTGGAGGATGTAGTTATTAGCATTATCATTTTCTCTCATATAAAGACCAGCAGTAAAGTTATGTGGCCCATCAAAATCAGATATTAGATTAATTTCTGATTGTCTATTAATGTCATAGTCTTGTGAACATTCTACAGACTCTGAACGATCAACCATTGCTGCGTTAAAACATTCAAACTGAAGTTCCATTGCAGGTACAGGACCTAAAGCCATAGAAAATGTTTCACTTGCAAACGAATGATCTTGATCATCTGTATGCTGATAGTCTCTTACTGAATAAGAATATTTAGCTTTTAGCGTTATGTCATTGATTTGTTTTACATACTCAATCTGAGAATTTTGAACAACCATTTGTCTGTCTGGATCATGATTTTTATTGACCATATCAAGTGATGCAAATTTTTCAGAATTTGCATAAGAATCAAAGCTAGGTGTTGGTCTTATAAAAGTAAGAGCATCAATAAATCCAATAATGGTTCCAGCTTCATGAGCTGTCTGGCCTAATTGGCCTTTTGCAAAAGGTGAACAACCATAAAAAATATCCTGCTCACAGTATTGACCACCGATATTCATTCTATTGTCATCTGAAGAGTACTCAGCAGTATTAAATTGAATGCTGCTAGTGTCGTCTATGTCTACATCAACTGATAATCTAACTGCATAAGAGTCTCTTCCATCAATGTCATTGCCAGTTCCAACATTCTTTACCCATCCGTCTTTAACAAAAGAACCATAAGCAAGTCTTGTTCTTACATTGTCACCAAATGGCATATTGATTGCTGTGGTTACTCTTTCTGATCCATAGTTACCCATTTCAACATTCAAATACCCACCAGCTTCCGCTTCAGGTCTTGCAGTAACTAAGTTAATAAGTCCGCCAGTAACGTTTCTTCCATAAAGAGTTCCTTGAGGTCCTGCAAGAATATTAACTTGCTCAACATCAAAGAATCCAATTTCACCAAAAGCACTTCCTGCTAATGTATGGCCATTAATAGCTGTTTGAACAGAAGTAGCAGTTCCTGCACCAACCGCAGCACTAGAAGCGCCACGAATAGTATATAAAGATCCTGAGCCAAGAACGTTCTGGTATGAAAAACCTGGAACTAATTCAGCTAAATCCTGAACTTCAGTTACTTGAGCATCAGCTAAGGCGTCTGCTGAGAGAGCTTGAACTGAAAGCGCGACATCCTGCACTGACTCAGCTTTTCTTGTAGCTGTTGTAACAATCTCTTCTATTTCTTGAGCGAAAAGATTTGTCGGTGTTAATAAAAAGATTGATGCTGTAGCACCCATTAAATATCTTAATGATATGTTCATACTTGGTTTCCCCTTTGTGTATATGAAAATTATGCGTATATTCTCACAAAATGGGCATTTAGTCATAAAAAAATAGATTTAAATTTTAGGTATAAAAGATAGGTTTAAAAACTACACCAATGGATCATTACCACTTTTGCCCCAAGGGTGACACCTTGAGATTCTTTTAATACTTAACCAGCTGCCTTTTATAGGCCCATACTTATCTATAGCTTGAATGGAATACTCTGAACATGTTGGGGTGAATCTGCAGCTTGGTCCTGTTAAAGGGGATATAAAATACTGATAAGCTTTAACAAGCTTTATAAAAAAACCTTTAATCATTGTAATTGCTATTGACTACTAGGCGATTTGGACTCATTTGAAATTTCATCAACGATAGTTTCTAGATTATAGGAAATGTTTTTATCGCTGCCCAAACGCCTAACAGATAGACTTCTTTCTTCAGCTTCTTTTTTTCCTATAACCATTATCACTGGAACTTTTGCTGAACTGTGCTCTCTTACTTTATAACTAATTTTCTCATTTCTTTTATCAGTTTCTACTCTTACGCCTTGCGCTTTTAATAGTTCAGCGACTTCATCTACATAAGAATCAACATCAGATATTATTGAAGCTATAACAACTTGGCGAGGTGCAAGCCATAAAGGCAATCTACCTGAATAATTTTCAATCAAAACACCTATAAAACGTTCAAAAGAACCTAAGATTGCTCTATGTATCATTACTGGATGATGTTTTGATCCATCTTCACCTATGTATTCAGCTTCTAATCTATCTGGGAGATTAAAATCTGCCTGGAAAGTGCCGCATTGCCACTCACGGCCAATGGCATCTGTTAAAACAAAATCAAGTTTAGGTCCATAAAAGGCGCCATCGCCCTCTTCTAGAGTAAAAGGAAGATTGAGCTTTGTAATTGCGTTCTCTAATGCTGCTTCAGCTTTATCCCAAACTTCATCAGAACCAACTCTTACTTCGGGTCTGGTTGATAATTTAATAGAAAATTCTTCAAACCCTAAATCTTTATAGATGCTCGATAGTAGCTTTATAAAAATAGCTGTCTCTGATTCAATTTGTGCTTCAGTGCAAAAAATATGACCATCATCTTGGGTAAAGCCTCTAACTCGCATAAGACCATGCATAGTTCCTGAAGCTTCATATCTATGACATGATCCAAATTCTGCAAGTCTTAATGGCAGATCTCTGTATGATTTAAGCCCCTGGTTATAGACCTGGACATGACATGGACAATTCATTGGTTTTAATGCATTAACTCTTTTTTCATTTGCATGCTCTTCATCTATTTCGGTAATAAACATATTCTCTCTATATTTATCCCAATGCCCTGAAGCTTCCCAAAGTTTTCTATCTACTACTTGAGGAGTTTTAATTTCTTGATAAGAATCTGCCAATCTGTCGCGCATATAGTCTTCTAAGGCTCTGTAGATAGTCCATCCATTTGGGTGCCAGAAAACCATGCCTGGGGCCTCTTCTTGAAAGTGAAATAAATCCATTTCTTTAGCAAGTTTTCTATGGTCTCGCTTTTCAGCTTCTTCAAGTCTATGCAAATATGCATTTAACTCTTTATCTGATTTCCAAGCAGTTCCGTAAATTCTTGTTAGCATTTCATTGTCAGAATTGCCGCGCCAATATGCTCCTGCTACTTTAGTAAGTTTAAAAGCACCTATTTGTTTTAAATTAGGTAAATGGGGTCCTCTACAAAGATCAATAAAGTCAGATTCTCCTTGTTGATATATTTGAAAATTATCCTCTTGATCTGAATCATTAATAATATCTACTTTATAGTCTTCTTGTTTTGCTTTAAAAATCTTTATAGCTTCTTTTTTTGTATTTAAAGACTTGCTGATAGGATCACCTGAAGCAATGATGTTACGCATTTCATTTTCAATTTTAGGCAAATCATCAGAAGAGATAGCTTTTTCAGTTAAAAAGTCATAGTAAAAACCATCTTCTATGGTTGGTCCAATGGCGAGTTTTGAATTTGGATATAAATTTTTAATTGCTCTAGCTAAGACTTGAGCAGTTAAGGTGTGACGCATTATTTCTAATCCCTCATTGGTATCTATAGTTACTATAGATACTTTTGAGTCATTAGTAATGGGGTCACATAAATCTCTTTGTGTGCCATCAACTACAACTGCAATTGCTGCTTTTGCAAGACCAGGCCCTATATCATTAGCCAAATCAAGACCAGTTGAACCCTTTTCTAGTTCACGAATACTTCCATCTGGCAATGTAATGTTCATATCGATAATATTATATAGGTAAATACACAACTGTATTAGTTGAAAGTATCATTATAAAAACTAATGTTGTCACCATAGGCCCAAGATAAACTCTGCCCGTCATATAAAAAAAATATCTATTGAAATATGGCAGTACAAACATCATGGGAACAATTGCAAAAAGTAAATTGACACTCAGCCAGTTCGTTGTCCAAAAGACAGTTCCAGTTCTTGCAAAGGTTACATACTGAATAAGAATTATTAAAAATAAGCCTAATGAATTTGCAATACCTGCAATGAGCATCGATTTCCATTCTGGTTGCCCTTCTATTCTCATTGAACCATTTACTCTTAATGAATTAGAAAAAAAGAATACAAAAAATAAAGGCGCATACATAGCTAGTACTAATAACATTTCGGGCTGGAATATTCTTACACCCATAAACCAAAATCTATAATCAACGTGAAGTACAGAATAAATTAAAAATAAAAAACTATAGTAGGTAGCAAAAACTAAGATTGCTAATATTAGGGTTTTTACTATGTACTTAAAATCTGCAGCTAATCCCCATGATGAAGATACAACACCATGTTTTTTTCCAAAGAGTTGGTAAGAAAGTGTAAATAGAATTAAACCTACAATTCCATTAAAAGAAGCCCATAACATAACTGAATTGTTCATACGCTGAGGGAAGAACCATGTCATTTCTCGGCTTGCAGCTGCCTGAAAAATACTCTTTGCTGCATCAACCATCGGAATATAAGAGAAGCAAGCTATAAATGCACCTAAGAAAAATATTATCCAAAAGACTATTTTTGAATTATGAGTTTGCCTTGGTTGAGCTTCGGGTATTTCTTTTACAAGAGATCTAAATAGATTTAATGATAAAAAGAATCTTGATAGCGGGAGCAGCATAATCATTGCTGTAATCATAGATATTAATGTCATTAATTCTTTCCACTGCCAAATCTGATTAGAAGAAGAAATAGATGACTTAAGATCAAAGACTTTTTCAAAGTACTCTATTTGATTTGCAGTAGCTATATTGTTGTATGGTTGAAAAGGATGAATTAATTCTTCATTGAAGATAACTCTAAGAGAGCTATCATTTAAAGAGCCATAATAATTGCCTAGCTCTACTTCTTTTAAGTCTTTATCTCCATTATTAATTCCCCAATTAATAACTCTTAAGGATTCAGGAGCAATCTTCATATTTGATGCATCCCAACCACTTAACTCATTTCTAAAAGCTCCTTCATCATATAAAGCGTAGCTAACCCCAACATTTGAGCGAATATCCTTAAGAACTTTATCCTGTAAAGTTAAAACATAGCCTGATACAAAAACTGAATGCAGTTTGCTTGGTTCATTTTTTTTAATTGCTTGCTTGCCAAAATAGTTTGCTCCTCTTATAGCTGCATTGCCTCCCATAGAATGACCAGTAGACGCTATTTTATTTACATCTATATAATTCAAAAAATTTCCTGAATGCGCTTGCTCAACTAAGTAAAACATTCCATAACCTTCAGTGGTTGCAGAGCGTTTACTTCTTGAAGAACTTGAAAGACCTTGAGCATATGGATCAATAAGAGCAATGACCATTCCTCTTCTAGATAATTCAATTGCAATATTTGATAAAGCCTCTTTTGATCTTTGAAATCCAGGCACGACAACTATAAATGGTGCCTTGCTTTCTTCAGTTGCTGAAATGGGTTTATATAAATCAAAAACTAGATGCTGACCTTTTTGGGTATCTACTTTTATTGCATTAACTTCAACTCGACCAAAGTCTGATTGAATCATTGAAGCCATTGAGCTGCATACTAATATAATAAATATGCATGCAAAAAGAGATCTTAGATTTGAAAATTTCTCCATTCTACTTATTACCAAATATACTTGTATTCATAAATATGCACTGTTAATCTTAATTATAAATATTATTAAGGGGTCTTTATGGAAATATATATTATCTTAGCCTTAGTTTTAGCACTACTACAAATTTGGATTATTCCAATGGTACTAAATCTAGATAATTTTGATTGGTTGCTCTCAAATAGAGAAGAGCAGCTTGAGGACTCACCAGTTCTTGTGAGGTCTAGAAAAGCTTATGCAAATCTTTTAGAGAGCTTGCCTGCTTTTTTAGCTTTAGCTCTTCTATCAATGATAAAAGGAATTGATTTAACAGATATGGCTTGTTGGTGGTTAGTGTTTAGAGTCATTCATGGTGTTTCATATATGGGAGGAGTAACTTACCTTAGAACCTTAGCCTGGTTTGGAGCTTTAGGAGCTTTAATTACAATGGCAGTTCAAATTATATTATTTACATAAAAGATATCTAAACAAAAAAAAGGCACCTTTAAGGTGCCTTTTTTTATATTTGATAAAATTAATCGAAATCAGCTTGCTGAGTTTTATGAACTCCACCATATGCAGCTGGTGAATAATGGGCGCTTCTCATTACCCATGAGCCGTCTTCTTTAATCCAATTCATGGTTACTCTTGTTCTGTAATCAGATGCATTTTCACCGCTAAATACCATGCCTTCAGAATAAAATCTAACATGCACAACATCTTTAGATATTTGTGTAGCCTCAGGATAGTGAACTTTTGTTACGCCACCTTGAGAAGAATTTTCCCAATCTTCAGCTGTCATAACATTGTTGGGCTTATGGAAGCTTCCATCAGAATTAGTGTCAAGCGATCCAATCTTACTGGTTAAAGCAACAACAGTATCAAAGTCTTGGGCATTTCTGGCATCAAAATATTTATTTAATACTGACAAAACCTCTTTTTCTGATTGCATATGACCATCAGCGCTTAAAGTGGTTATAAAAAGTAATCCTAAAATAATCGATAAGTTTTTCATGTCTTTTCCTTTTTTTAAGTTGATAATAATTTAACGTAGCATAAAAAGTTAATGTTAGCCTTAATTAAAATAATCGTTTTTTAGATCAATTACGTAAATTGGCACATAAATTGCATGTATTTAATGGTAAGCTGTAAAAAATCTTGCTAAATAACTAATAAACATTAGTATTTAATATATATCATTTATTGGAGAAACAAATGAATAAACTAAACACTAGCCTCGCACTCCTATTTGTTGCTATTTCTGGAGCAATCACTGCTCAGGAAGTAGAAGAAATAATAGTGACAGCTAATAAGAGTGAACAAACAGTTCAAGAAATACCTATGAATATCTCAGTGATTACAGCTGGAGATATTGAGGATAGGGGCATATCAAACCCTGAGGATTATCTAAGGACTCTTGCTGGCGTTTCTACTCCTGGTGGAGATTCATTTTTTATAATTAGGGGACTAAATACCTCTGCAGCCCAAAGAAGTTCTGGAACAACTAATGTCTATACTGATGAAGTAAACATGGCCATGGTTAATATTTTTGATGTTGAAAGAATTGAGTTGCTTAGAGGTCCTCAAGGAACTCTTTATGGATCTAATGCAATAGGTGGAACATTAAGATATATAACTAAAAAACCTGACCCATCCGGTTTTGATGCTTCGGTTGAAATGATTGCTGGTAGTAAAAAATTCACTTCTAAGGCGATCAAGAACCTTAATGCTATGGTTAATATCCCCTTAGCAGACAATCTAGCTATGAGAGTTGTATCTACTTCATCCTTTGATCCAGGTATTTATCAAAATGTTATGACTGGCAATAAATCTGTGGGTGATGAAAAAGATGATCAAACAAGTGCCACTCTTGGTTATATGGATGGACCCCTTAGTGTAATGATTAGATATACTGAAAAGTCCAGAAAAGATAATGGTGTACAGGAAACAGGGAATTCATCTAAGCCAGGTTCTGCAGATGTTTATGATCCAAATTGCACTTCAGATGTCTCTTATTTTTATAATTTTGATGGCTTGCCTAATTGTTCAAGAGTAGCTTCAATAGCAGCATCCCTTGGAGTTGATACATCTAGCTATAATCCACTTTTATGGTTCGCAGATGCCTCTGATGAGATTGGAATGACTGATATGAGCATGCTTGCAACTACTATCACATATGACTTTGATATGTTTTCTGCAACATTAGTTAAATCAAGCTCTGAGACAGATGTATTTGAAAAAACTGAATGGGGAAGAATAGATATGGATGATCTTTATAGCGCTCCGCTATATAACGTTTCAACTGATGAAAGAGATACAACCGAAATTAGAATTTCTTCTAATCCTGGAACTTTAGAGTGGGTTATTGGTTATTATAAAGATGAACAAAGAGGTCTTCCTGGCAATAGACAAGATCAATTTGGAACATCACCTGAAGCATATGACTATATTGCAAATATAATTATGGGCTGGACTGGGTCATCGCCTACTGAATATCTGCCTTGGCAAAATTATAATCCTGGCTATCCAGGTTGGGATAACTCGAGGTTATATTATGGTTTTTATAGTTATGGTAATTATGCAGATGAAGAAGCTATTTTTGGTCAAATTACCTACAACATGGATAAATTCGAATTTACAGCAGGAATAAGGGACTATGAACTTTCTGATGGATTTAAATCAGAAAACTATGGTGTATTTTATGGTGGTGAATATGCTTGTGATGATCCAGATCAAACTGGTCCTGATGGGATATCCTGTGCTGAAGAATCTGGATCTGAGTCAGATTCTAGACCTAAATTTACAGCAAGCTATATGCCAAATGATGATCTAACATTCTTTGCAGTCAGTTCAGCTGGGTATAGAACAGGTGGAAATAATGCTGCCTTGCCTTATTTTTGTGCGGAAGATCCAGAGGCTGCCGCTTCATTCAATAGAAGATATACTTCTGACAAAGCTGAAAATACTGAGTTTGGTGTCAAGGCAAGAGGAGATGGCTTTTCTATAAATGCTACATATTTCCATATTGATTGGACCGACATTCAGATTATTGTATCTCCAGCATGTGGTTGGAGTTATTACTTTAATGGAGCAGAAGCAACATCTGAAGGTATTGAGTTAGATGTATCTTATGCATTAGCCGATAACTTATATCTTGATTTTACTGGAAGCTCCATGACAGCTGAAACAAATACTGATATTGAGAGCTTGGGTGCATCTAAAGGAGACAGACTCCCTAATACAGTAGAAACTCAATACAACATTGGTCTTACATACGAATACTCTTCACCATTGATGGGGTTAGCTTCATTTGTTAGAGCTGATTATCTTTATTATGGCGATAGTTTTGCTACTTTTGAGCAAAGTGAAAGTATGTTTTCACCTGACTACACAAAAATTAATATTAACTGGGGTATGCAAATAGATGAGAATAATAGCATTCAATTATCTATAGATAATGCAACTGACGAAAGGACTGAAGCATTTAAATATTCAGTAAGCTCGCCTAGTTGGAGACCTAGAGATTATATGCAATGGATACCACCAAGAAGTGTTACTTTTACCTATAGATATAATTACTAAGGAGTTGTTTTGATTTTAAATGCCGGCGCTAGCCGGCATTTTTTTGCCTATTAAATACTTTTCCAAATAGTTCCAGAAGATGTATCTTCTATGTCTATTCCCATTGAGCTTAATTCATCCCTTATTGAATCAGCTAATTTAAAATCCTTATTAGCTCGAGCTTTATTTCTAGATTCAATTAGTTTTTCTATAACCTTTGGATCGGCTTTATTTTCTGCCAAACCAATCTTTAGCCAACTACTTGGATCTTCCTGAAGAACACCAAGAATCTTTCCAGTTGATAAAAGATCAATCTTTAGATTCTTTTTTTCATCTTCTGTTTTATTTGAAATATCGCCAAGTAAAGCATTTAATTCCATCAAAACCTTAGGTGTATTTAAGTCATCACAAAGGGCTTCAATAATTTTCTTTGGGGGATTTTTTAAATCATCTTCATTTACATCAGTATCTTCAAGATCTCTAAGAACTCTGTAAATTTTATCTAGTAATTTTTTTGCTTGATGAAGAATTCCATCATTCCAATCAAGCCCCTGCCTATAATGAGATGACAACAAAGCTAATCGAAGAACCTCACCCGGATAATCTTTTACAAGATCGTCAACTAGTAAAATATTGTTTAAAGATTTTGACATCTTTTCACTATCAATAGTTACAAAACCATTATGCATCCAATAGTTAGCATATGAATTTGGATTTTCCATATCAGCACTAGAGCAGCAACTTTGAGCAATTTCATTTTCATGATGAGGAAATGTGAGATCTCGGCCTCCTCCATGAATATCAAAAGGCAGTCCTAATGTTTTTTCAGACATAGCAGAACACTCTGTATGCCAACCAGGCCTTCCAAAGCCCCATGGAGAATCCCAGCCAGGTTGGTCTTTTGTACTAGGTTTCCATAATACAAAGTCTGCTGGATCTTTTTTGAATGGAGCTATTTCAACTCTGCTACCTGCAATCTGCTCATCACGATTTCTATTAGATAGTAAGCCATAATTTGGATATGAAAGAACATGAAAAAGGACATGTCCTTCTTTTTCATATGCATGATCTTTAGTTATTAAATCAGTAATCAATTCAATCATTTCTGCAATATATTCGGTTGCTTTAGGTTGAATATCTGGACTTAGAACTCCGAGCTTCGCCATGTCAGCATTATAGATATCTGTATATTTTTCAGTAATTTCTTTAAAAGGAACATTGAGTTTTTTAGCTGCATCAATAATCTTGTCGTCTATATCTGTAATATTTGATACATAAGTAACCTTTGGATATAAATGTCTTAGGAGTCGGACAAAATTATCAAATACAACAGCCATTCTTGCATTGCCAATATGTGCAAAGTTATAGACAGTTGGTCCACATGCATAAATCTTTACATGATTTTTATCAAGTGGTTCAAATTCCTCTTTTTTACCAGAAAGGGTGTTATGTATTTTTAGTGACTGCACTCTTTGTACCATGTTCAAAATTTTCAATAGTCTCTAAATTTATTATATCAAGTTCTCTCAATTGATTTAGCAATGGTAATAAAGGCATACCTCTAACAGTATAAGAAGAACCCTCTACTGATTTGAATAAATTGCATCCAAGGGATTCAAATTTATAAGCTCCTGCTGCTCCAACGGGATTCTCTGCTTGAACATACTCAATAATCTCTTTATCTGAAAGATCGTGCATAGTCATAGTTGCATATTCGCAATATTCCCAAACGGGAAGACTATTTTTATAGATACAAATACCGCTATATTGAAAATGAGAAGTTCCAGAGAGTTTTCTTAAGTTTTTGATTGCATTTTCTTGTGTTCCTGGCTTATCAAATATAGTTTCTCCAAGAATACACATTTGATCTCCACCAATAACAAAAGCTTCAGGGTTTTGCGAGCTCACAGCAACTGCTTTAGCTTTAGCTAATTCTATGACCTGCTCACTAAATGGCAATGAAGCTATTTTTTCTTTAAGAATTGATTCATCAACATCTGAGGTAACAACTTGAAATACAATACCTGCTTCCTCAAGCATGACTCTTCTGCTTTCAGAGCCAGAGGCTAAAATTATGGGTATCTTTGGATTGATACTAAATAGCATCTATTAGCGATTCATTTAGAACTTTTTAGGCATATTAATTAAATTAATAAACTCTTCTCTTGCCTTATTATCTTCTCTAAAAATTCCGAGCATCCTAGATGTAATCGTACTTGATTCAGTTTTATGAATGCCACGAGTACTCATGCATCCATGACTGGCATCAATCACAACAGCTACACCTTTAGGATCAAGGACTTCATTGATAGTATCAGCTATTTGAGCTGTCATTGTTTCCTGAGTTTGAAGCCTCTTTCCAAATACATCTACAAGTCTTGCTAATTTGCTAATTCCTACAACTCTATTATTAGGGATATAACCAACATGCGCTACCCCAACAATAGGAACCATATGATGCTCACAATGTGATTCAACTCTTATATCACGAACAATAACGGCATCATCATAACCTTCAACTTCTTCGAAAGTTTTATTTAGTATTTCATATGGATCTTCTTCGTAACCAGAGAAAAATTCTTTATAAGCTTTTGCAACTCTTTTTGGAGTTTCTATTAGGCCTTCTCTATCTGGGTTATCACCAGTCCATAGAATTAAAGTCTTTACTGCTTCGCGAACTTCTGCCTCAGTAGGTTTAGTCATGTTTTTTCCTGTATGTTTTCTGTATGTTTTTTCAACTTGATGCCATTTTATATTATATAGCATTAAATAAAAGGCTAAATTTACTACATAAATTGTAACTATAAATTAAATTAGATTTTTAATAGGTTTTGTATTGATAAGATTTAAGAGATTTTCACAAAATAATTCATTCATTCTTATAATTGCATGTAATGAATGCGCTGAATCGTGAGGTGAAATATAACAATTATTAGCTGTCCATAATCCTGAATCCTTGGGCAGTGGCTCAATTTTTGTAGTATCAAGTGCAGCAGATGCTATTTGATCTGAATTTAGAGCTTCTATAAGATCTTCTTCGTTAATAGCATTACCTCGTCCTACATTAATAAGCATTGCTGTCTCTTTCATTAAACTCAGAGCTTCTTTGTTTATTATATTTGTTGTTTCTGTATTAGATGGAAGGCAGGCAACTACAAAATCTGCATCAGGTAAAAGTTTCAAGGTATTGTCTGGATGATGAACAGAATCTGCAAATGGGCACTCATACTTAGAACGTTTAGTTGCTATTACCTGCATTCCAAAAGATTTAGCCAATCTGCCAATTTCTTGCCCTATACCCCCATAACCAAGTATTAAAATACTTTTATAGGTAAGTTCTCCGTCACCACCCCAGGCCTCCCAATTAGTATTTTTTTGCAGTTCAATATGTTTATCAATTCGTTTTGTCCACCTGAGCATTTGGGCAAGAACATAATTGGCAATAGGTATTGCATGAATACCACTTGCGTTAGCTACTTGTGCTTCTGTTTTGAGGATAGTCTGTATTAAAGGGCTGTCTGTTCCAGCATAGCCAGTTTGAATAAAATCCATTTGTTTACATAAATCAATAAGGGGCTCGGTCAATTCAGGATTAAGATCAACGGCAAACATGAATTCATATGTAAGATAGAACACATCACATTTATCTGCATCTCTCCATGCAGGACTTTCACAATTATTAGGATCAATCGCAATTAGCTCTATAGATGAATCAATTTGTTTTATTTGATCACCAAAGAATTGCTTAGTGTTATTAGATACAAGAATTTTCATATTTAGTCCAAATCAATGTTCATGCTAATTTGTTGTTCTGCTTTGAATCCAGCATCAATATCAATTGGTTCAATTGAATTAAGAGACTTCTTGGCTAAGACCAAAGAATGTCTCTCCTTGCTAGATATAGTTTCTGCTAATGAATAAGCCGCTTCATGAAGCTCTTCTTTTGTATCATGAATGGACTTAATAGCACCATATTTTTTAGCCTCTTCAGCTGATATAGGCTCACCAGTTAGAATCATCTCTCTGACAATATTTAAAGGAAATAATCTTGTCATATGTGCTGCACCAACAATAACTTTAAAATTGATACCAGGAAAACCAAAATAAGCATCCTTAGATGCCAAAATAAAATCTCCAGAAGCAGGTATAAATACTCCAGCGCCTAATGCGTAGCCGTGACAAGCTGTTATAACTGGAATATTACACATATGAATACTTCTTGCTGCTTTCCATAAATGGTCCATCAAAGTCGGGACTTGTTCAATATTATCTCTGGTTTCACTCTTATCAGCTCCGCCACAAAACCCTTTTCCTGATGCGGTTATAAGTATAACGTTGACAGATTTATCCTCAGATAAATCATTTATAATGTGATAAAGTTTAAGCCATTGCGTTGAGTCAATTGCATTAACTGGGGGGCAATCAATATTAATTTTGGCAATTCGTCCTTCTTTAGTATGATGAATTGGCATATAACTCCTTAATTTTAATAAAGTATTTTAATTGTAACAATGTCAAAGATAAAAGCATTAATAAATCCAGTAACACCTTTCCAGCAAAATGCACCTATTATTTATTGCACAGAAACAAAAAAGTGTGCATTTGTAGATCCAGGTGGGGATATAGAGACCCTCCTTGAATCAGCTAAACAAAATAACTTAATACCAGAAAAAATTCTTTTAACTCATGCACATATTGATCATGCAGGAGGTGCTCATGAGCTTTCAAGAATCCTTAACCTAAAAATAGAAGGTCCTCATAAAGATGATCAATTTTTAATTGATACTATTGAAGAGCAAGGGCAAATGATGGGAATACCTGCCAAAAAATTTGTTCCAGATGTTTGGTTTGAAGATGGTGATCAGGTAAATGTAGGAAATTTAACTTTGGATATCTATTTTTGCCCAGGTCACACCCCTGGTCATGTAATCTTTGTCCATAAAGATTCAAATTTTGCGATTGTAGGTGATGTTTTATTTAGAGGTTCGATAGGCAGAACTGATTTGCCTGGCGGCAATCATCAAGATCTTCTTGATTCAATTACTTCTAAACTATGGCCACTTGGCAATGACATTGAATTTGTATGTGGTCATGGACCTGGTTCAACCTTTGGTCAAGAAAGAATTGATAATGCTTTTGTTTCAGATAGAGCTTTGAGTTAAAAAGTAAATCTAAAACCTATCTCAAATGAGCTATCAAGCACATCGCTTGAAATAACTTTAAAGTTCACGGCGCTATGTTTACTCATATTAAATACTGCCTCTGCTCCAAATTTTCTATCTGTTTCATCATTTAAAACATAAGACACTTGTTGAGTACATACATCGCCATCTGGACATTGAAAGTAGATAACCTCTGATTCTTTTGAAAAATCAGCAAATATCTTGCCTTCCCAAGCATTACTATCACCGAATCTAACCCCTGCTATGACATTGGCTTGTGCATCATCTTCAGAAAAATTATTAATGTCATTTTCAAGACTTGTAGTTTTGATACCTATTTCTGCATAAATATCTAAGAAATTTTCTACACTAAAGGTTATGCCTTTTGCTGAAATAGAATTCAAAATATCACCTATGCCCGCATGCGCTCCAACTCTAAAAGAGTTAACTACTTTGTCATAAGTTTCAGTATCTAAATCTACGCCATCTGCTCTTCTTTCAAAAACAGCATATAAGGGGCCTGGCAAAGCTAATGATGCATTAAGAGCTATACCATCATCTTCAGCACTTATAAGACTAAGACCAAAGGATGTATATTGATAATCATTTGTATCTCTTCCAAACCTTCCCTCTTCAGCAAAAATTGAAAAAGATAACATGGCAACGGCTAATAAATAGAAATGTTTCATAATAAGATTATATCTTGATTTAAAGCTTAAAAGAATCTGTTCTAAAAACCATTACTAGTTAATTCTTCTTGTAAGGCAGTCTTTCTTAACTCAATAAATCTCTTAATAGAAATATCAGCATAATCACATAATGCAGTTCCCGCATCTGCATAAATAGCAGCTGGATTATAAATCAAAGAACATCCATCGGGAAAGCCTGCCTCAGTATCAATAATAGCTTTTTCTACTAAAGCATTTCTTTCAGATAAAGTGCTTTCTAGAGTTTCCCAATCTAGATGATCATCAAGAATTAATTTTAATTGTGAATAAAGTAAATCTTTATTAGTTTGCTCAGAAAATACAATGTCCCACAAAATAGGGTTCACGCTACCAAGCTCCCTACTTGCCCAGTCAACCTTACCATTAGCTGGGAAAGCATAGGTTCCAGCTATATCTCTAAATGCAGAGAACCATGTAGGAGCTCCACCTGAAACATCATGACTATCTCTGAAAACAAAATCAAAATCATTAACCATATAAATCCATTTTTCAGTAATTGGATTAAAATAAAGATAATAATTATTGGCAACTCGAACATAATGATCAACAGCACCAATAGCAATTTCAGCAGCTTGAGCTTTTATAAACCCCTGTATATCAAATTGATCAGCTAAAACGGCTGCGCTTGGATATGTTTGAACAAAGTTAATAAAGTCTTGTAAAAGAATTCTTCCCTCACCAATACTCTTCTTCTTTGATTTAAGATCATAATTGGGTTTATAGGGTCTAAATTGAGAGACTTCGCCTCCATCATTTATATCAGAATTCACAAAAGCAGGATTTAAATAATTATTACTTCCAAGCCACTCTTCTCTAGACTCTGGATCGGATTTTTCAACCCCTATTTGGCAAAAGTTACTGTCAATATAAGAGATTGCATCTTCATAGAATACGCAACTTGGATTTACTTCAGTTGATCCAGCTAAGTCTCCACCACCTACCTTAAATAGAAAACCATTTTTACCAAAAAATCTTTTTAAAAAAGGTTTATCAACTTGCTCTACCATTTGGAAAACACCCATATTAAAACTTTGAGGTAAGGATTTGCCGTAAAAATAACCTTCCCCGACTATATGAAGTTCTATATTTGCGTGAGCAACTCTTGATGTTGGGACGCCAATAGAGTTTAAAATATCATGTGCCAAAAGCTCGCGTTGGTATGAAGGATCATCTCTATTGTATCTAAAGAATATCTTTTCAAGATCCATGAATTCTCTTCCGTCATTCTCAGGAACTTCATCAAGATCTTTACCAACTCTTCCATAGCAAGGAGGGCCTGAAACTGAGCCAGGAACCCCTGTTGAATCTATACAAGAGTAGACTCCTTCATTGTCATCAAATTCTTCATCAAACTTAATACCAAAACTAAAACGTTTAGGTTTCGCAGTTAAATTTCCATTATCATCATAGTAAAAATATTCTGGCCATTGCCTGCTAGTATTGCCTTTCATCTTAAAGCCTACCTTGTCATGTCTTTCCAAGGTATTACCTTCAGCATCTAGATATTCAAAATCGACTTGTCTATATATCTCACTGTGACTCCATGTATTCCATGTTGTAATATTTCCATTAGCATCCCCGTTTGTATATCTAGCTCTTTCAGTATCTAAAACAAACCTATTCCATTCATCAATGGACATAGTTAGTCGGATTTTATGCATTTTATCTAGAGCAAATAATGCAGCTGATGCATCAGGCTGACAAGTTGCCACTACAGTTTGATCTTCTGATCCAACAATACCCTCTTCAATCTCTAAAATGCATTCTTGTCTTCCAGGATCTCTATCTACTTTGAGTTCATATGAAGATCCAGTTTGAATTCCAGCTTGAAATGAAAAAACGCCATTTTCATCTACCGTAAGAAGTTCGTCACCATCTATGCATTCAGTATCACCATTAGTAATAAAACAGCCACTGAGCTCGAAATCCATATTTCTATAAGCATCAATCGTATCCACTCCAATACTTATAAAAAAAATAGGCTCTGTAACAGTAAGATTAAAGGGCCCAATTGAGGCATTAAATTCTCCATCTGAGACAGAAATCGTTATAGCAGCTATAGAACCAAGATCTTCAGCTAAAGGTATCCCAGTTAACAAGCCTGAAGAAGAATTAAAACTTGCCCATGCAGGCATGCCTGAAATACTAAAAGTTAATATATCGCCATCAGGATCATTAGCAGTAGGTAAAAAATTTAAAGATTCGCCTACTCTGATTTCAGATATGCTCCCAGAAATACTAGGTGAAGAGTTTTGAATAACTGGAGCTGCAGTGCTTCCGCCTCCTCCACCTCCACAAGAAATAATGAAGATTGAAACTAAGAGGATTTGAAAGAAATTATTTTGCATTAAGCAGGTCTTTTGCAGTATGCCTCAAAGTTATTTGCATAATGTGAAGCCATTTCTGCCAAGTATTTCGCAGCAGCGGCTGTTTGATCAGCTTTTAAAGGATGTCCAGCTTCTCTATGTTTTCTACTTTCTTCTAGCTGCGTACCTGCAGCGTAAAGTAATTTACCCGAAGACTCACTGATTTTTTTGCAGTCTTCTTTTTTCCAATAACCAAAGACTCCAACTTTAGATTCCTGCTCTAAAGCCTTCTTAGAATGTGAGTCTGCTGAGATTGATGGTAAAAAAGTAAAAGTAAGTGCTAAAAGAAATATATTTTTGTACATAAGCAGTATGTTAATTGATTGTAATAAAGTTTAGAAAAAAACTCCTTCTTTTGCAAGAAGGTCTTTTTTAGTTTGAATGCCTCCAACTCCGCTATATCCGCCAATGGTTCCATTAGAATTTATAACTCTGTGGCAAGGTGTATTAATTGGGTTTGGATTTTTACCACAAGCATTAGCTACAGCTCTAGCTGCATTTGGTTTGCCTATTTTTATAGCAATCTGTTTGTAGGTAAGAGTCTTACCTTTGGGTATTTTGTCTATCTCATCCCATACAAGAGTTTGAAAAGTTGATGCCAATTAGCTTTTCTCTAGCGCTACTAGACCATGCTCAATAACAAAGAAGATGACAGCTTCTAAAGATTGGTTATGATTGTCTGATAGATCTTTCATCCTTTGTAATTGTTCTTCTGTAATATCAATAGTCTTAATTTCTGGATTAATAAATTTATTCGACATTATTATTTAAGCCATTCACTAATGTGAGTCTCAGCAGTTGCAGCATCCATCATTAATCGAGCATATTTAGGAACATCCATACTTATCATATGTTCAGCAATTACTGGTATCTCAATATCAAAATTAACTAAGGACTGAGCTAATTCTGTTTTTGCTTCAATATTTTCATTTTCAGAAACTAATTTTTCAGAGTAGTTATTTGTGTTAAAAACAATTTGAGCCATGGCCAATAATGCTGCCTGTTTATCTTCAGCAGCATCGTATTCGTCTATAGAATTAAGTATCCAATAATGCGGCTTAGCAACTTTCTTTTTTGCATCTTCTAGATCTGGAAAAAGAACTGCATGAGATTTATCTTTATACCAAGTATCTTCATGCTGAATAATACATAGTTCCTTTATAACTGATATATATTCTTCAGTGGTTTCATCATTAGCCTTAAATGGAAGTCTCATTTTTTATCCCTATTGTTTTTGAATTACCTTATTTTAACAAAGAACAAAATAAAAATAATAGCTTATTTAAAATTTGCTAGATGAAAATCTTGAATATCAGGATCTACCATTGCATCACTTATTCTTAATTCTCTATAAAGATTAAGAGTGTTCATGGTTTTACATCTACTTAAAGCTACATAAGCCTGTCCTGTAGCAAAAGCACCGGTCCCCAGATCAACAGAACAACTTTCAAGAGTTAATCCTTGTGCTTTATGAATGGTTACAGCCCATCCAAGCTTGAGTGGAAACTGTTTAAATGATGAAATTACCTCTTCAAACATCTCATCATCCTCGTCGTCATAAATGTATCTAACTTTATTCCATTCTTCTCTTTCAACTTTATGGATGTCTTTTCCAACCTTAACTCTAATATATTTTTTTGATTTTTCTGAGCATTGGGTGACTATGCCTACAGTACCATTTACCCATCTACCTGCACTATCATTCTTGATAAACATAACCTTAGCGTCGACTTTTAATTTTAATTCTCTGGGAGCAGGAAGATCATTCTCATTTAAATCTCCATATTCTTTAGACTTTGTAGATACTTGAGTGCCTTCTATTCTATTTAACATCTCCTCATTAATATGTTCCGCTCTATTCTTTCTTGAGGTTATGATCATTGATGACTCGGTCTCAGACTCTGGACTAAAGCAAGTTCTATTAAAGCTATTAATAGTATTTTCCAAGTCTTCGCCTAAACGAATATTATTAAGAAGGTCATAAAAATCACTATCATCTTCTTGTCTGAATGATTTAGTTAGTTCAAAAAATTTTGGTTGAGTAAATTCTTTAAAGCTATGAGCGCTAAAAAAATATATCGAATCATATCTATCAAAAATAATTTTTTCTTCATATTCTTTTACTACTGGAGGTAACTGGAACAAGTCACCACAAGCAAGAACACTCACTCCGCCAAAAGGCTCATCATTGCCTCTGTGTATTTTTAAAGTTTGCGAAATAGCATCCAGCATTGGAGCTCTTACCATGGAGACTTCATCAATGATAAGGACTTCAAGTTTTTTTAAAAGTTTATTGAACCTAGGGTCTTTAGATTTAGTAATTTCAGGGAAAGTATCAAAGCCAATTCTAAAAGCAGAATTAATGGTTGTTCCGCCTATATTAAGTGCCGCTATACCTGTTGGAGCAACAACTATTATTTTTTTATCTAAATCAGCTTTTACAACCTCTAATAAAGTTGTTTTACCTGTTCCTGCTGCACCTGTTAAGTAGATAAATTCTTGCTTATCTCCATCAAGAAGATCAATAACTTGATCCTTAATATTATCAAAACTGTCTAATTCTTTATTCTGATTGTCCAAGTAGAAATCCTTTATAGATAAAAAATATTAAAGATAGTATAGAGATTTATAAATGTATTCCTAGGCTAGAATACAAGAATCAACCCATCAATGAACTTGATAGGTTGATTCGGAGTGTGTTTCGCTTAGGAAGCGTCAGACATTAAGTTTCTAAATTCATAGCTGTCATATAAATCGGGTGCTCTACATGAAGCGACTTCATCAAAGCTAGCTTGCATATCTGCTCCAATTTGGACAAAGTTTGAATTTGCTGCATCTAAACCTTCAAAGGTCTGATGGAAGTTTAGCCATAAAAAATCAAACATAGAATCATCATCTAAAGCTTCGTAAATACCATAATAGTATCCATCAGCAGTTCCATTTTCAGTAACCCAATTATCATATTTTTTAGCAACAGCCATTAGATCTGCACTTGTTTTTCCATCATTTAGATTACATGGATGCGTTTCAGTTGCAAAATAACTCATATCGAAATCAGGAGATTCAGCTCCAGGCATAGTAAATTTCCATGAAGATACAACAGAATTATCACATGCTAATACAGCATCAGTTTTTAAATCCCAGGCTTGCGCTTCCTCACTTGCCATCCAGACTTCCCATCCAGCATCAGCTGCTTCTTTTGAAGTCCATTGAATTTCCCACCAACCATTATCCTGTCCATTATTATCACCTTTAGGTGCATAGCCTCCGCTCCATACTAGGTTATCTGACATAGCCTCAAGCTCATTCCATTCTGCAATCATCTTTCTCATATTTTCTGGAGAAGCATCAGGTCCAGCCACACAAGGCACAAATTGGTTATAGTATGAAACAGGCGCTGATTCAGCGGCTGCAACTTCTTGATCCATTGAATTATCAGAACAGCCAGCAATTATTAGCATGGCAGTAATTGAAAAAATGGATGTATATTTAATATTATTCATTATTTATTTCTCTCCGTATTTTATTTAAATTCTTTTTTAAATATAACAAAGAAAAGTTTTAATGGAAGCAATATTATAGATATTTAACAGACATAAAATACTGGCGGAGAGTGAGGGATTCGAACCCTCGATACAGTTACCCATATACCTCCTT
>ERZ887830.474-NODE-474-length-25544-cov-14.962258_pt1 | contig 25544 bp, 19 predicted proteins | sample MGYA00521101_ERZ887830 | MGnify/ENA primary metagenome ERZ887830 (study PRJEB32303, sample SAMEA104408592) | aquatic metagenome | biome: Marine water; feature: Pelagic; material: water | place: Baltic Sea | collected 2014-06-05T16:38:00 | depth 1,762 m ... | reverse complement strand
TGTTCAGACAACGTATGGTCTCCAACACAGCTTCGCTATTGAGCAAGGGCTCACCCATGCCCATAAAAACAATGTGGGACGGACGCCTGTCCATCGCCTCACGAATACTCAAGACCTGATCAACAATCTCGTGGGTTGCTAACGAGCGCTGAAAACCGCTTTTGCCAGTCGCACAAAAACGACAGGCCATCGGGCATCCCACTTGGCTGGACACACAGACCGTCAGTCGCTGGTCTGTGGGAATACCCACTGTTTCAATGGTTTCACCATCATCAGTCGCCAGCAACAACTTTGTTGTGGCGTCCATTGCTACGGATTGATGCACCAGCTTGAGCCGGCCAACCCGAAACGTTTGAGCCTCAAGTTCAGAACGCCATTGCTTTGGAAGCGCCGTGATCTCTGAAAGAGATTTGACGCCTTTGTTGTAAAGCCAATCGTGAATCTGACGTCCTCGAAAGGACTTTTGCCCCTGAGCAATCGCCCAGTCCTCCAACTCGGCCGCACTACGACCGAGCAAGACATTCGTCACCAATTCAACAGACCATGACCGAGCTTGAATTCCACAGCCAATAAGGCAATGAAGCCAAGCATGGCCATGCGGCCATTCAGCTTTTCCGTATGGCCATGAAAGCCATAACGGGGCAGGCGACGTTGGGGTATTTCGGTGGGTTCAATCATGGATTAATCGATAACGGGCTAAAGAATGAAAAGTTAATCGTCGGAAAGCAAGCCTTCCTCTTGTAGACCTTCAACAGCCTCGGCATCAACGACTTGCTCTTCCTTGAGCTCGTTATCAACATCCGGCCGCGTAAACGCAGCATTCGTGCTGGCGGAAGGATCGATGTTGTGGCGGGTACGTGTGGCCTCTAGATCAGCATCGCTGGGATCAGCGAGCAAAGCACTCGAGCTGGCCGCGGGAGGCATATCCACGGTGTAGTCCGGACGCAGATTTTGCATCCGGCGGTATCCCGCAGGATCCTCCGAAAGGATGTCGGGGTGTGGACCAGCTTCTTTCTGGAGCTCCTCTTCAAAGCCACTGAAACCGGTGCCTGCAGGGATCAGGCGACCAATAATCACGTTCTCCTTGAGGCCACGGAGCCAATCGCTCTTCCCTTCAATCGCAGCTTCAGTGAGAACGCGCGTTGTTTCCTGGAAGGATGCCGCAGAGATAAAGCTGTCGGTGTTGAGGGAGGCCTTGGTGATACCCAACAAGACTGGGGTGAACTCAGCAGGTGCCCCACCAGTAATGGCCATAGCCTGATTGGTATCTTCCACTTGTCTCAGCTCAATCAACTCTCCAGGGAGCAGGGTGGTGTCACCAGCATCTTCAATACGAACCTTGCTGGTCATCTGACGAACAATCACCTCGATGTGCTTGTCGTCAATCGAGACACCCTGTGATTTGTAGACGTTCTGCACTTCAGTGACGAGCCGGTGTTGCAGATTCGCAATCGCTTCTTGAGCCGCATCCATCAAAGGCTTGCGAGTACGGAAGTCTTCAAAGAAGCATTCCAGAAGTTCGTGGGGGTTGATCGGACCGTCTGTGAGCAATTCACCGGCAGTGACCTGCTGGCTGTCATTGACCATCACATTTCGACCCAAAAGAATTGGGTACTCACCGATCGCGTCGTCGGACTCGATCACATTGACGGAGAGGGAATCATCATCTTCCCCTTGCTTAATTTCAATCGTTCCAGGCTTCCGGCAAAGAATGGCTGATTCCCGTGGTCGACGAGCTTCCAGCAGCTCCTCAATGCGTGGCAGGCCCTGAACAATGTCTCCGGTCTTCTGGCGTTCGAACACCAAGAGAGCCAAGCCGTCTCCCCGCTGAACCAGGTCACCATCACGGACGTGGAGCAGGGAGTCGGGAGACACCATGTATGGACGACCGAGGCGAAGCGTGACGCTGCTGCCATCAACAGCTTCCACCTCACCGCAACAATCCGAGGGTTGTCCGCTGGCTAATAAATCACCGTCGACAACACGATCACCCACCGCCACAGACGGTTTGCCTGACGTGGAAATGGTGGTGGTGTCTTCCGGACGCTCAACAATTAAGCGACGGACAGGCTCAGCCTCCGTGGCTTCAGGCAGCTGAACAACACCTTCTTGCTTACAGAGAATCTGAGTGGTGGCGACGACATCGCCAGCCTTCACAGAGATCCCATCTTCCACTTGAAGATCGGTGTGAGTCGAGCCATGGCTGGAGTCCGACATAGTGTCGCGACGAACCAAGATCGATTCGAGAATGACCAATCGGAGACGAGAGATCGTCTTCGCTCGCTTATCGGGTGCCCTTTCCACATCCACCGTCATTTGGGGAGTGGTGTCAAAGGTTTCCAGAAGCAGTTGGGTCTTCAGCAGTTCAACACCCTCAACAGACTTAATCAGTTCGTTGTCTTTAAAAGCCAAACGCTGAGTAGCTTTGATTCCCAAATGAGGGCCGTTGGCCTGCTTCAAGTGGGATAGCTCAGGAAGCTGAGCTTCATTGGGGATGGTGTATTCCTCAACTGGACGGAGCAGCAGCCCCTTGCCCTCAGGAGTTTCAACCGTCTGGACAAATTTCATCGTGTCGACTGACAAGCCCTTGGCGACCTCATCGCCGGGGTTGACCATTTGACCATCACCTTCAAAGCGTTCGAGCGCTTTGTTATCACTGATCAGGTGAAGATCGCCACCGCGAACAATAATTTCACGAAGAATATCGTTCTTTTGAGTAACAGTAACAACACCTGCAGTCTGGCTAAAGATATCTTTGACAACTTCAGTACCAGCTTCAATCCACTGGCCATCAGTAATCATCAACAACGAAATATCTTTGTTGATTTCATGGGTTTCCTGCGGGACCCACAGCAAGGTGCCACCTTTGTTGACTTCGTAACCATTTTTGGCAGAACGTGCTTTTTTAATCGCCAAACCGGGCGCAAACTTGACGAGACCGCCCGTACCAGTTCGGAAGCGATCGTCAGCCAGTTCGGCGATCACTTCGCCGTTACCAATCTTGCTGCCAGGGATGGTATTTAAGCGATAACGGGTGCCATCTTTCGCCTCAAGATTCCAAAGTTCACCGGAATGGTTGGATTCTTCCAGCAATTTGAAGTCTTTGAGCGTCATCGCCGTGGTGACGATTTGGACCTCTCGAGAATCACCAATGGAATCACGCAGACGAACATCGCCACCGAATTCGCTGCGTTGGCTGGCTTCCGCAAGAACCTGACCTTCCGTCACCGTGGACTTTCCATCCACAACGGGTAGTGCGTTGGGAGGAAGGTTATAAACATCACCGGCGAGAACCCACATGCGACCAAGACGCTGGGCTTTAAGGGTGATATTTCCCTGACGGTCAGTGACTTCTCTGGGCTGAATTTTGTCTTCATAATGAACCTGACCAGCCAAATCGCAGATCACATCCTTCGTTGCTTTCTCAACGCTCTTCTGCACAGCACCCGCTGCAATCTGCGCAACGGTGACATCAGATTCAATGGCCTGACCGTTATCGACGAACAGTAGAGAGCCCAGCGTGATATCAATTTTCTGAGGGCGCCCCTTGCCGGATGGCTTAATCGTGAGCGTGAAATCCACCTCAGCCTGTTGGGCTTCAACTCCATGAGGAGTTCGGTACGGACGAACCCGCGCTTTGCTGCCGAACTCAACATCTCCAGCAACTTTGGATCGCACAACACCACTTTCCGCGGTGGAAACACCACCGGTGTGGAACGTCCGCATCGTGAGCTGGGTTCCTGGCTCACCAATGGACTGGGCAGCGATGATGCCAACGGCTTCGCCTAAATCAACCAGTTCGTTGTGAGCCAGAGCCCAGCCGTAACACTTACGGCAAACGGAGCGGTTCGCTTCACACGTGAGAGGAGAACGGATACTGACAGCAGTGATGCCTGCCTTCTCAATTTTTGAAGAGAGGGCAGGGTCGATCTCGGTATCGCGCTCAGCCAGCACCTCACCCTCAGCACTCACCACCTGTGCAGCCGTTAGACGGCCCACCAAACGTTTGGCAAATTTGCTGTCTTCTGCTTCGACAACAATGTGGCGCATCGTTCCGCAATCGTCCTCTCGAACGATCACGTCTTGCGCAACGTCTACCAAACGACGGGTGAGATAGCCCGAGTCGGCAGTTCGTAGTGCTGTATCAACAAGACCCTTCCGCGCTCCATAAGAGGAGATCACATATTCAGTAACCGTTAATCCTTCGCGGAAGTTGGTACGAATCGGCAAGTCAATGATTTCACCCTGTGGGTTGGCCATCAAGCCACGCATACCCACCAACTGACGCACCTGGGACATATTTCCCCGGGCCCCAGAGTTGGCCATCATCCACACCGAGTTCAGCGGTGCGTTCTCATCAAAATTCTTTTTAACGGCATCAACCAGACGTTCATTCGTTTCTGTCCAGGTATCAATCACCTTGGTGTGACGCTCCACCTCAGTAATTTCTCCAAGCCTGTATCGCTCCTCGGTCGCGGTGATTTGCTCTTCTGCCTGACCGAGTAGATCCTTTTTGGCCGCAGGAACTTTTAGGTCATCAACTGAAATTGAAACAGCCGCCTGAGTTGCGTATTTAAACCCAAGATCTTTCAAATCATCGGCCATCGAAGACGTCACAGCCGTGCCGTGATGCTTGAACGACCAAGCCACCAAATTTTTTAAAGCCTTTTTATCAACGATGTGATTTCGAAACGGAGGCGGTGTTTTCGAAAGAGGCTTTGAAATCTTCTCCAGAGCAGCTTTGGCTGCTTTGGCCGCTTTGGCTGCCTTGGCTTTGGAAGGCTTACGGGGCTTGGAAGTGGTCATGAAGGCGCGTGGATCAGGTGGGATGAAAGAAAAAATTCAGGCGTGATTCAGGCGGAGGCCACCGCATCAATGATGGTGTGATTCATAACCACGCGGCCAACAGTTGTAAGGATGTAGCGACTAATCAGCGCTCCTTCCTCGTCGAAGCGATCACGGCGATAGGTCCACTGTTCAATGCGTGTTCCATCACTCAATGTTTCCGACTTCAGTGGTTCCTGCAGTTCATCGTCATCTTCAACTTCTCCGTTGAAACGAACCCAAACCCAATCATGAAGACCAATACGGGTATCTTCGAAAGCGTGGATGACATCGTCGAGGCCTGCAAACGTTGCACTGCGATCGCCAAATTCAGGTTGGGCAGCACCAGGCTGCAAGGCAGTTAAGTAGTAAGAGCCAAGCACCATGTCCTGCGATGGGGTGATGATCGGCTCACCTGTCGCTGGTGAAAGGATGTTGTTGCTAGCCAACATCAACATGCGTGCTTCGGTCTGAGCTTCGATCGCAAGCGGAACATGGACAGCCATTTGGTCGCCATCAAAGTCGGCGTTGAATGCCGGACAGACCAAGGGGTGGAGTTGAATCGCGCGACCATCAACCAACTTGGGTTCAAAGGCCTGAATTCCAAGTCGGTGAAGGGTTGGAGCTCGGTTCAACATGATTGGGTGACCGTCGATCACCTCCTGGAGAACCTGCATCACTTCATCATCGGCGCGCTGAATGAGTTTCTTAGCGGCCTTGATGTTATTCACGATGTTCTGACGAATCAGACGGTGAATCACAAATGGCTGGAATAACTCAATGGCCATTTCCTTTGGTAATCCACACTGATGCATTTTCAGTTTTGGACCCACCACGATCACGGAGCGGCCTGAATAATCGACACGCTTACCGAGAAGGTTTTGACGGAAACGTCCTTGCTTACCTTCAATAATGTCGCTGAGTGATTTCAGCGGCCGGTTGTTCGCGCCAACAACAGTGCGACCACGACGACCATTGTCGATGAGAGCATCGACGGCTTCTTGAAGCATCCGCTTCTCATTGCGCACAATGATTTCGGGCGCCAGGATTTCCTGCAACCGTGCTAAGCGGTTGTTCCGGTTGATGACGCGGCGATACAGATCATTGAGGTCGGACGTTGCGAAGCGACCACCATCGAGCTGAACCATCGGACGGAGATCCGGTGGAATCACAGGGATAACGTCAAGCACCATCCAATCGGGACGGGCACCGGTCGCAATGAAGTTATCGATCACGCGTAATCGCTTGATCAACTTGGCCCGTTTCTGCCCCTTACTGCCGTTGATGTCTTCCCGAAGCTGCTGACCGACCTCGTCAAGGCTGAGATCCTGAAGGAGTTGCTTCAGTGCTTCTGCACCAATGCCAACGACAGGTTCGTTCTCAATTTCTGATTCTTCAGCATAAATCTCATCCTCTATTTCCAACCATTCGTCTTCTGTGAGCAGCTGCTTGTACTTCAGATCCTTATGGTCACCTGGATCAAGAACGACGTAGCAGTTGAAATAGACAATCTGCTCGACATCCCGGAGCGGCATATCCAAGAGGATGGCCACATAGCTCGGAATCCCCTTTAGGTACCAAACATGGGACACCGGAGCGGCGAGCTTGATGAAGCCCATCCGATGACGGCGAACCCTGCTCTCAGTGACCTCAACCCCACAACGCTCACAAACAATGCCGCGGTGACGTACACGTTTGTACTTACCGCAGTGGCATTCCCAATCCTTAGAAGGGCCAAAAATCTTCTCGCAAAACAACCCGTCCATCTCGGGCTTCAACGTTCTGTAGTTGATGGTTTCCGGTTTGGTGACTTCGCCAACCACCTGTCCATTGGGAAGGGTGCGCTGACCCCACTCCATCACCCGCTCGGGAGATGCAAGCGTGATCTTGACGTAATCGAAGTGATTTTCGGTGCGGAGGTTGCTGTTGGTCATTGACGATTAAGGAAGACGATTAAAGAAGAAGAAGCGGGTTGTCGGTTCGTTCGTTGATCCGTCAGTCCTCGTCGTAATCAGCGACCCCGAGGGACTCATAGGTCGGACGACTCGGTGTGCTTCGACGTGGATTCACGTCCTGCATCAGATCGACTTCTTTGCCTTCCTCGGTATACACCGCGATATCCAAACCAAGGGATTGGAGCTCTCGCATGAGCACCTTGAAGGATTCGGGAGTACCAGGGCGAGGAATGGGCTTGCCTTTGACGATGGCGTTCAAGGCCTCGTTACGACCTTGCATGTCGTCGGACTTCACCGTGAGCAATTCTTGAAGGGTGTAAGCAGCGCCATAGGCCTCAAGCGCCCAAACTTCCATCTCACCCAAACGCTGACCACCCTGCTGGGCCTTACCACCCAGCGGCTGTTGGGTCACCAGAGAATAAGGACCGGTGGAACGGGCGTGAATCTTGTCATCGACGAGGTGCACCAATTTCAAGAAGTGGGAATAGCCCACGGCAACTGGTTGATCAAAAGGAAGACCAGTACGACCGTCGCGGAGGACAAGTTTTCCAGGATTCTCAGGGTTGTAGACCCAGTCTTTTCCAGGCAGTTTTGCTGCTTCGGTGAGGAATGTCGTCACTGTCTGCTGGGACTTCTCCGCCCCATGCATTTCATCAAAAGGAATGATTTTGACTCGACAGTCGAGGTTGGAGGCAGCCCAACCCATCAAGAGTTCGAACACCTGGCCAACGTTCATCCGACTCGGCACACCCAAAGGGTTCAGCACGATGTCAACAGGAGTTCCATCAGGCAGGTATGGCATGTCTTCACGGGGAAGAATGCGGCTGATGATTCCCTTGTTGCCATGGCGGCCAGCCATTTTGTCGCCGACCTGAATCTTGCGGCGCTGCGCCACGTAAACGCGAACAACCATGTTGGCGCCAGGCGGAAGCTCATCTCCTTGTTCGCGGGTATAGATCCGAACATCAACAACCCGACCACGCTCTGTTCCAGGAACTCGAAGTGAGTTGTCGCGAACATCCCGTGCTTTCTCACCAAAAATGGCGCGGAGGAGTTTTTCCTCGGGTGGTTGATCCGACTCACCCTTGGGAGTGACCTTACCCACCAAAATGTCGCCGCTTTCAACGAAAGCACCAACACGAATGATCCCCATTTCATCAAGATTGCCAAGGCTTTCCTCAGCAACGTTGGGAATCTCACGGGTGATTTCCTCAGGACCCAGCTTGGTCTGACGGGCTTCAATCTCGTATTTCTCGATATGAACCGAGGTGTAGAGATCATCGGTAACCAGACGCTCGCTGACGAGCAAGGCATCCTCGTAGTTGTATCCCTCCCAGGGCATGTAGGCGATCAGAACGTTCTGTCCCAACGCAATTTCCCCGCCTTCACAAGCGGAACCATCCGCCAAAACCTGTCCGACAATGACCGGATCACCGTTGCGAACGATTGGACGCTGGTTCAGGCAAGTGTCTTGGTTGGAACGCTGATACTTCTGTAAAAAGTGCGTGTGCTCCTCGCCGTCTTCATCCAGCACAACGATGGCGTTGGCATCCACGAAAACAACGGTTCCATTCACTCTTGAGATCGGAACCATTCCGGAATCTCGAGCCACCTGGGTCTCGAGCCCAGTACCCACGAGAGCACGCTCGGGCCTCAGAAGAGGAACAGCCTGACGCTGCATGTTGGATCCCATCAGAGCGCGGTTGGCGTCGTCGTGCTCTAGGAACGGAATCAAGGAGGTCGCCACCGAGATCACCTGAACAGGCGATAGGGCGACGTAATCCACTTGTTCTGGTGGAACTTTTTCGAAATCTTGGCGATAACGAACGGGAATCAGATCAGCTTTGATGGCTCCGTTGTCTTCGGTAGCAACATCACCGGGAGCGACGCGAACCTCGTCTTCTCGGTCAGCAGATAGATAGATGGGATCGCCAGACTTGATGACGACACCGTTCTCAACTTTCCAGAACGGAGTTTCAATGAAGCCGTACTCATTGACGCGCGCATGGGTCGCCAAAGAGTTAATGAGGCCCGCGTTCGGGCCCTCTGGAGTTTCAATCGGACAAAGTCGTCCGTAGTGAGAAGGATGAATATCGCGGACAGCAAAGCCCGCACGCTCTCGGGTTAGGCCTCCTGGGCCAAGGGCAGAAATACGGCGCTTGTGGGTGAGCTCAGCCAAAGGATTGGTCTGATCCATGAACTGGCTCAACTGACTGGAGCCAAAGAACTCCTTGATGGCAGCCACCAGGGGCTTTGGATTCACCAGTTGTGCTGGAGTGAGCGAGTCGGTTTCACCAACCGTCATTCGCTCTTTGATGATCCGTTCGAGTCGGTTCAGTCCGACACGAACCTGGTTCTGCAGCAATTCGCCAACAGAACGCACGCGACGATTACCAAGGTGGTCGATGTCATCAAGGCTTGCCCCACCGACATCCAATTCCAAATTGACCAAATAATCCAAAGTGGAAAGCACGTCCTCATGGGTGAGGGTGCGCACCGTGTCTGGAATCGTGAGGCGGAGTTTTTTATTGATCTTGTAACGACCAACGCGACCGAGGTCGTAGCGCTTGGCATCAAAGAAACGGGTTTGCAGAAGCTGCTGACCGCCACTTACCGATGGAGGCTCGCCGGGACGAAGCTTTTTATAAAGCTCTAACAGTGCCTGATCTTCAGAACTGATGCCTTCATCATTAGCGGCATCAATCGACTTTTTATAAAACTCCGGATGACGGAGCTTGTCCAACACGTCGTTATCGGAAAGACCCATGGCGCGCATGAGTACGTGGGCGTTGATCTTTCGCGTTTTATCAACACGAACGTGGAGAAGATCGTTTTTATCGGTTTCAAATTTCAGCCATGCCCCACGATTGGGAATCACACTTGCGTTGTATGTACGACGACCATTTTTGTCCATTTCATCCTTGAAATAGACACCAGGACTGCGCACAATCTGGTTCACGATCACGCGTTCCGCGCCATTAATGATGAACGTTCCACGTTCAGTCATCAATGGCAATTCGCCTATGAATACTTCCTGCTCTTTGATTTCACCCGTTTCCTTATTAACAAGACGACAGGTGACATACATCTGCGAGGCAAACGTCGCATCACGGCGCTTGGCCTCTTCCACATCGTGGCGAGGACGCTTGAGTCGATATTCACTACCAATGAAATGCAGCTCAAGCTTGCCGGTGTAGTCGGTAATTGGAGAGAAGCTTTCTAGCTCCTCAATCAAACCTTTATCTAAGAACCACTTAAAGCTGGCCCGCTGAACCTCCACCAAGTCTGGGAGGAAGGTGGCGGTCTTGGCGACCTGAATCGCGCTGCTGCTCATGCGGGGACCGGCAGGGAGGACGAAGGAACAAAAGGACTGGACTGAACTCAGCACGCAGATCTGGTTAGCGAGTTACGAGAACGACAGCGAGGGAATCAGCCTTCCAAGGAGAAGACCAACAAACCAACTGTTGAGCTCAGCAATCGCGGGGCAGATCAGCTAACGAGACAAGTGCACCGGAAGGGAATGGACGCTTCAGGCACCACAGACACGGGTAACCGGTCTATGGCCAGGCCAATACGACATCTTACATAGAGTGATGCCCTCCCCTTCAGCAGGTTAGGAATTCAAGGCAGTTTGAACAGACGGCGCGCGTTGGACGTCGTCACAGCGGCGACCTGATCCACGTCAACACCCCGCAAATCGGCAACCCGAGAGGCAACTGAAGCCACAAAAGCCGGTTCGTTCCTCTTCCCACGCCTTGGCACGGGGGCCAGGAACGGACAATCGGTCTCAACCAAGAAACGGTCTTCGGGCACCTGTTCGGCACAGGCGTGGGTCGCAAATGCCTTTGGAAATGTGACTGTGCCGCTGAAGCTGATGTAAAAGCCAAGATCGAGGAAGCCATGCATTTCCTCCGGAGTTCCTCCCCAGCAATGCATCACACCAGCAGGGCAGCGGCCTTCCGATCGTCGAGCGCGGAGCTCCTGCAGCATCGGCTCTGCAGCATCCCGACAATGAATAATCACGGGAAGATTCAACTCAACAGCCAGATCGAGCTGGGGGCGGAGCACTGCGAGTTGCTCCTCCAAATTTTTATCGCGGAACAAATCGAGCCCAAGCTCGCCAATGGCGACAACCCGCGTGTCGTCTTTTGCCGCCTGACGCAGCACCTCAACAGTGTCTTGACTCCAATGCTCCGTATCGAGCGGATGCACTCCAACGGAGTAGCGCATCTCTGGAAAGCGATCTGCCAGGGAACGGATGGCAGGAATCTCCGATGGCTCCACGCACGCATGCAGTAGAGCCTTGACGCCAGCTTCTCTCCAGCGTGCGGCAACATCATCGAGGTCATCCTCGAAGTTCCGAAAAACAATGTGACAGTGGCTGTCAATCAGCGTCGAGGTGGACGACACAGGTGGGTCGAAACGCGCTTTCAACCCATTCTGCCCGTTGACGACGTTTAGCTGGCTGGTTCGAGAACCTTGCGCACAGCCGAGCTCAACCGGGATTTCTGGTTGGCGCCGTTATTGCGATGAAGAACACCCACTTTCACAGCCTTATCGATCTTGCTGAATGCTTCGCGCAAGGACGCTTGGACGGATGCCTTGGCCTCGTCACCAGGGGCGGAGCCGTACGCGTCGCATGCACTTAAGCAGCGCTTCATCAAGGTGCGCATGGACGACTTGTAGGTGCGGTTGCGCAAACGATTGCGCTCTGCAATCTCTATACGCTTCTTCGCTGAGTTGTTATTGGCCACTGACGCGGGGACGTTGCGAACAATCCGACACCATACTCCCTAGCTCCCTTGCTTCGCTTAGGCCGACAGCTCAAAGCGCCTCACCAGCCCGGGTCTTAATTTGAGGGCAGTGAACCCAAGGTGCTCCTTGCCTGAGAAAAATCCGGCGGGTTTTTCACTCCGCATCGTGCGAGATCCGGAGCAGGCCAAGGCAGAACTCCAACGCCTCGTCCAACGCACTGCTCACGCCCAACAGCGTGATGCTCAGGAACGTGTCGACACAATTCTGTCCGAGGTTCGGACCCGGGGGGATGCCGCCGTTGTGGAATTCACGGAGCGCTTTGACGGCTTCCGTCCTGAACCTGTCGCAGTTCCCGAAGAGAAACTCGAGCATTCATGGCGAAACCTTCCGGCAAATCTCCAGGACGCCCTGGAGCTGGCCCATCGGCGCATTACCGACTTTCATCAACGCCAGCGGCCAGCAGACATCGTCACCGAGGGGCCCTATGGAGAGCGGCTTGGTCGCCGCTGGAGGCCAGTGGATCGAGCTGGTTTGTACGTGCCAGGAGGTCGGGCGTCCTATCCCAGCACAGTCCTGATGAATGCTGTGCCAGCCAAAGTTGCTGGCGTCAACGAGGTCGTGATCTGTTCCCCTGCAGGTCGCGACGGAGAGGTCAATCCAGTGGTCCTAGCGGCCTCCCATCTCGCAGGAGTCCGCACCGTTTTTCGCCTCGGCGGGGCCCAGGCGATCGCAGCCATGGCCTACGGAACCGAAAGCGTTCCCAAGGTGGACGTGATCAGCGGTCCTGGAAATCTCTATGTGACGTTGGCCAAACAAGCCGTGTATGGCCAAGTTGGCATCGACTCCTTAGCGGGTCCTAGTGAAGTTTTGGTGATTGCTGATCAAAGCGCCAAACCTGATCAAGTTGCCGCAGACCTGTTAGCCCAAGCCGAGCATGACCCTCTCGCGGCTGCGGTTCTGATCACCACCAATCCAGCCTTGGCCGAGCAGATTACCCATGAAATCGAGCTACAACTCGAGGGGCACCCACGCCGAGACATCTGCGAGGCCTCGATCAATAATTGGGGATTGGTGGTGGTCTGCGACGACCTCGAAAGCTGCGCCGCTTTGAGCGACAGTTTTGCTCCAGAGCATTTGGAACTATTGGTGGAACGTCCGCAAGCATTAGCGGAACGAATCCAACATGCCGGCGCCATTTTTCTGGGCCCTTGGTCACCGGAGGCGGTTGGTGATTATTTAGCCGGTCCGAATCACACCCTGCCCACCTGTGGCGCGGCTCGCTTCAGTGGAGCCCTAAGCGTTGAGACATTCATGCGGCACACCTCATTGATCGGATTTAATCGCGCGGCCCTTGAAGCCACAGGATCAGCCGTTCAAGAACTAGCGGGGAGTGAAGGGCTCCATAGCCATGCCGAATCCGTGAGGCGACGGCTCAGCTAGCTGGGGCGCCGATCGAGACTGCGAACGCCGGCAACACCATCAGAGATTTCACCCACCAAAACCTCATCGGTGAGATTCACAAATAAACCGTTTTCCAACACACCTGGAATGTTGTTGATCGCCTTCTCCAAGGACGCTGGATCGTCGATTCCACCCTTGAGCTTTACGTCCAGCACAAGATTGCCCTGATCGGTGACCACTGGACCGGCCTTCCTCTGGGCCATACGAAGTTCAGCGCTACCTCCCATGGATGCCAAGGTCTTTTGGATCTGTCGCCAAGCACCAGGCAACACCTCCACGGGCAACAAAAAGTCCAGATTGAGGCGATCGACCAATTTGGTGGAATCCACCACCACCACAAATCGATCCGCCATGGCTGCAACAAGTTTCTCCTGAACGTGGCAGGCGCCACCACCTTTGATGAGCTGAAAACTCGGATCCACCTCATCGGCACCATCGATGGCCAGATCGATCCGGTCCACAGCGTTGAGACTCAGCAAAGGAATGTTCAATTCGGCGGCCAAAACTTCCCCTTGAAAGGAAGTCGTTACACCCACAATATTTTTCAACTCTCCTGAAGCGAGCTTGGCTCCAAGACCACGAATCATGAGTGCCGCTGTGGATCCAGAACCAAGGCCAAGAACCATGCCGTCTTTAATTTGCCCAACCGCGGCATTAGCAACCGCTTGCTTCATTTGAGTTTGAAGATCCGCCATCGTTACGCCATCGGTGGGCGAGACGGTAGCAAGGGTTTCAGCTCAAACCAGGTAGAGGAGCCGGTTTAACCGACAGGTTGAGTTCGCGGCCGTTTCGCAACACCGTTAAAGGAAGAGGCTCTGAAAGCGGAGCAGCATCCACTACCTCAAGAAGAGCCTGAGGATCTGCCACAGGCTTCTCATCGACCTCAATCACAAGATCACCACGACGCAACCCAGCATCTTCGGAAGGCCCCTGAGGCAGGACACTTTGCACCAGGGCTCCCGTGCGCTCGGGCAGTTGAACCAGTGCATTGGGATCTTTGTTGTGGTCCCGGGCGATACGAGGGGTCAGCCCTACCAACTGCAACCCGATATAGGGGTGAACAACCTCACCCTGGGCCTGCAATTGGTCCGCCACGCGTCTAGCCAAATTAATTGGGATAGCAAAGCCCAAACCCGCCCCGGGCCCAGAGCGAACCAGGGTATTGATGCCAATCACTTCGCCTTCGCCATTAACGAGGGGACCGCCGGAATTCCCTGGATTGATCGCCGCATCGGTCTGGATCAAATCGAGGCGTTTATCAGAAAAGCCCAAGCTGTTGATATTGCGGTGAAGACTGCTGACGATGCCGAGGGTGACAGTGCGTTCAAGACCAAAAGGAGTGCCGAGTGCAATCGCCCAATCACCAACTTCCATCACTTCTGAATCGCCTAGGGGCGCTTTCGGAGGCAAGTTCCGACCCTCAAGCTGAACCAAAGCGATATCGGTGACAGAGTCGAAACCCACAACACGGCCATCGAGCTGCTCACCATCCGCGACGGTGACGCTGACGGATTCCACGCGATCAACCACGTGGGCGTTGGTGAGAACCAACCCTTTGGAATCGATCACAACACCAGATCCTTGCCCTCGCTCTCGCTCTGGTCCCAACTGCGGATCGCCCAACAAATCACGCAGTAGCGGATCAATCAACGTGGGATCAAACGCTTGCCGCTCCACGGTGCGTTCGGTATCAATCCTCACCACCGCTGGGGCGACACGACGCACCGATTTCGCCACAAAGCTGTGCTCAACAGCTTCCACCGGGGATGCCGACAACAAAAATGTGTCCAGCATCAACACCAGACCCAGGATCCAACGGAGAACGATCTTGAACAACACTATTGAGCAGTCCTGCCACTTCTATAGGAATCTGCAAGGGGATGGGGATGGTCCAAATCGAGCAAACTTGATTTACGCATCTCAAAAAAGCACCATTTCCAAGAATCAGAGGGGTAGAAAGAAGCCAAAGCGCTTTACGAATGCGAGCACTTCTTGCTTCAACTTTGGGTGTGATTGCTCTTGGGGCTCCCTTAGTCACCACCGTTGATGCTGCTGCCGGACCTTTTGCGAGAAGGACCTCGCTAAAGGCCGTGATTTTTGAAGACGTGAAGCCGCTCTATCAAAAGTCAGGCGAGACCTACGAAGGTTTTGGCGTCGATATGTTGAATTTGATCAAAGATCAGGCAGGGCGACGCACCCTCAAATTCATTCCTACGACGTCCGCAGAGGATGGAATGAAAGCAATTACATCCGGCAAAGCCGACATCGCCTGCGGTGTGGCCTTTGATTGGGGTCGGGCAGAACAAGTGAGCTACACCATTCCCTTTGCCATCGGGGGAACACGCTTACTGACAAAAACGAGCATCAACGGCACGCCTTCATCGCTTCGCGGCAGAACGGTTGGCGTCGTGAAGGACTCCGCCTCGGCCAAGATTTTGCAAGCCGTTGTTCCTGGGGCTTCACTGCAGGCCTATCCAACTCCTTCGGAAGCATTCGCCGCCTACGACAGCGGCAAAATCTCCACCCTTGCCGGTGGAACGCTGTGGCTTGCCGCGAACAGTGATGCCAAAAACAGCGACCTCGTTCCAGTTCGCCCCTATGGCCGCACGGGAATCGGATGCATCGTTAAACAAAACAACGGCAAATTGCTAGCCGCGGCCAACAACGCCATTGGTCAAACAATGCAGGAATACGTCAACGGCAACGCTGCAACACGGGAAATGGTGAACCGCTGGATCGGCCCTGGTAGCGACGTGATGCTTTCTGAATCAGTGATTAGCGCTCTGTACTCCCTCTTACTCAGTACAACCTCGGAAATGTCCGTATCACCCAATTGATCCGTACTTTTAATCCACTATTTCTCTAAAAATACGTCAACCAAAACCCATGAAACGTTCCCTCATCGCCTTTCAGGCTCTACTCGCCTCAAGTGCTGTGCTGTGCCAGAGCGCTGAAGCCACCTCGATCTTCAATGCTCCAGACCAAACCAACAACACCGTTGAGGCCCGCATTGAGGCAGCTCGGAATGGCAACTGGGAAAGCCTCCTCAAAAATGCCGAAACCGATGAGGCTTTAGTTGCCAAAGGAAATTGGAAAAACGGCAACGGCAACAAGTGGAGCAATGGCGGTAAGAGCAGCGGTAAGTGGGGGAACGGCAAGGGCGGCGGCAAGTTCGGCAACAGTCGCAACAGTTGGGGCAATGGAGGTGGATATCGCCGAGGCTGGGGCAATGGAGGTGGCTGGGTTAACGGTGGAGGCGGGTTCGCGAATTGGTGATCGCAGCTAAAAACATTCGGCCCGACTTCAGTCAGTTCGGGCCTATTGGCCTGGTGGTAATCCAGTCAACATCGTTATGCAATCTTGACTGCTCATATTGCTATCTTCCAGACCGACAAAAAAAGCGTGTTTTTGATCTCGATTTAATTCCTTTATTAGTTGAGAGAATTCTGGAAAGTCCTTATGCAGGGCCAGAATTTTCACTTGTATGGCATGCCGGTGAACCTCTCACATTGCCTACAAGTTGGTACGACGATGCCACTACATTGATCAATCAATCTCTTGAACGGCTTGGTGCCAAAGATCTACAGATTGATCAACATGTTCAAACAAATGCAACATTGATCAACGACGATTGGTGCAATTGCTTTAGGCGCAATCAAATTGTTGTTGGCATCAGTGTCGACGGACCTGAAGATATTCATGATGCCCATCGTCGCTTCCGCAATGGACGGGGATCCCATGCCATGGCGATGCGCGGCATTGAAGCTCTCCATCGCAATCAGGTGCCGTTTCACTGCATTTCTGTGATTACTGCAGATGCAATGGAACAACCGGAACGCATGTATCAATTTTATCGAGATAATGGCATCAATGATGTGGGCTTTAATGTTGAAGAGAAGGAAGGAATCAATACATCGTCATCAATGGCAGGCTCCATCATGGAAGCAAAATACAAAGACTTTCTCCGCACGTTTTGGCGTCTCAGTGAACAAGACGGCTATCCAGTTGTCTTGCGCGAATTTGAGCAGGTGATCAGCCTCATTCAGGGAGATCGACGCATGACGCAGAACGAACTGAATCGGCCGTTCTCAATTTTAAGCGTCGATGCCAAAGGCAATTTCTCCACGTTCGATCCAGAGCTGCTCTCCGTTGCCAGCGACCGATACGGCACATTTAACCTTGGCAATCTCAAAACGCACAGTCTCGAAGAATCAACGCGAACTGAAGGATTTGAGCGCCTCCTCCAAGACATGGCACTTGGGGTAGAGACATGCCATAAAGGCTGCGAACATTTTGGTTTGTGCGGTGGTGGAAACGGAAGCAACAAGTTTTGGGAGCACGGCACTTTGGCTTCGAGTGAAACGAATGCATGCCGCTTTGGCACCAAAATTCCCACAGAAGTGCTTCTAGAGCGTTTCGAAGCAGGTCCACCCCTTGAGGCCATCCGAACGACCCATTCCCCCCAAAGTTTGTAGAATTTGAGCTCTCGTTTTGTGACATTTGAGCGCGTCAAGCCCCACTCCAGTCCGCCAGCGCTGTGAACAGTGTGGCGTTCAAATTGAATCAGGCGTTGGGATATCAGACAAAGTCGTTTTCAGCATTGGCCCCAGCGGGACACGGAGCAAACTGTGGAGCCGCGTTTGCCAGTACCACAAAACATCTGAGCAACGATCCAAGTGCATCAATCAAAACGCAGAGCTGCGCGGTCCTGAGCAACAGGGAGATGCCTTTCCAGAGGCACCGAGCATCGACATGAAGTCATCAAATTCCTGAACGTCCACAGGCTGTCCTCTAGATTCAGAAGGTGTCCGACGGGCATCTCTTACGGGAGATCGGTCACAACTGAAAATGCACGTCGGGTATGGCCTGACATCAGTTCTTTTTGCCCCATCCTCTTCAGCCAGAACTTGAGCAGCTCACCCAAAGGGTTGCCGAACTTCAAGGCTTCGAGCTGTGTGGGATTCAGCTGCTCACGCACATGAATCCCATCACTCTGCAAGTTCATATCCGCCACACCAACGGATCCGACGTCAACCTTGATGACTGTGCCGGATTTAGTGGTGTTCTTGGCGAGGCTCTAGAGGAATCCCAGCAACTGATCGATGCTTATGTGCTCGAAATCAGCAGCCCCGGGATCGGCGAGCAACTGAGCTGCGATCGCGATTTCCAGACTTTCCGAGGTTTTCCTGTGGATGTCACCCATCGTGATCAGGAGAACGTTGAGCATCGTCTTGAAGGTCTCTTGCAAGAACGCAATGAGGATGCTCTGCAGATCAACATCCGTGGGCGTATCAAAAGCATCCCCCGCGATCAGGTGATCAAGGTTCGCCTCACCACTCCCGGCCAGTAATCGAGCGAACTGCTCACTTCTTTTTTTACCCCCAGCCCGATGGCTCTCGTACTGCTTCCCGGTCTCACCAATCTGATCGATGACATCAGTGATGAGAAAAAACTACCTCCACAAGTTGTAGAAGCAGCTCTCCGGGAAGCGTTGCTGAAGGGATACGAGCGGTACCGGCGCACCCTCTACATCGGAATTAGCGAAGACCCCTTTGAGGAGGATTACTTCAGTAATTTTGACGTTGGTCTTGACCTTGAAGAGGAAGGATATCGAGTTCTCGCCAGCAAAATCATTGTTGACGAAGTGGAAAGCGAAGATCATCAAATTGCCCTTGAAGAGGTGATGCAGGTGGCCGATGACGCCCAAGCTGGCGACACGGTTGTACTTGATGTCACTCCGGAGAAAGAAGATTTCGGACGGATGGCTGCGGCCACCACAAAACAGGTTTTGGCCCAAAAGCTGCGGGATCAGCAGCGCCGGATGATTCAAGAGGAATTTGCCGACCTCGAAGATCCAGTCCTGACCGCCCGGGTGATTCGCTTCGAACGTCAGTCGATCATCATGGCCGTGAGTTCAGGCCTGGGTAGACCTGAAGTGGAGGCTGAATTACCTCGCCGAGACCAGCTGCCCAATGACAACTACCGCGCCAACGCCACCTTCAAGGTGTTCTTGAAAGAGGTGAGCGAAGTGGCGCGCCGCGGTCCTCAGTTGTTCGTAAGCCGCTCAAATGCCGGCTTAGTTGTCTACTTATTCGAAAACGAAGTTCCAGAGATCCAAGAAGGCTCGGTCCGCATCGTGGCTGTTGCCCGTGAAGCGAATCCTCCTTCACGATCCGTTGGTCCTCGGACCAAAGTCGCCGTCGACAGCATTGAACGGGAAGTCGATCCCGTCGGCGCTTGCATTGGCGCTCGCGGGTCCAGAATTCAACAAGTCGTGAACGAACTGCGCGGCGAAAAGATCGACGTCATTCGCTGGTCACAAGATCCCGGCCAATACATCGCCAACTCTCTGAGTCCGGCGCGGGTCGAAATGGTGAGGCTCGTTGACCCCGCAGGACAACACGCCCACGTCTTAGTTCCACCCGATCAACTCAGTCTGGCGATCGGCCGTGAGGGTCAAAACGTGCGCTTGGCGGCTCGGCTGACTGGCTGGAAGATCGACATCAAAAATTCAACGGAATACGACCAGGCCGCTGAAGATGCTGTTGTTGCTGAACTGATCTCTCAAAGAGAAGAAGAGGAAGCCCTTCAACAAGAAGCCGAAGAGCGCATCGCGGTGGAACAAGCCGCAAGGGCGGAAGAAGATGCTCGCCTCCGTGAGCTCTATCCGCTGCCAGAAGATGATGAGGACTATGTCGAGGGTGAAGAGTTCTCGGAAGAACCAGTCGCAGAATTTGTAGAGGGTGAACCCGTTGAAGAAGCTGAGGGTGATTCAGCTGTCTCTGAAGAGATGGCCGAGCCCAGCGATAGCAATGATCAAACGCCTCCGCCTGAGGCCAGCAGTGACACTGAATCAGACATGAGCGAGGACCCCCGGTGAGCGCCAAACCCATCCTCCGTCGTTGCGTGGCATGCCGCCAGCTTCAGGATCGTCGCCACCTTTGGCGTGTGATCCGTGACCATAAGGATGGGGTCCTTCTGGACTTAGGGATGGGCCGCTCGGCCTATCTCTGTCCGAAGGAAGAGTGCCTTGAAGAGGCTCGGCGCCGGAAGCGTTTGCAAAAAGCTCTGCGATGTCAGGTGCCGGATGCAGTCCTTACGACGCTGAATGAGCGGCTCAGTGCAAGCACTGGTGAATCCGCTGAGGCAAACTAAACACTGTCCTCACTTTGCGTGCGGACACCGTGGCACACCATGCCCGGCTCGATCGGAGACCCCAACTGAATGACCAGCAGCGGCAAAGTCAGAATTTACGAGTTGTCCAAGGACCTCGGCCTTGAAAACAAGGACGTGTTGGATGCTGCCGTAAAGCTTTCAATCGGAGCCAAAAGCCACAGCAGCTCGATCAGTGACTCCGAAGCCGGAAAGATCCGCAACTTGCTTGGCAAGGGAGCATCGCCAAGTAAACCAGCGGCTCCTCCAGCAAAACCTGCACCCGGCAAATCAATCCTGTCGGTCAAAAAAGCGTCACCTTCTACGCCAGACGTAACAGCTCCTGTTGCTGCCGCGAAACCACAAGCTCCGGCTCAACCGGCAGCAAGCAAGCCTGTCCAACCGTCGGTGAAGGCTGTTGCTCCACCGTCTGCTCCACCGTCACGACCCGCCGGATCGACCACCGCGCCCACCACGGTCACATCAACGGCCACATCAGCCCCGAACAAACCGGCAGCCGCCCCAGCGCGCCCAACGGGGACAACCTCCGCGCCTCGGCCAGCTGCGTCCCCAAGTCGCCCTGCACCGTCAAAACCCCAGGGGGCTCCTAGGCCACAGGTGGTAAGTAAACCGTCGGCGCCAGAACTCGTTAGCAAGCCAACTACGGCAACGAAACCCGCAGTGGTTGCGAAGCCTGCAATCGTCGCGAAACCAATCACTCCAGCAAAACCCGCAGTGGTTGCGAAGCCTGCGGTGGTTGCGAAGCCTGCTGCAGCAAAACCCACGATCGTTAAGCCCACGGCGCCAACCCCACGCCCCAACAACGCAGCAGCCACCCCGAGCGCCCCCTCAACATCAGCGCCGAAGCAGGCACCATCCCGACCGACACCGCGTCCTGCTGCAGCCCCAAGCCGACCAGGTGCAGCCCAGGGCCAAAAGCCACAAATTGTTTCACGTGCTGGGGCTCCACCACGTCCTGGGACACCACCACGCGTGGGCGCACCGACCAAAACCGGCACCCCTGCACGCCCGACTCCACGACCTGAACTCGTCGGCAAACCAGTCCCTCGCCGTACAGGAGGTGTTGGAGCTCCCGTGCGTCCCGGCACAGGCGTGCCCCAACGCCAAGGGGGGCCTGCACGTCCTGGTGCCCCTACACGAACCGGGAAACCCGGCGCACCCAGCCGCCCTGCTGGAAACACACTCGAATTGGTTGGCAAGCCAATCCGACGCGACAGCACGGCCGGAACTGGACGCCCAGGACCGCCAACACGACCCGGGGCCCCCACACGACCTGGCATGCCCGGTGGCATGCGCAAACCGGTGGCGCCCGGCGAGCTCATGCAGCTCCAAAAGCCCATTAGTCGTCCGGCAGCTCCAGCACCCCGTCGTCCCGACGCTCCCAATCGGCCTACGGAAGCCGCCGGAACAGCCACTCCTCCAGTGGCGCGGCCCACAGCACCCTCAGCACCCCGGCGACCAGGATTCCGTCCCGGTGCTCCCGGTGGCCAACGACGCCCAGGGCGCCCCGATTGGGACGACAGTGCCAAGCTCGAGGCACTGCGCAGCCGCTCGCCTCAAAAACAAAGACAAAAAGTCCACATCATTGGCGAGAACGACGATGCTCTCGCTGCGCAAACCGGCGGATTTGCTGGCGAACAGCAGGCCATGGTGCTGTCGGCCAGCCTGGCGCGCCCAGCCAAACCGAAGGCTCAACAGCGAAAGGCTCCCAAGCCGGTGGCCGCGGTGCGCAAACGCCGCAAAGAAACCGCACGCCAACGGCAACGTCGTCGCGCCATGGAACTGCGGGCAGCGCGAGAGGCCAAGCAAGTCCGCCCCGAGATGATCGTGGTACCGGAGGACAACCTCACGGTGCAAGAACTCGCGGACATGCTCAGCATCGAGAGTTCAGAAATCATCAAATCCCTCTTCTTCAAAGGGGTTATCGCCACGGTTACCCAAACCCTGGATATGCCCACCATCGAAGCGGTGGCAAAGGAATTCGATGTTCCTGTGCTTCAGGACGATGTTGAGGAGGCGGCGAAGAAGACCGTCGAAATGATCGAGGAGACGGATCTCAAACACCTCATTCGTCGTCCTCCCGTGGTCACCGTTATGGGCCACGTCGACCATGGCAAGACGAGCCTTCTCGACGCGATTCGACAAGCAAGGGTTGCTGCTGGAGAAGCGGGTGGAATCACCCAGCACATTGGTGCTTACCAAGTTGAAATCCAACACAAGGACGAAGCACGGAAACTCACCTTCCTTGACACACCCGGCCACGCAGCGTTTACAGCAATGCGTGCCAGGGGCACGAAAGTGACCGACGTTGCGGTCTTGGTCGTCGCCGCTGACGATGGTGTGCGTCCTCAAACACTTGAGGCGATCAGCCACGCCCGGGCAGCAGAGGTGCCGATTGTTGTGGCCATCAACAAGATCGACAAAGAAGGTGCTTCTGCAGACCGGGTGAAACAAGAGCTGTCTGAGCAGAACCTCCTCGCAGAGGAATGGGGTGGAGATGTGGTGATGGTGCCTGTTAGCGCCCTCAAGGGCGAAAACATCGACAAGCTTCTCGAAATGCTTCTCCTGGTGACTGAAGTGGAAGACCTTCAGGCCAACCCAGACCGCCTCGCCCGCGGAACCGTGATCGAAGCCCACCTCGACAAGGCAAAAGGCCCCGTCGCCACCCTGTTGATTCAGAACGGCACCCTTAAAACCGGTGACGTGCTCGCTGCAGGACCTGTGTTGGGCAAAGTTCGGGCGATGGTGGATGACAACCGACAACGCCTCAAGGAAGCAGGGCCGTCGTTTGCAGTGGAAGCCCTCGGTTTCAGCGAGGTGCCCACCGCTGGCGATGAGTTCGAGGTCTACCCCGATGAGAAAGCCGCTCGGGCTGTGGTGGGCGACCGTGCCTCAAATGCCCGCGCGACGCGTCTCGCTCAACAAATGGCCTCCCGACGGGTCTCGCTCACAGCGATGTCTGGTCAAGCCAACGAAGGCGAACTCAAAGAGCTCAACCTCATCCTTAAAGCTGATGTTCAGGGATCCGTGGAAGCCATCCTCGGTTCGCTGGAGCAACTGCCCAAAGATGAAGTTCAAGTGCGCGTCTTGCTGTCGGCTCCAGGTGAAATCACCGAGACCGATGTCGACCTGGCAGCGGCCTCTGGTGCCGTGATCATCGGCTTCAACACATCCATGGCCTCTGGTGCCAAAAAGGCCTCCGATGCCACTGGTGTTGACGTACGGGATTACGACGTGATCTACAAGCTGCTGGAAGACATCCAGCTAGCGATGGAAGGTCTACTCGAGCCAGAACTGATCGAAGAAGCCCTTGGCGAAGCCGAGGTGCGCGCCGTGTTCACCATTGGCAAAAGCGCTGTGGCGGGTTGCTACGTCAACACCGGAAAGCTGCACCGCAACTGCAGAGTCCGGGTTCACAGAGGCAAGCAAGTGGTGTACACCGGCGATCTTGACTCTCTGCGTCGCAACAAAGATGACGTTAAAGACGTGGCCACAGGCTTCGAATGTGGTGTTGGTGCAGACCGTTTCGCCAACTGGGAAGAGGGTGATCGCATTGAAGCCTTCAAGATGGTTACCCAGCGCCGCAAACTCACCACCTGACCTCCACTTCTGTCGTGAAGTCCCGTCTCGAGCCTTTGCTCTGGCTCCAATGTCTCGCTCTCGGAGCGATTCCATTGGAGCTCTTGCTGATTCGGTTGGTACTGGCTGGTGCCGATCCTGGACCGGTGCCTTCAGTTGAGCGTCTGCTCCTATGGGCTGTAGGCGTTCTTGCTCCAGCGGTCGCGTTGTGGAAACGTCCCGCCGATTGGGGATCACTCTTGCTCGTGCGAGTGCCGCTCAAAGAGCGTGATCTAGAGCGGCAAGCTCGTACTGCAAGTCAGGGAGGCCTTCTCAGCCGCACCAGTGTTGTCGTGGCAGCGCTCGGATTTCTGCCCCTGCTTTGGTGGCTCGATGATTCCGCTGTTCTGGCCAGTGAGTTTTCACCAATTCTCGGACAGTCACGACTCGTCACCCTGTTGCTGAGCATCCCAGTCCTGGCGGTAATGGTGTGGCAAGTCCAACAACTCAGCCAAGCCTTGGGATGGCTCCTACCCATTCGGGATCAAAGCGATCAGGAACCGTCGAGGCAGAACACAGCGGCAACGGATTTGCAGCACACAAGTTTCGGGCTGCAAATTCTTCGCCTGAATCGGTTGATTTGGCCTGAAAGTCCCCCCAAACCAACCCCACAAACCATTCGCCCCAAAGTAGAGCCTGTTCCAGCAGAGAACGATCGCGTGGAAGCAGACACGGATGATCGAAGTGAACCAACGTCAACCGATAGCGGAAATCAACCGGTGGAGGCGAGCAATCCCGAAGATCTCGATGGCATCGATCTCGACTTAAAAAACACCGAGTTCAACGAGAAAGAAACCGACAGACCAGTCGCCAGCGAAGAAGCGTCCAAAGAAGAGAGCAGCGTCGAACCCAACATCGAACCGATTAATGGCGTGCCAAACAACGGGGCTATCGATATGGACAGCACATTGGAAACAACAGCAGCCGCCGGCACAGAACCTTCACTCGAAGAAGATCAGAACGAAGAATCAGTCGGTGTTCCGGGTTCGATCGAAATACAGGAGGACGGAGAAGAGCGTGAGCGCACCGGCTTGAATGCCGAAGTCACTGAGCTCAACAGCGTTACCGGCGGAAACGCGGAAGAGCATGGTGAACAGACCGAGTCCAGCGGAGGCGAACAACGCAGCCCAAACGAGCCGCCGAAGACCACGCCAGGGGGTCAGTGACTCCTTTAAGAGGCGTTCCCTCATGGCGGGATCTAAACCAGACTTTCGACCCTGCTGATCGGCCAAGTGAGCAAGGAAGAATACTGCCGAAATGATAAATTAAATTTGTTGCCGATGTAGCTCAGCTGGTAGAGCAACGCTTTCGTAAAGCGTGGGTCGCCTGTTCAAGTCAGGTCATCGGCTTTCGACGAAAAACCCAGCCATAGCTTGGACTTAAGTTTCAGTTGGAATTTATCGATTGACTGTCACCACTCCAACCATGAAAAGAATTCAAAGTCTCATGATATTCATTAGCAGACAATGGGGTCTCTTCAATGAGTTCTAGTTCTAACTCCAAGCCATTCTCAGCAATAAGCATTGCAATTCGTTTTTTACACTTATGCTATTTATATGAATAATTCCAATCATGATCCTGTTGTTTTAAATAATTCAATGCTTCCTTAATGAGTAGAGAATGAATTCAGCTCATCAATAATGTGCTTTTCGATACACAAACTTGTAGGTGATGTGACCGAAACTTCGTAGGTATTTGTTTCGAGTCAGATGTTTGGCCTCTTCAGCAAAAAGCCTGAGGTTTGCAACGTTCTCGGTG
>ERZ887830.468-NODE-468-length-25734-cov-14.934577_pt1 | contig 25734 bp, 29 predicted proteins | sample MGYA00521101_ERZ887830 | MGnify/ENA primary metagenome ERZ887830 (study PRJEB32303, sample SAMEA104408592) | aquatic metagenome | biome: Marine water; feature: Pelagic; material: water | place: Baltic Sea | collected 2014-06-05T16:38:00 | depth 1,762 m ... | reverse complement strand
GTGGCTTCACCCGATAAATCACCAGAGGGCGTGAGCGGAAAGGCCAGAACCTGCCGTGTCGGTGAGTCAATCAAATAAAGCGTCCCACGGTCTTGGCTCCAAGCCAGGCCGTTGGAAATCGTCAGCCCCTGCCGTTGACGAACGCAGCTGAAATCAGCATTGACCCGCCAAAGGGAGCCCGCACCGGCAGCAAAGTCGTAGGCCATGCTGCCAGCCCAAAACCGCCCCCAAGGATCACATTTTCCGTCGTTGAATCGATTGCCGGGTTGGTCGACCTCTGGATCCAACAGGAAGGTCACAAGGCCACTGTCGGGGTGCAAGCGCACAAACCCCTGAGCTGTGGCCACCAACAACTCACCATCCGACATGGGAACAACCGCCCCAGCGTGGGACGGTACGACCAAAAAACGATTGCGACCCGTCACCGGATCAAAGAAGCCCACCCGTGAGGCTTCGATATCCACCCAGAGAAGAACCCCTTTCTCGGCCCACCAATGGGGGCCTTCCGCCAAGCCGGCCTGAGCCTGGAGAACACAACGGGCCTTCATGGCTTCGGGAGCACCAACCAAACCTGGCCAAGATCATCCAACAGATGGTCGGGATCCGGGGTGGTTTTGATGAACCCAACGGCCACGGGTTATGCCGTCAAGCGCCGAAAGGTCTTCTTGCCGAGTTGCAGCACCTTGCCATCAAGATCGGCGGCGGCGGCAAATTCCTGATTGGGATCGGTAATTTTTTCGCCATCCAGCCGGGCAGCACCACCTTTGATTTGGCGCCGCGCTTCGCTGCTGCTGGCGCAGATGCCAACGGCACTCATTAAATAGAAGGCCTTGGCCGGGAAGTTCACCTCCGCCAGCGACGCCTCGGGCACATCTGCGCCGGCATCACCGCTGCCGCCCACCAGGGTGGCAGCATCGCTCTGGGCCTTCTGGGCCGCCGCCAGACCATGGCGGCTGGCGGTCACCGCCAGGGCCATCGCCTTCTGCTTCTCGCGCGGGTTCTCAGGCAACTCCTCCACATGGAGGTCTGTGAGCAACGTCACGTAGTCGTTGATCGCCGCATCGCCCACTTTCTCAAGTTTGGAATACATCGAGAGGGGATCCTCTTCCAGCCCCACGGTGTTGCCGAGGGTTTTGCTCATTTTTTGAGCCCCATCAAGACCCACCAAAATCGGCAACAACAAACCGAATTGAGTGCCGCGGCCGAAATGCCGTTGCAAATCACGGCCCATCGCCACATTGAACTTTTGATCGGTTCCTCCGAGTTCCACATCGGCGTTGACCGCCACCGAGTCGTACCCCTGAAGGAGGGGATACAGAAACTCATGCAAGGCAATGGGAGTGCCACTGCTGTATCGATTGGAAAAATCCTCTTTCGCCAGCATCTGACCCACGGTTCCGGTGCCCAGCAATCCGATCACCCCAGGAAGGTCCATGCCCTCCAACCATTCGCTGTTGTATCGAACCTCCAGCCGGCCAGGGGTCTCGAAGTCGAGCAGCGCCGTCTCCTTGGGCTGGTCTTGCCCGAGTTGGCGCAAATAGGTGGACGCATTCACCGCCACATCATTTTTGCTCAATTGCACCCGCGTCGCGCTCTTGCCTGTGGGATCACCAATCCGAGCCGTGAAATCCCCAATGATCAACACCGCAATGTGGCCGGCATCCTGAAAGGCCCGCAACTTGCGGAACAAAATGCTGTGCCCCAGGTGGATGTTGCTACCCGTGGGGTCGATGCCCAGCTTCACCCGCAAAGGACGCCCCTCTGCCTCAGCTGCCGCTAGCCGCGCTGCCAGTGATTGATCCACATCACCGGGATCGCCCGCAGGGAACAAGTCGGCCATGCCGCGATTCAGCCATGACGGCAACGACGGACTGGTCTCCGGCATGGGGAGGGGAATGAGGAAGCTATGGGGAGATCGTACGAGTGCTACTTCAGTCCGAAACCGGCGGCTCAATTTGAGCTTTCATGCGTTCCAAGGTGGTGTTCATCTGTTCAAACATCTGCTCAGGTGTGATGCCGAACTGCCCTAACTGGCTGCGAAGCTGCTCCACCGTGAGCTTGGCCTGGAAATCTTCCGACAGCTCAAACCGTTTCATGAAGACGCGGTATCGCCCCATGAGCTCCTCCATCGTTTCAATGAACTTTTTCTTGCCCTCGCGATCAAACTTGCCGTATTCACTACCCAACTGCATCAACTGTTGGTAATCGCTAAACAGGCGCTTGGCCTCGTCTTGGACGATGTCGGAATCGAAGAAGGCCATCGCTTCGAAATGTCGTTCGTTAACGGAAATTCTGCAGACTTCCTATCGCCATTGGCAGTGCGGGTTCACCCCATGGACACCATTAGGAAAGTGACAACCATTTGTGAGCGTGAACCTCACTGCACACTTGCCGTTCATGCGTGAAACCAGAACGCGCAGCTTTCGTTTTCTCAAAGACCGCCGCACGGTGATCGCCAGTGCAGACCGCGTTTTCATTGCCGCCCTAACCCACTTATTTGAAGGGATTGGGCCCCTGGTAGGGGCTGCCACCAGTGAGCAGGATGCCCTCAACTGCCTGGCAGCGAACGACGTCGAACTCTTGGTGTGTACGGATCTGCTCGACAGCGGCTCAGGCCCGGCTTTGGTCGCCGCGGCGAAAGCCCAGCATCCCCAACTGCGCTGCTTGATGTTGATTCAGCGCCCCCTGCTCAGCACCATTGATGCAGCAATCGCTTCAGGTTGTGAGGGCCTTTGCAGCCGTGAGCGCCTTGGCGATGGAGGAGTACTGAGCGTGCTCCAAGCCATGGATAGCGATGGCATCCACATGGACCCAACCATCACAGGGGTGTGTCAGCACAGCCGCCGCCGCCCAATCCATGAGGGGGCATCACACCTAAGCGATGTGCTCAGCCTGAGAGAAGAGGATGTTTTACGGGGCCTATGCCGGGGACTCAGCAATCAGGAAATTGCCGATCAACTGCATCTCGCCATCGACACGATCAAACATGCTGTGACAAGCCTTCTCCGCAAACTTGAGGCCCGGGATCGAACCCAAGCCGTGCTCATTGCCTTCCAACACAACCTGGTCGACCCTCCTGCACCGATTCCTCGCTGGAACAACAGACCCCATCGCTGAACCGATGTTTAAAGCCAAGCCTCCTGAACAACACAGTCCAAAACACCAAATCCCACAACACCAAAGCCCACAACAAGCACGAATGGACCACTCCACTCGGTCATCGATGAAGCGCTGTCCATCCGCCGTTGCCGTTGGGTTGATCGGTTGGATCCTGCTCGGGTTCAGCCCAAGCGTGATCGCTGCGGAGTCGGAGCGCAGCACGGCCTTAGTCACCATCGCCCAAGCGAACGCCCAATGCTTGATTCAGACGGGAACGATGGGGGCAGAGAAAGCCCTCATGCTGGCCAACCGTTTCCTCGACGCCAAACAGGTGAGTCAAAAACAGCGGCGCACGGTGAACAACAGCCCTGGCTTTGAAGACCTGATGAAGCGCTACATCAACGAGCAGGGGGGCTGTGAAGCGATCGTGAAAGACTTCCAATAGCAACCGACAGGGCATGTCGTTAAGGTTCGCCCACCTTCGCTGTGCGAAATGCCCCGCAGCCACTGGTTAGATCCGCTGGCCAGACGTGTGCTGCAGGCCACCGGGCAACTGCCCCCTGCACTGTCTTCTGAATCGTCTTCTGAAAGATCTTCTGCAACCTCGAACAGTTCGCTGCAAAGCCCCGAACCGGCCCTTCCGACCAACTGGTTCCTGGACGTGAACCGCGGTAGCCGGGAGCAATGGCGAGAGCTGCCGGGCTGCACCGACGACATGGCCGACCTGCTTGTGCGACTGCAGCGCGGAGGCGTTCAGTTCGCTGCCGCCGACGACTTGTTTCGCCTGCTCGACCTTCCGGCTGATCTCAGCCAACTCTGGGCTCCCCATTTGCTTTTCCACTGGTACGGCGATGCGCCGCTCCAACCGGTGGACACCTGCATCGATCTCAACAACGCCAGTTCCGCAGAACTCACGCCCCTCGCCTGGCCAGAACAACGCATCGATGGGCTGCTGCGGGAGCGACGCCTGCGCGGGTTCCGCGATTTAGCCGACCTGCAAGAACGGCTCTGTCTACCGGCTAGCACTGTTGAAGCCTTGATCGGTCGCGTGTCCTTCGGCCAGCGACGTGCCGGCCCCTCCCTCCCGCCACGCGGTTGAAGCGATGCAAGGTGATCTGTTTTCGAGCGCTCCGCTGGCGTCAACACCCACCCCTGATCTGCCGATCACACCAGATCAGTTGCAGGCCTGGCAGCAACAACTCCACGACTTTCAGTCACCACGCTTTCGCCGCGACGTCTGTGACGCCGGACAAGTCGATTTATTCGGAGAGTCCAGTTGTGATGCCGCCAACGCCATCAATCCCTTAGCGCTCACCCCACTCCCGCTGAGCTTCTGGCGTTGGGCTGACAGTCCCCATCGCGGAGCCGCCATTTATCTCGTGCTGGATCGTCCTCCCCACCTTGAACATCCACTTCTTCTTTACGTGGGGGAAACCAAAGCCGCTGATCAGCGCTGGAAGGGAGAGCACGACTGCAAGGCCTATCTCGCCGCCTATGGCGAAGCCCTTCAACGCTGCCAAATGGCCCATCAACTCAGCATTCGCTTCTACACGGATGTTCCGTCAGACACTCGGGCTCGCCGCAGGCTCGAACAACAGCTGATCCAACACTGGAATCCACCCTTCAACAAGGAAACGCGACAACGCTGGGCCACACCGTTCACCGCTGACACCTAAGGCTAAGAACCCCTGCAGACGCTCAAAAGGCTTCAGCACTCGTGTCCTGCTGGCCAACGGAGTGCAGCTGCCGGGGATCCGTCGTTACGTCAGACCCAAAGAGGCAAAGACCCGAGGAACAACTTTGCTTAAAGACGGATGGAAGGAAGCGGCACCCGTCTGGGGCGTGAATGCAGAGCCTAGAAATAAGAAAAGGAACCAATGAACCACCACCAGCCCTGGTTCAACAGTGCATTTTGGTAGCGCCCTACTGCAATACGGCCGCCACCTTTGTGGGCTAACCCTGTTATCCGCAGCCGCTCCTTTCAAAGGAGGACATCCCTGCGCTGAATCGTTTCAAAAGCGATCCTCTGTTCATGGGTAACGACTGGAACAAACATCAGACCAAAGCCACCCTCGTTGGCGTAAGGATGGCGAATTGTTCAAACCAAAGAAAGCTCTTACCTGGGTTCCTGGGTCTATCGAATGCGGAACAGGCAGCCAGCCCTGAGGAAGCAAGTGATAACAACTTCGACATCGCAAGGGACCATTGACCCTGTGGCTGATGTATCGACCTTCGCTTGGTTAGCCATAACCACATCGCCCAATCAGGGGATTCACCAAAACCTCAAATCCCCGTCGCAACAGTGCCTTGCTTCTTAAGTTGCCCCAAATAGGGGAGCAGATACAACGATTGATAGCGCTTATATCGACAACATTGCGGCCTAATGCATGCCAAGCGCGGTAGTAATACCCCGTAAGCACAATTACTCTAAAGAACTTTTGTGTGCTGGTTGATGCCGAATGCCTCTATTAAGGCTATAAAGTGACGCAGAAGCAAAGGAGATTGAATGGGTTTCACACTTCCGACAATCGTATTGGGCATTTTTTCGTTCGTTGTCTTTCACTTTCTTCTGTCTCCAATATTCGGATAAACAGCAAAAGTTAAACGCTCGGACAACAACTTTCAAAGCACCTACCAGTCACAGCAGGGGCTTCAGCCACTTTCCCGTCCACCCCTTTACATACCTTTACCAAAAGGTTACGCTGTGTGAAGTTCCCGTGGACGGGACACTACATCGAAAGACGCCTGTGGGAGGGGGTCTTTCAAGCCATTAGAGGGAGGCTGCTGTGGAAGGCAGCCTTTTTGGTGTTTAAACGTTTTTTGCGACTCCTCGCCTGGGTATTGAACAAAAGGCGGCAACGTTCACTAGCGCTCACTCCTTAAACAGCCAACAGTCGTTGTCGCTCACACCATTCACGGCTGATCTCTAGTTGTCCAGAGGCATCGCTACGCTCGTGGTTTGAACTTGCGTCAGCCCATGCGGCTCTCCATCTCATCCACCAACCTCAAGGAGTGGAGCGGCGATGTGCTGGTCGTCGGGCTACCGAAGGGAGAGCCGTCCACCACCGCAGTGCACCTGGAGAGTCGATTCCCAGGCGTGAGCACCGCCATGAGCCAGCAGGCCTTCGAAGGCAAAACTGGCCAAAAACTAGTGCTCAACCCACTGGCTGATGCCAACCCCCAGCGTCTGGTGCTGGTTGGCCTTGGGGATATTGATGCCATCGACCTCGACGGCCTACGGGCTGCGGCGGCGGCCGGTGCCCAGGCCTCGATTGGCTGCAACGGTTGCTTAGGGCTTCAGCTGCCCTGGGATTCGCACAACCCAGATCATGCCGCCCGCATCAGCGCCGAGGCCGTTCGCCTCTCGCTGTACGCCGATCAACGGTTCCAGAAGGAACCTGAACAGCGTCGCCTCCCCACCGCCCTTGAGCTGATTGGCTTGCCAGCCTCTGCCGCCGCAGGCCTCGAACCCGTCAATGCCACGTGCGCCGGTGTTGAGTTAGCGCGCGAACTTGTAGCGGCTCCACCGAACTACGTCACCCCGGCAGCCTTAGCGGAAACCGCTGCTGCTTTGGCACGCGACTACGGGATGGAACTCACCATCCTTGAGCGAGCCGACTGTGAAGCCCGTGGCATGGGCGCGTTTCTAGCGGTGAGCCAGGGTTCGGATCTTCCACCCAAATTCATTCACCTGATTTATCGACCAGAAGGAGCGGTAAAGCGGCGCCTCGCCCTCGTCGGTAAAGGCCTCACCTTTGATTCCGGCGGCTACAACCTCAAGGTGGGGGGCGCTCAGATCGACATGATGAAATTCGATATGGGCGGAAGTGCCTCCGTGCTCGGAGCGATGCGTTCCATCGGAGAACTGAAGCCCGCCGGAGTGGAGGTACACATGGTGGTGGCGTCCTGCGAAAACATGGTGAATGGCTCGGCCGTTCACCCCGGCGACATCGTGACGGCTGCCAATGGCACCACGATCGAGATCAACAACACCGATGCGGAAGGGCGGCTGACCCTCGCCGACGCCTTGCTCTATGCCTGCGAGCAAAAACCCGATGCCGTGGTGGATCTAGCCACCCTGACTGGGGCCTGCGTCGTGGCGCTTGGCGATGAAATGGCAGGGTTTTGGTCCAACAACGATGCGTTAGCTGAAGCCCTCGACACCGCTGCGGATGCTGGAGGCGAAGGCCTCTGGCGCATGCCACTCCGCCAGTCCTACAAAAAAGGACTGAAGTCGCTGTTGGCCGACATGAAAAACACCGGACCCAGACCCGGTGGATCCATCACCGCAGCCCTCTTTCTCAAGGAATTCGTGAGCCAAGACACGGCTTGGGCCCACATTGATATTGCTGGCCCCGTATGGAGCGATAAAGGCAAAGGGGTGAATCCCGCAGGCGCAACCGGCTACGGGGTACGCACTTTGGTGAACTGGGTGTGCGCCCAGGCATGAGCCCCTCACCGATCCGCTGGTACATCAAGGCTCAACTGGGCGTCTTACTGCTACCGATTGGCTTATGCCTTTTTGGAGAAGCGGTCAGCCGAAAAGTGGTTCAGATGCTCGGACAAGACGGCGGGCCTTGGTTTTGGTACGGAACCCTGAGTTTGATCTGCATCAACGCAGGCATCGGGCTCATGGTGGAAAGCGGACTGACCCGAGGCTTTCCAGGTCGCAAACGCCCTTGATTAAGACGCCATGGCGTGGAGGCCCTGGCCGACACGCGCAGGCATTTCCAAAGCATGAATCTGCCAGCGTGCACGATCTGAGCACGACTCCAAAATCCGATCCAAATCATCCGAAGCATCCTTCGGTGACGGATACGGACCGATATGACGTGTACCGAGGCCATCCTTAACGGTCAGCAGATACATACATCTCCCTCCTTCCGGATCTGATGATAAACATGATTTCCAGGAACGTCGATAGCGGACAACCCGTACCTTCACTGAGAAATCACTGAAAAAATATAAGCTCGATTATTTAATGCCTAGAAAAGGTTATGGCCTGTTTTCTTAAGGATTTCATTCTAATTCAGCAACTTTCTGCCAACTTCCCCCCGTTCTCGCTTGCGATCCCCAAACCGCATCGAGACGGCGATCACGGCCACAACTAAACCGATAAAAGGAATACTTCAGATCGTTGAGCTCTGCGTAATTCTGGTGGTAGTCCTCAGCCGGCCAAAACGGCGCCGAACCACGAAGTTCCACCTTGATGGCAGAACGCGATCGGCCTAAATCTTGAGCTGCTGCTGCCGCACTCGACTCGGCAGCCTGGGCTTGGGCGGCATCAGCCGTAAAGATCACCGGTCGGTACGAGTCTCCGCGATCACAAAACTGACCACCACCATCAAAAGGATCCACGTTGCGCCAGTAGCTGCGCAACAACGTGCTGTACGAAATCACAGCCGGATCGAAGCGGACTTGCACCGCTTCCTGATGACCTGTGTCTTCACCGCTCACCTGGCGGTAGGTGGGCTGATCCACATGGCCACCGCTATACCCACTGATCGCGTCAATCACCCCTGGGAGATGTTCCAAATCGTGCTCTAAACACCAGAAACACCCCCCAGCGAAAACCGCCGTTTGTTCAGCCGCCGCAACGGACTGAGAGCCTGCAAGCACCAACAGGGCACTGAGTAGCACCCCCATCACTCGAACCATCACATCACTTGATCGAAGATCGCCTGAGACGCCCTTGTGGTGACGCCAGGCTCCCCCAGCGTGGCGCGAAGCCGGCTGTAACCGTGAAGCATCGCTGTCCGTTCTGGACTGCCGTGGATTAGCAACGGTTGCGCCAACTCCACCAGCGCCTCAGACGTGAACTCGTCCTGCAGCAATTCTGGAACCAGGCGCTCCTTGAGTAAGAGATTGACCGGCGAAATATGGTCTACGTGAAAGCGCAACACGTGCCTTGCCACGAAGGCGGTGGCTCGGCTCACTCGATAGCCCACCACCTGCGGCACCCCCTGCAACGCCAACTCCAAATTCACCGTGCCGGACTTGCCAAGTGCAACATCCGCCGCCGCCGCAAGCTGCTTTTTCACACCATCTGCATCAGCAGCGGGGATCACACGACCGTTCCGGACACCTGCCGCCGCAAGAGCTTCGGCCAAGGGCTGCTCAAACCGCTCTAATCCTGCAGGCACCAACACTTGCAGGCCAGGGCAACGCTGCTGAAGCATGGCGGCTGCACGAGCCAGAGCCGGCATCAAATAGTGCAATTCCTGGGGCCGTGAGGCCGGAACCAAGAGCAACACCGGTGCATCGGGATCGAGTCCTAATGCCCGTCGAGACTCCAGCCGTTCTGGCAGGTCTTGAAAGCTATCCAGCAGCGGATGGCCAACCCAAGTGACATTCGCTCCACGCTCGGCATAAAACTCAGCCTCAGCAGGAAAAATAGCCAGGATCTGATTCGTAAAACCAAGCAATTGGGTGGTGCTGCCATCGCCAAAGCGCCAAGCCCATTCCTGGGGAGCGATGTAGTAGATGATCGGCAACGACGAGCGGTATTTGCGCAAGCGAATCCCCAGCCGAGCATTTGCCCCCACGTAGTCGATCAACACCACCGCATCGGGAGGGCGTTGCGCCAACAAGCGATCCACCTTTGCCTGCAGCCGCAAGGTGGGCAAAATCAACGGAACGGCTTCCCAGAGACCGATCGCGCCCATCGGAGCGGTGTCGGCAATCAACTCTGCGCCAGCCGCCTTCATCCTGGGACCACCGAGAGCCAAGATCTCTAATTCGATCCCCCGCCGCAAGGCTTCAGCCTTGAGGGCATGAATCAACAGGCTGCCCTGCAAATCACCGGAGACTTCGCCGGTGCTGATCAGCAGACGCACCATCAGCGGTGACTCAATGCAGGAGTCGGCCCACGCCGGCCCTTGGCAATCGACGCCTCAAGGAAACTGCAGAGATGGGCTGCTGCTGGCAAGAGCTCCAGGCTTCGAGCCTGCTCCAGGGCTTCAGCCATCAGGCAGTCAGAGCGGTACAGCAGATTCCAGACGTCCTTCAGTTGCTTGAATTCGCGGCCTTCATGCCGATCCACGAGTCCACTGCGCTGCAAACCAACCCGATTCAGGCCACGCAAGCGGCCTGGGTGACCTTCAACCATGGCGTAAGGAGGGATATCGCGAATCACACGGGTCATCCCACCGATCATCGCCATTCCTCCGATGTGCACGAATTGATGGATGCCAAGGCAACCACCGATCACAGCACGATCTTCGATCACAACATGACCTGCAGCCTGAATGGCATTCGACATCACGATGCCGTTGCCCAACAAACAATTGTGGCCGAGATGGCAATAGGCCATTAACAGGTTTCGATCACCCAGACGGGTTTGTTCACCCTCTTCCGTTGCACGATTGATCGTGACAAATTCCCGAAGCGTGTTGCCATCGCCAATCACCACCTCAGTATTGGCACCGCGGTACTTCAAATCCTGGGGTTCCTGCCCCAAGCAGGCACCAGGGAAGACTCTGTTGTCCTTCCCCAAGGTGACCCGTCCATCCAGGACAACATTGGGTCCGATCCAGGTGTTGTCGCCAATCACCACTTGCGGACCGACCACAGCACCTGAACTGATCACCACACCAGTTCCAAGCTCGGCCTTGGGATCAACCACCGCTTGGGAATGGATCTGTGGGGTAGACCTTTCCACCGTCATCAGCCTCAGTCCACCAAGGAGAACATCAGTTCACCAGAGCAAACCAATGCACCACCAACGGTGGCCTCACCTTTGATTTTGCCGAACCGCTTGCGCTTCAGGCTCAACAATTCGCATTGAATGATCAGTTGATCACCAGGCACCACCGGCCGTCGAAACCGAACCCCATCGATGCCTGCAAAAACGAATAACCCCTTTGGCAAGTCGGGAATTTGGGCAACGATTAAGCCACCAACTTGGGCCATTGCCTCCACGATCAACACTCCCGGCATCAACGGACGTTCAGGGAAATGCCCTTGAAATTGCGGCTCATTCATCGTGACGTTTTTAATAGCCGTGGCCGAAACCCCCGGCTCATAAGCAATCACCCGATCAACAAGGGCAAATGGATAGCGGTGGGGCAATAACCCAGCGATCTGCTCGCTTGTTAGTACGACATCCGATGGCGTGGGATCAGTCACAGGGCAGCAGCGAGATCGGTGTGGAGTCCATGGGAGCCTCGATAAACGAGGACTTGAGCTTGGGGAAAACCAACCAGGGCCAGATCTCCAATGAGATCTAAAAGCTTATGGCGCACCGGTTCATCTGGGAAACGAAGCGGCGGGTTCAGCCAATGATCACCATCGCAGACCAGAGCATTGTCGAGGGCACCACCTTGAATCAAGCCAGCGGCGCGCAACTGTTCCACTTGATCGCGAAAGCCGAAGGTGCGTGCGGGGGCGATCTCCTTCACAAACCGCTCCGGAGTGAGATCCAAAGCCAACTGCTGCTGCCCAATCGCTCTCTGAGGGAAATCAATAATCCCCACAACACGAAACGATGTTGCCGGAATCGCCGTGATCACACTCGCTCCGCGAGAGCGAATCAACGGATGAGCCAACGACGGAACAGGCAGTCGCGGGGTTTCAGCTGGTTTGATTCCAGCCTCCACAATCGCCTCAACCCAGTTCAGTGCCGAACCATCCATCAAGGGGATTTCATCACCCTGAAGTTGGATTTCCACATGGGTTAGGCCGCAACCGGCCAGTGCTGCCAACAAATGTTCCACTGTGGCCACCTTGCATGGCCCCAAATCAAGAGTGGTGCAGAGCTGGCTGTCGCGAACCTGATGGGGGGCCAAGCGGAAGGCTTGGTCGTGGCCCTCAACTCTGAGGAAAAATCCTGGATTAACAGAGCCCTTGAGCTGAACCTCCGAAGAATGGCCACTGTGAAGACAAACACCAGAACGCTCGGCTTTCCCAGCGAGCGTCCATGCACCCGAATAATCCTCAGGCCAGTTGATCACTAGAACTTCCAGCCAATGCCCAAATTAAAGCGGTAGTCGTCCGTGAAATCTTTCGTGGCGACTTCTAAACGCAACGGGCCCACTGGTGTTTTCACGATCACGCCCGTACCAACAGAAACACCAGTGCCATCTTTATTCAGAAGCAAACCAGGCTTGCCTTGAACATCTTTTTGCGTATCAAAGTCTGTGCCGGCGTCCACAAACACCTCTCCGGAGAAAATGCTGATCAGCGGGAAGCGATATTCCAAGGTGATCTCACCAAACGCCTTACCAACGGCTAAGTCGCAGTCGTACCAACCACGGATTGAATTTGAGCCGCCCAAGCAGAATGCTTCGTAGGGAGGCATATCGCCAATGGCCGCACCGGCCTTCACCTGAACTCCAATCGCTTGAGGGCAATCAGCTGCTTCGCCAGGCTTGGGTCGACATCCTTTGTGCAGCTTTAACCAGTTCACAGGGAAAAATTGGGTGTAGCTGGTGCGGAGTTTGTTAAAGGTTGGAGAGTCTTCGTTAATACCTATAAATTGTTGGGTACTAGCGGTAAAGAAGCTTCCACTCGTGGGATTGCTTGCATCGTCGTAAGTGTTGTAGGTGGCCGCGAAACGGAATGAGGTTAAATAATTGCTATCAGCGCAATTGTAGGAAATACAAACAATATCCTTGTTTCTAACTTTTCCACTATTTAATTTCCTAGTCGCCACACCATAAGGACGAGAATCCGCGGAAAAATTGATTGGCCTTACGTTCTCAAACCCCATACCGACGAGCACGCGCCAGGGAGCATCCTTAAACGGGTCTCCGCCATTCAGTGGACGTGTAAATGCAAAATTTCCTCCGACTTTACGTAGAGCAATCGAATCTCCTTCGTAATTAAACCAACTTTTATTTGGATACTCATCCTCAGCCTTATTCACAGAGCCAGGAACTTTGTTGTAATCACTGAAACCATATTTACGACCAGTTTCGTAGGCCTTACGGCTGCCATTGTCTTCATACTCTTTGAGCGTACGGATGTTGCCGTTGTCTTCGCTCTGGAACACTTGAGGAACCTGCTGGCTCAAGAACAGAGAGCCGCGGAATCCAGTGCGATGACTATCTCCGTAAATCCATGGGTCCGTAAAGGTCAGGTTTGACAACCCTCCGTACTGGCCATAGGTCACATTTAAACCAATATTCCAGGCGCGACCAAACAAGTTGGTGTCTTGGAGCTGTACTTGACCAAACACACCTTGTGACTGGCTATATCCCAATCCACCAGACACCTGACCCGTGGATTGTTCAACAATCCCGAGAACCAAAATGACATCACCAGGCTGCTCAGGCACTGGCCGCAACGTAACTTTGACGTCACTAAACAACTGCGTTCCGTACAAACGCTTGATGTCGCGTTCAAGCATGTTGCGATTGAATGCTTCACCCGGCTTGATCGAAATTTCTCGAGTGATCACCCAATCCTTGGTCTTCCCATTAATTGGGTTGTCATTCTCATCAACATCATCACCGTCTTTGGTGAGAAATTTCACCTGAACATCGGCGACACGTCCTTGGGTGAGCTTCAAAGAAACAACACCATCAGGACTGACCCGTTCCGGGCCAGTGATGCGTGCCAATGAATAACCCTCAGCAGAAAACCAGTCTTGCAACGACTTCATGCGCTGCTGAAGATCATTCAGGTTCAACGTGCGCCCGTAATCCGAAGCGAAGGTTTCCTCCAACACAGTGGCTGGCAACTCTTCAGAAACAGGATTCAATTCCACACTTGTGAGCGGTGGGAATGGCTCCACCTGCACAATCACACGAACTCCAAGCGGACCGTTCTCAGGAACGATTCGAACATCAGCGAACCATCCCGTTGCCTGAATGGCGTTGAGATCGTTCTGAAGTTCATCGCGAGTCACCCGGCTGCCAGGACGCACTTGCATGGCGTCATAGGCAGACAGTTGCAGGCGTTCCTCCTCCGGGTGTCCCGCAATCCCTTCGATCGTGACCTCTGAAATGAGAACCCGTGGTTGCTCCACTTGGACTGTTTCAACCGCAGGAGCTTCCATCTCCTCAGCTTCCATTTCAACCATTTCGGCGCTCGTCTCGTCAGACGCTGGATCACCAACAACGTCTGATGTCTGAGCCTGAAGCGGTTGGCTCAGTAACGGAACACCAAGTACAAGACTCAAGACTCCGCGACGGATGGCAACCGAGGAACGGCGAGTACGTCGGGTCATCGAAGCGGAATGAGGGCCGAAGCCACAAAAATGTCCGCTGACCTTACAGGCAGTTGCGTGGGTTAGGGCATTGGGATTGGACCCGTTTAAGGACCTCCCCGTAGGCCTCCATCACACCGCCAAGATCCTTACGGAATCGATCTTTATCCAAAATCCGATCATTCACATCGGTGCGTCGGCGGTCCCAAAGTCGGCAGGTGTCTGGGCTGATCTCATCAGCCAGCAATAACTCTCCCCCCGATGTCACACCAAATTCGAGCTTGAAATCGATCAATTGAAGGTCGATAGCATTAAAAAATGGGCAGAGAATCTCATTCACACGACGCGCTAGTTGTTCAATTGCTGACAGATGGTCCGCCTTCACCACCCCTAACAACTGCACCCTTGCCTCGGTGAGCAGAGGGTCTCCCAGCGCATCATCCTTGTAATACAGATCGAATAAGGCTGGATCCAGCGCTGTTCCCTCAGCAATTGGCGTTTGTCGGCAGAGGGAACCTGTCGCGACATTGCGCAAGACAACTTCAAGCGGAATGATCTCAACCCGCCGCACTTGCATCCAGGTGTCATCCACCAATCCGCAGTAATGCGTCGGCACATCGTGCTGCTCAAGCAACTCGAACAAGCGTGCTGAAATCTGACAATTCAAGCGGCCTTTGTCGACGAGCTGGGCCTTTTTCTGAGCGTTAAAGGCCGTCGCGTCATTTTTAAATTCCACCAAAACTTGATCGGCCTCTGCGGAAGCGAAAACACGCTTGGCCTTGCCTTCGTATAAGAGCGGTCCGTGATCCGGCGTCATAGCGACGGTGCTGTCGTTGGTTCTCCTACCGCAGCATGACCTCCCGACTCCCGCGGAGAGCGCAGCGATGGCGGCGCATTGGTCTCAGGATTGAGCTGCAACAGGGTGTAGGCATCATCCAAACGAGCCGCCAACCGTTCCAGCCTCAGGCGCGGCCTTTCACCATCACCACCAGCGGCAAGCTGCAACCGCAACTGCAACTGCAATAAATCCATCGCCAAACCCCAGGCCTGGCCCGAGGCCGCCTTATCCAGGGCAACCTCCAACAGCTGATCGGCTTGCTCAGGATCGGTGGCGGCAAGCCACTCAGCCGCTTGCCCCCTTCGTCGAGCCCCCGCAGCCCCCTGCAAGTCACCTTGAAGAAGAACGAATGCAGCCGCTTGGAGCCGTCCCCGCGACGCTTCATGCTCAGCCAACGTATCGAGGCCATTGCGGGAGCCCGTCAACGTGATTTGGTCGAGAGCCGCCACATTGCCATCGACAAGGCGCCGCAGCGCCAAAGCGGCCTGCGGATGATCCAAGGCAGCAGCAGCAGCCTGCCAACGGAGCGTCAGCCAGCGACGACGCTCATCCCCATGGGCTGGGATGAAGCGATTCAGAACCAACGCGGTTCCTTCCGGCGATCCGCAGGTCAACAATGCGCTTGCATTACGCATCGTGAGCTCAAAGCTTGCTGGAACGGGATGGATGGCCAGCAAACGATCGCGCAGCTGTTGCTTTCGCCGCTTTGTACCCGCCGCCATGGGATCGAGGCAAGCCTTTTCCATGGTGGTGATAGTTCCATCCACCAACAGCTCTCGAAACCGCGCATCACTCCATGGCTGGGGCGCTGCGGCGGGTGGAACGGCACTTAACAGCGTTAAGACCAGTGGAAGAGGGACGAACCCCATGGAAGGCTGCGTTCTACAAAGGAAACCTAAGGGGCTCGCCCCATTCCTTCTACGGACATGGCCATCTCATCAACCCGTCCCCAAGCTCTGCCACCGCTGCGGCGGGTCCTCATCGTGGGTGGCGGTGGCCGCGAGCAAGCCCTGGCCTGGGCGTTGAGCCGCAATGGAACGATCACAACGGTATGGATTGCCCCTGGGAACGGTGGTCCTGAGGGGCAGGCGATCGAGATTGCCGAAATGGACAGCGATGCACTTGTGGCGTTTTGTCGCCAAGACAATGTCGACCTGGTTGTGGTGGGTCCAGAAGCACCCCTCGCGGCCGGAGTTGCCGATGCGTTGCGTTCCGCCGACATCCCCGTTTTCGGTCCTGACGCTGCAGGTGCCCAGCTCGAAGCCAGTAAGGCATGGGCCAAACAGTTGATGCAAGACGCCGCTGTGCCCACCGCTGGGCACTGGTCAGTCCACAGCGAAGACGAGGCCTTGGCCGTCTTGCACAAGGTCAATCGTCCTTTGGTGGTGAAGGCCGATGGTTTGGCCGCGGGCAAAGGGGTGACAGTGGCCGACACAGTGGCCGAAGCGGAAGCCGCCATTCGTGAGGCCTTCCAGGGGCGATTTGGTGACGCCGGATCCCATCTGGTGTTGGAGGAACGACTGCAAGGTCCTGAGGTTTCAGTGTTTGCGCTCTGTGATGGAGAACGAATGGTTCTGCTTCCTCCAGCGCAAGATCACAAACGGCTCCAAGAAGGCGATCAGGGGCCCAACACCGGAGGGATGGGCGCCTACGCACCAGCACCGCTTCTGGATCAAGACTCGCTTCAAGAGATCGAAACGTTGGTGCTCCAACCCACTCTGAAAGCGTTGAAAGACCGCGGAATCGACTACCGCGGTGTGATCTATGCCGGTTTGATGCTCACGGCGACCGGTCCGCAGGTGATCGAATTCAACTGCCGCTTCGGCGATCCCGAATGCCAAACCTTGATGCCCTTGTTAGGCCCCGAATTGGGCGCGGTGCTGCAGGCTTGTGCACTGGGCTGCCTTGATCTCGCGCCAACTCTGACCATCTCAAGGCGATGCAGCGCTTGCGTCGTTGCAGCAGCAGAGGGCTATCCCAACGCCCCCCGCAAGGGCGATGACATCCAGTCCACCCATCAAACCGACGACAGCCATCAACTGTTCCACGCGGGCACCCAGCGCCAGCCTGACGGGCGCCTCACTACATCCGGCGGCCGAGTGCTGGCTGTCGTCGCCCAGGGGGACAATTTTGATGCCGCCTTCGCTGCTGCGTATTCCGACATGGCAGGCATCAACTTCCCTGGAATCACTTACCGTCGCGATATTGGGCATCAGGTGCGCTCAAACCAATGAGCAGCGAGAGCGGAGCAGTCATCGCCGACTGGGCTTTACCTCCAAACGGCGGCCCCCCCACCGACGACAAGACGGTGTGGAAACGCATCGCAGCTTGGTGGGCTGAGTTCACGCTCCAAACCAAACTGCTGGCGGTGGCCACCCTCGTGGTGAGCCTGATGATGACCGGCATCACCTTTGTTGCTCTAGCCGGCATCCAACGGGATGCCGCCATGAACGACACCCGTTACGCCAGGGATTTGGGCTTACTGCTTGCAGGCAATGTCACAGAGTTGGTGGCGGATGGCCAAGACCGTGAGCTCGCCAACGTTGCTGAAAAATTTTGGCGCTCAAGCCGAAGCGTTCGCTACATCTTTTTTGCCGACCCAGACGGCGTTATTTATTTAGGTATTCCGATCAGCGCCACGCCGAACGGAGAAGACGGTGAACTCCGCCTGAACCGAAGGCTTGAACTACCGGATGAGCTGAGACGGCGCCCCCAAAATCCTCTCGTTCGTCAGCACCTAACCCCGCAAGGGACTGTGAACGATGTCTTCGTGCCGTTAATTCGCAACGGAACCTATTACGGAGTCCTTGGGTTGGGTGTGAACCCCAACGAAACAGCGCTGGCCAGTGCTGCGTTGACGCGCGAAGTCACCGTGGCGGTCTTCATTTCCATTTGGGTGTTGGTGATTCTTGGAGCTGTGTTCAACGCCCTCACCATCACCCGACCGGTCAAAGAGCTTCTTCGCGGGGTTCGCTCCGTGGCCTCCGGTGATTTCCAGGCCCGCGTAGAACTACCCATGGGTGGGGAACTGGGCGAATTGCTTACGGGCTTCAATGCCATGGCCTCACAGCTCGAGGCCTATGACGAAGCCAACATCGAGGAACTCACGGCTGCCCAGGTAAAGCAGCAGTCGTTGATTGCGACCATGGCTGATGGAGCCATCCTCCTTGATGCAACTGGACGCATCGTGCTGGCCAATCCCACCTCACGACGGCTGTTTCGTTGGGAAGGCCGCAGCCTTGAAGGGCAAGAACTCGTGGAGGAGTTGCCTCAATTGCTCTCCATCGAGGTGCACAGTGCCCTGGATGCCCTGTTGTTCAACAGCTCCGACGGGGAAGACTTGCGCTGCAGCGTTGGCGATCCGGCCCGCACCCTTCGAATCGTGATGCAAGCCGTGCGCGATGCCAGTGGAGAGAGCTTGAAAGGCATCGCCGTCACGATTCAAGATCTCACCCGTGAGGTGGAGCTCAATGCGGCACAAAGCCGTTTCATCAGCAACGTCTCGCACGAGTTGCGAACGCCGCTGTTCAACATCAAGAGCTACGTCGAGACCCTGCACGACCTCGGGGACCAACTCACCGAGGAGGAAAAAAAAGAATTTCTTGGCGTTGCCAACGACGAAACCGATCGACTGACTCGATTGGTGAACGATGTTCTCGACTTATCAAGACTCGAATCAGGTCGAACCGTTCAGTTCGAAAAGATGAACTTGCGGCCTGCTATGGAGCAAACCCTGCGGACCTACCGACTAAATGCCGATGACAAATCGGTTGAACTCGAATTAGACGTGTCCCCAGATTTACCCGACGTTCTCGGCAATTGGGATTTACTGCTGCAGGTGTTCGACAACCTGGTGGGCAATGCTCTCAAGTTCAGCAGACCTGGAGGCCTGTTGAGCATGCGTGCTTACGCCTGGCCGGATACCTGCCGTGTCGAAGCCCCTATCAGCACCATGACGGAAGGCCCCACGTGCGCCCTCACCTCGCCCTTACCAAGACTTCGGGTGGAGATCGCTGACACTGGCTATGGCATCAGTGCCCAAGATCAAGAACGCATCTTCGACCGTTTCTATCGTGTGGAAAATGCTGTTCACACAGAAGTCGGCACTGGGCTCGGGTTATCCATTGTGCGTGGAATTCTTGATAAGCATGGAGCGCAAGTGTTCATGGTGAGTGAACTCGATGTGGGCACAACATTCTGGTTTGAGCTCCCCCTCGAGCAAGCCGACCTTGATGAACTCGCGCTTCAAGCGGAGCGCCGTTCTCTCAGTGAGTTAAGCGATGAGGAGCTCACTGCTTAAGCAGCGGCCGAAAGTGGAGGGGTAGAGATCTCCCTCGATTGAAAGCGGTCCAACGCGTCAATCGTCGGACGACATACTTCTCGCGATCCGCGATAGTTCGCTGCGCTCATCGGTGGATACGCGATGGGGCACACCCGAAATAATCCGCTCAAAGTTGGAGAAAGAATCTTTGATCTGCGGACCATTTCCGGTGATCACAAATTCGCGGATGCCCTTGTCATGCCACGAGCCACGCATTTTGAACACATTGAGAGCGCGGGCCATTTCACCGCGAATCTCTACATATTGAAGCAACAGAATGGTGTCAGTAATCGTGGAAATATGGGAATCAGTGATCGAATGACTCCCCATAAACTCCTCAGATGTATTAGTGAAAAACCCTGCAATTTCCTCCTGTTTTGCATAGCCAGTGACGCCAATTACGAATTGACGAAAGGCGTTATGGCTCACACCACGGGCCAAAGCAGACAAGGAGTCGATCGCCATTCGTGATGGCTTGAATTCACTAATTTCAGTTTTGATGATTTGAAGATGATCCTCCAAACCCGTGGATTCGGGATAAGCACAAATAATCTTCAGCAGCCCGTCCTGCTCCATCTGTTCAAAATCAATCCCCCAGCTACTGCCATTTCGCATTAACTGAGCACGGGATTCCTCATAGGCAAAAAGAATGGCGCGTTCCTTACTACGGCAGGCATCCTCAATAAACTTAGACACCAACATTGTCTTGCCAGTTCCCGTCGCTCCGGTGGCCAAGATGATTGAGTCTTTAAAGAAACCACCACCGCACATCTCATCCAGCCGGGGCACTCCCGAGCTCACCCGCACATTGGATGAACGTTGGGTGAGTCGCATTGCACCCAGCGGGAAAATACTGATGCCATGGGCACCCATCGTGAAAGGGAACTCTCCTTTCATATGCGTTGTGCCACGCAATTTGAGGATTTCCACCGTGCGTCGACGGCGTTCCCCTTCGAGCACGTTGCGCAGAATCACGACATTGTCCGAAACAAACTCCTCCACTCCGTACCGAGCGATCGGTCCGTATTCATCAATGCGCTCGGTGGTCATCACCGTGGTAACGCCAATTTCCTTCAGCCGAGCAATCAGGCGAAAGATTTCACGACGAACAACAAATACGGCATCATATTGTTGAAAAACTGCAGTGATTGAGTCGATCACAACACGCTTCGCTTTGTATTTGCGAATCGCATAATTGATTCGCTCAATCAGACCCGAGAGATCAAAGCTGCCGGCAACATCCTGCCCATCGGGATCCGGAGAAGCATCCAAGATAAAGAGCTTGTCCTGTTCCACCATCTCCTGAAGATTCCAGCCGAAGCTGGCAGCATTCCGCAGGATGTCCAGCGGTGATTCTTCAAAGGTGACGAAGATACCTGGCTCTTCGAAATGCTTGATTCCATTATGAAGAAAATGCAGTGATAAAACAGTTTTACCGCTGCCGGACGTTCCGCTAATCAGGGTGCTGCGCCCTATTGGCAGCCCACCGTGACAGACATCATCAAAGCCCTCAATCCCCGTTGCGAGCTTCTGGACCTGCATTTGTGACTGACCGCTAGCGGAAGGGAATTGCATAACAAAGACCTATAAAAGAAAATTTAGTAAAAAAGCAACTGTCGGGCTTGAGGCGCACCAGCTCGTTTAAGAATCCATCGTTGCTGAATCGCTCTCCTCCTCTTCGGCATCAAGCGAGCTCGACGTCAGTGAGCTCTCCGATAGCTCGTCGTAGAGCAAATCCAAGCCGATCAGAACACGTTCGCGATCGGATAAGTCACCAATAATCCGACGCACCGGAGGCGGCAGAATCTTTGCCAATGTTGGTGTTGCGAGAATCTTGTCCTCTTCAGCCAATTGTGGATTCTTAAGCACATCAATCACTTTGAGTGCATAAACACCCCGAAATTCAGTTTCGAGAATGTTGCGCAGTGTTTTGAGCGCTCGCATGGAATTGGGAGTATTCCCTGCGACGTACAACTTCAGGATGTATGTCTTGCGTGGACTCATAACAACTCTTCAGAGGACATGGACTGGTCAACGACGGAAGATTGACGGTTTGACGCCATGGCCGACAATGGAATATCAGGTGGGATCGAACGTCGATACATCTCACACAAATGTGCCATTACATCCAGAAGTGCAAGGCGGTAATCCTGAAGAAAGTCGTTTTTGTGCCCTTCTAACCGTAGTTGCTTCCAAAATTCATCAATCAAATTCACGTGAATCTCCACCGTGCGAGTGATCGGAAGATCACTAAAGAAAGCCGTATTGACGAAACTCTCGAGAGCCTGATTCGAGGCGGCTGGATCACTGAAGTAACTAACCAATAAATCTCTGTAGGTGCGATGCAAGGATTCAATCAATTCCCTGCGCTCATCGGGAGCCAGGCTGCCGAGAAAACGGGATGGATCCCGCTTGTAGAACACCCCCAGATAGCCGAGGCGTTCTTGCAAGCGGCGGGACAAAGTACCGACAGCTTTGGTGGCCGTATCGTCCAGCCGGCCATCCATGCGGCCCTGACGCAAAAATCTTGAAATCGCCGCATCGACGTTGTAGCCCAGTTGTGCGAGTTGATCCTCCGGGAGATGCAATTCCTCTTGGTGATAATCCACATGCCCTTTCACCTCGCCAACGATGACGGCAGGAAACAGGAGTCCTGCGTTCAGCAAGTCCTCCCGTGTATCACCGTCCAGCAGATTCTGCTCGACGACAACCGCATCGAAGTCGTTGTGCCGTGGGGCCAATGTTGAAGCGAGACCTTCCGTTTCGCCAACGGACAGCACCACCGATTCATAGCGATTGGCAGGCAACCATTGACGACAGAGATTCACCAGGGTGGATGAACTGAGGACGAGAGCAACTGTGAGGGCCGGCCGGGCCATCGGACAATTCGAATGTATTGATCCTCTGAATCTTGACGAGTGGGGGGGCTAGAGACGAAGATCTTTGTTTGTCTTTCGATTGCGGCTCAGGCCCAATCGGTTTAATCCGAGCCTGATCGCGTCTTTTAACCAATGGCTGACACAACACCTGCAGTAACAACTGCTCCGGAAACCAGTGATGCCTACGCCATCGTGGAGGCCTCCGGAACCCAGATTTGGCTGCAAACAAACCGTTATTACGACCTGGATCGGCTTCAAGCCGACGTGGATCAAACCTTGAAGTTGGACAACGTCCTGCTCGTCAAGGACTCCAAAGGCACAACGATTGGTCAGCCCTATGTCAAAGATGCCAGTGTTGAGCTGAAGGTGATGGCCCATCGCCGTGGCCCCAAGGTGATCGTTTACAAAATGCGCCCCAAAAAGAAAACACGGCGCAAGAATGGTCATCGTCAGGAACTCACCCGAGTGATGGTTCAGTCCATCTCCGTAGGCGGCAAAGCCATCGGCTAAGTGCTCCAAACCTTTAAATCCCGTCTTCTATTTCTTCCCCATGGCACATAAGAAAGGCACAGGCTCCACAAGAAACGGCCGTGATTCCAATTCCAAGCGTCTTGGCGTCAAGGCCTACGGCGGTGAGTCCGTCACCGCCGGTTCAATCCTGATCCGCCAACGCGGCACATCCGTTTTGCCCGGCGTCAACGTTGGCAAGGGAAAAGACGACACCTTGTTTGCCCTCACCGATGGTTTCGTGAAATTCGAAAGCATCAAGCGAGGCCTACGCAACCGCAAACGCATCAACATCACCGCTGCTGTTTGATTGTTCAGCCCCTTGAGCTGAATTCACCCAATAAATGAAAAGCCCCAGCACGTCATCGTGACTGGGGTTTTTTGATGGCTATCCATTCATTGATTCAAATTTTTTCGTACAACCGGGCTGTAATCAATAAGGGGTGAAACACCTCAAGAAACTGGCCCTGCAGGGTGCGGAAGAAACGATCGATGAGCGCTGGCTCATCGAAGTGAAAGGGATATTCGCCGTTGTTGCCTTTAAAGAAATACCAATTGAGTAGAGCAATGGCATTAGGAGCCATCCGCCCATGAAACTCTCGCAATTGCGCCGATGGATCCGGCAAGTGCTCCAGAACATCCAGACAAACCACAGCGTCAAAACACACATCAGCTGTGCTGCCAAGATCCCGATGCACGGAGAGCTTATGGCTCAGTCCCAGCGCTTCGGCGCGTTGTTGAACGAAGGCCTGATTGTGCGGGTTGAGATCCACAAACCAAACATGATCTACCGCTGGTAAAGCGGCAGCGGAGAGGGCATGGGTTCCGATACCACCACCAAAGTCGAGCACCTGGCCCCGCGCCGCCATCCCTTGCAGTCTCAAGGTGTCAGCGATGTAGTCGGCACTGGAAAGATGCCAGGCCGCCAGCTCAAGCAGATGGCCCGTACCCACCTTGTCTTCATAGAACTCCGTCGCGTCTTCAGGGCGGAACGCACCCGGGTGAAGTTCGGCCAAATCATCCGTGCTGCTGGGTAGACGCGTCTCCAATTCCTCCAACGACAAGGAGAGATAACGGGAAAGGTGGGCTCTCACCTGCAAACCATCCTTCAAGAAGCCATCCACGTTCACATCCAGACTGCTGCGGAGCTCTTGCATGGGATTGCTGGTCCTGTGTCCACTTAGATGCAACAGTCTGAGCTCATGACCTCCACCTGCCTGCGATGCCCCCCTTGGACGGTCCCTTTGGCTTTGTGGTCATCGACAAACCCGCCGGGCTGACATCCCACGCCTGCGTGAGTCGGATGCGGAGAAGCTATGGCCTTCGGCGCGTTGGCCATGGCGGCACCCTCGATCCAGCAGTCACCGGTGTCCTACCCATTGCCCTTGGACCAGCCACGCGTCTTCTGCCCTACTTACCTGGCGAAAAAACCTATCGGGGGGTGATTCAACTGGGCACACGCAGCAGCAGTGATGATCTCCAAGGCGAGATCTTGCAGACCCTTCCATGGCCGGAACTCACCAATCAAGCGTGTCTCGAATCACTTGTTCCATTCCAGGGAACGATTCAACAACGTCCACCGCAGGTTTCTGCGGTTCATGTCGATGGGGAGCGCGCCCACGCAAGAGCCCGTCGCGGCGAGTCGATGGACCTGCCCGCCAAAACAGTCACCATCGAACGAATCGACCTACTCAATTGGGACCCAACATCGGGCCGCCTGAGCATCGAGGTGCACTGCACGGCAGGAACGTACATACGTTCACTCGCCCGCGATTTAGGGGATGCCTTGGGCTGTGGTGGCTGCCTGGCAGAACTCACCCGCACCCAAGCCCTTGGCTTTCACATAGCGCAAGCCCATCCCTTGCCGGAATCGGATCAGACGACGGAGCTTCCCCCACCCCTATCGCCACTGGAAGCCTTACAAACGTACCCAACACGGACGCTCACGAGCAGCGAAGAAATCGACTGGCGCTGTGGCCGGCGGCTCAGTCTTGGGGGAAACCTGGAGGGAAGCCTGGCTGATGGTGATGCGGTGGTTGTATGCAACGCCGACGGCAGCATTGCTGGGATGGGCATAGCCGAAGCGGACCAGCAACTGCGGCCCAAGGTGGTTTTTGACGCCGCCGGATAAGAGTTAGCAGGTTCACCAAGCCTGAGTACCCTCCAGACACCCGATATCTCTGCTTCAAGCCGATGGCTGGCCACAGCAAATGGTCACAGATCAAGCGCACCAAAGCGGTGGTTGATTCCAAGCGCGGCGCGCTTTTTACACGCCTTGGACGCGACATCATGGTGGCCTCGCGCGCTGGCTCCGACCCGGCTGGCAACTTCCAACTCCGAACCGCCATCAACAAAGCCCGTGCGGCGGCCATGCCAGCTTCAAATATTGATCGGGCCATCGCCAAGGGCTCTGGACAAGCCGGGGAGGGCGCGCAACTCGAAGACGTTCGCTACGAAGGGTACGGGCCTGGCGGGATGGCCGTAATGGTTGAAGCGCTCACCGATAACCGCAACCGCACCGCAGCAGATTTACGGCTTGCCTTCAGCAAGAACGGCGGAAATCTGGGTGAAAACGGATGCGTGTCCTACCTCTTCGAGCATCGCAGTGAAGTGAGCATCAAGACGGACGCCGGGAGCGAAGAACGCTTACTGGAGAGCCTGCTGGACCTTGATGCAGATGGCTACGACCTGATCGACACAACAACAGCGACCGTTTTCGGGCCATTTTCAGCCCTTGAAACCCTTCAAGATGGCCTGCGAAAGCAGGGCTGGAATGTCGAAGAGTGGGGTCACCAATGGGCAACCACCACCAACGTCTCGATTAGCGATCCCGATACTGCCAGGAGTTGCCTGAAACTGCTTGATGCCCTGGAAGACCTCGATGACGTCCGTAGCGTCAGCGCCAATCTGGAGATCAAAACGGAGCTAGAGATCGACTGAA
>ERZ887830.459-NODE-459-length-26130-cov-5.221783_pt1 | contig 26130 bp, 20 predicted proteins | sample MGYA00521101_ERZ887830 | MGnify/ENA primary metagenome ERZ887830 (study PRJEB32303, sample SAMEA104408592) | aquatic metagenome | biome: Marine water; feature: Pelagic; material: water | place: Baltic Sea | collected 2014-06-05T16:38:00 | depth 1,762 m ... | reverse complement strand
CCAGAGCCAGCGCCAGAGCCAGAGCCAGAGCCAGAGCCAGCGCCAGAGCCAGCGCCAGAGCCAGAGCCAGTGCCAGTGCCAGTGCCAGTTCCATCTCCAGGAAAAAAACTTCCTATCGGAGTAGCTAATATGGATGAAACAGGTGATGATGATATGGTCACAAAACAAGCCCAAGAAGAGGAGGAACAGAGCAAATTAGAAGAAAGCCTCGAGGAAGACGACGAGGAGGATGCGGCAAATTTACTAGAAAAAGATCTGGGAAAAGACACTTCATCCGCAATCATAAAAATGTTAAAGACGATGCCACAAGATATTTCTTATGTTATAGGTCAGTTTGTCATTCCCAAACCAGTTCCATCAGCAAATAAGATTATTACCAGCACTCAAGAAATAGTGTATCATTTCAAAAAGAGGTTACTCGAAGAAGCGGTTCTCGGTATGTTTAAATTAACTACACAGCTTCGGCGTTTATTTACGATAGAACCTGTCCCTGAAAATAAATCTATTCCATTCAAAATTTCGGGTCTCAGTAAAAACGTAAAAGACGAAATCAGTAGATGGGAAGTCATGAAAAACGATGGTCGAGGAGACTGCTTCTTCGAAGCGCTGGCATATATATTGAATAATAACGACAATTCAAAAAATCCAATTGTACCCCGCAGTCTCAACGTAGAAACCGGTAATATGGATCCAATTCAAGGAAATAATCCATATTTGACTACCGGTGATGCACCTCGATACAACGTATATCGGTTGCGTAAAGCAGTTGCGGACTATCTAAGGGTTGATCCGACCAGTATCGAGACCTTGATTGCAACAGCCCCCGAAAATCTGACAGAATTAGTGAAGAAAGAAACGCGCATTAATAAGCAGGCGGTGAAACAATCACCAGACTCCCCGGAAGAATTACTAACCGATATAGAGGAACAGGATATACGAAGCTATAAATGGATGTTGAATAGAACTAATACCGAACTTATGGAGATGAGCAAAATCATCGATGTGATGGAATACCCACAGAACCCATCGAACCGCACTGGAACAATTAATAAAATTATGAAGAAGAAGAAGCTGGCTTATCTTGCTAGTTCAGATTCATATGGTAAATATTACTGGGGCGACCAAATTGCGTTGATTACTCTTGAAAAGGTGTTCAATATAAAATTTTGTCCATTGTATTTGACTAAAGCACTCAAGCGAAATGGTCGCGTTTCTTTCAAGCACGACGGACAAATCACAGAAGGCGTTATTAAGAAAATTACAGACGATAGTTATACAATAGTGACAGACCTTTATGAAGAGTACCAAAAACCCAAATCAAATGTTATGCCTCTAGAGAGCGTCGAGTTGTATCCATTTGGGTCGTCTCTTGTGCCTGATGAAAATACGCAAGTTGCGTTCTTATATTATACACATGAAAATGTTGGCGGAGGACACTACGAAGCACTCAGTAAAAAACGCTTTACAGAACGATATGCAAATATCACGTTATTCGTTCAAGACAAACTACCATCCTATATATCTTTTTGTATATTCAAAAGCATTTGTGGGTTCACTAATGATGGCTTATTTTCGTTTTTACATGCAGACAGCTCTTACTTGAAATTTCCACGCACCCCCAAAAATTCTTTGTTCAAGGTTATAAATAGCATGTACAATATTTACACAGCCGCAGAACCTATTCAAGTCGACGATACAGAGATGGACAAAGAGATGCACACATTTGATAAAACCCCGAAACAGCTAGCTGTTCAATTTGGAGGAACGCAACAAGAAGTGCGAAAATATCTGCAGACATATTTACAAAACTCAAAGGGGGTGGATGCCAAGAATACATATTATGTGGTGATTGATTTGAACTTATTCCCCGATACAGGTCAGCCATTATCGATGCTGGATAAATTTCGATTACGATGTGGTAATACCAAAGACAGAATTCGAGAGGCTACCGCGGACGCGTTTGGACTTTATTATGTTCCAGGAGAAATGGATACTTCGAGATTTAAGGAAGATGTTCCTATGCCAGTTGCTGTTCCGATTGAAGAGAGAGAAACCAGAAATAGAACAGAAAAACAACCGAGTGCACCCAATACAACTCGTAAGAATGGCGGAGGGTTGCCAAGGAAACGTGGATCAATAAAAAGACATATTCGTCCGAGACACAAGACGCGAAGGGTTTTTTACCCATATTAAGAACCTTTATATCTGTTAATTTCTTTTCATATAGTATAGTATATATATGGATCTGTTATCAAATGCGGCAGTGACAGGTGCGATTGAATTATTAAACACTGAACACATGGAACCAATAAAAGAGTATTTCAGAAAAAAAACGAAGGATGCGACATCGGGTATATCTCAGCGTCTGTCTAGTGAAGAAGAGCGCAAAAAAGTAATGACTGATGGCGTGGATGCTTTGAAACAAGCATTGGCTTACATTAGACATGATGCCATCAAAGACCTGAAGACTACGGGGACCACCCTTAGTACGTTTTCGGATTACGCTTACCAAAAAACGTTAAACTCTGCAGCGGCCGAGAATATAAAGAACGCGATTACAGGGGATCGTTCAGAAGAGGAGGTCCAGCGACGCCTGGAAAAAATTTTATATTTATACATTCTGGAGAAAGGATTATCTGGGAAGACAGGTATGGTAGTTGATGTTGGTGTGATGACTGGTGATGAAGAAGACGAATTCATTGGAAGACTGCTCGCTGATGGAAGTGAAAGTCAGAAAGAAATCAAAGAGATGGTGCGCAATCTACTCACTCTGTTCTTCATTGGGCGATTAGGTATTTCAGGGGTCCAGTACTATAATGATCTAGGTGACGACAAACAGCTTATTGCAGTGCATAAAGAAATAATAGAACGCGATAGACTTAAAACGTTGAATGATGACATTGAACGATCTGTTAACAGCAAAGAGTTCCTCAAGCATTTTATAGAGAATATCGTCAATGACTATAATAATGGGGAGGTGAACGACTCCAAGTATTATGGTGCAGAGGACAACCATGTCAAATTTATTATGCACAGAGTTCGCAACATGATTAATGAACACAATAAATATATGGATTATATCAAGAGTGGCAATGGGCTACAAAAAGAAATCAATAAAATAGATCGTTTGAATGCTGCGATTGATAAAATTCGTCCATTTATTGACGAAGGCCAAAAAGGACAGATTGCCTCAATCGATAATGCGTTAAATAATATGGTGGCTGCCCTAGGCAGGATGAGACAACCTACCGAAGACGGGAATTTGCGCGTGTTCACATTTAAACCTCTAGATCATGTATTGGCAGCAGAGTCTCCTGAGAATGTTATTACAGATAACGTAAAAATAATCAATATAGGCAACCCTCCAGCTTACGATGAGGGAGAAAAGGAAGAAGGACCTGCGAATAAAAGGCCACGAAAGGGTGGAAAGAAGGGTGGTGGAAGAACAAAGAAACACCGATTTAAATTAAAGAAAACAAATGTGAAAAGGAGTAGGAAACGTGCGAGGACTTCACGAAATTCAAATAAGAGAGACAGAATTACTAAGAAGCGATCTAAGACGGGGGGAAAACGCGGTGGTAAGACTCACAAGAAGAGGCGAATGCGTTCCAGAAAATAAAAGGTTGATAACCACACAGCAACATTCTATTTGTTCATGATCATTATGAACAAATAGATAGGGCATACTACAATACGAGTTTGTGGATGAATTCCTCAAATATTTCCCTGTTCGTAATTAAAAATCTGCATAGTTTGTCTCGATATGATCGATGATTGGGTAGATGACTTATGGCGTGTGGTTCTGGGAGTTGTTTAAAATGTGTATTTACGGAACGATGTTTGGTTCTGAAATAAATTCCCACGATAAAAGAGAAAAATATATCCTCGCCGTTCCCGTAAGGCGTTCCGGATTCGTAAATTTCTTCCACCATCGGTTTACAAAGAAAAAACAAATGACACATTTTTTTCTGACATACAAGAAACTGGGTGAGAATGATATCTGTTTGTTCACCCCAGACATCAGTTGGTTCGTATCTATTACGCAGATCTCTTCCCTTATTACCAACAATCCTCTTATCATTTTGATGATATATATGTAAAATTTTCTCCACATCTTTCTCAACCAATTGCATATCGTCATCGCATATAATAAGCGTATTGTATTTTGCACGTAATCCACAAACAAACCGAAGATCTAAACCGAATACATCGTTGCCTTTTTCTGAATAATCATTAAATATTCTGACCTTGTTGGTATCATTTGTTATGGCGGTGTCTTCATTGCAATTACTTATGATAATCTCATCTATGCAATCCATACTCTGATAGTGGTTGATTAATTTTTTTATATTTTCGGGACGTTTCCAATTTAGAATGATGAGAGACGTCATACGATTAATATATGCTGTGTATATATTTTTTCTTAATTATCTGCAATTAAATTAAATATTCGTTCTCGTATGAAAAAAAAAATAGTAACAGAATTTAATTGATACATGAAATTTTCACTTTGTATTATTACAGAAAATTGTTATGATGAAAGCTTGCAGAACAATTTGTCTTTTTTTCTTAACGAACCATTAATTGATGATATTATTGTTTTTGATAAAGATGGATCTGACATTGTAAAAGTGAGAAATAATTCATTGTTTAAGAATACATATAAATTGAACCTAATTCTTGGTTGCAAAAACACAGACGAAATATCAATCAAACTAAAATGTGGTAACTTGGCCAAGAACCAATGGATTGCTTTTTATGACTCCATTTTACTACCAGATACCTCTTTTTTTAATAATGCCAAAAACTACATTTCACAAAACTGCATTTTTTATCAAAATCATGTAGCATTAGCTCCATGTTATGCAAAAGGTAATGGATATGGACATGGGTTTCATCATCACATTGCTGGAAATATAATAACAAAAGAAAACCTTATTTCATTTAGGAATGAACAATACAATAGAGATAAAAAAAGAAATAATGGTCTTTTTCATTTACTATCTACTGGAAGTTTTATATACAATTGTTCAATTTTTAAAGATATTGATCTATCAAAAGATAAGCACTTAATTTCAGATAGTATTCGACATAACACATTGATGTTGAACACAATTATGTTTGAACAATTAAATAACTTTGAATTTCATGTTGTTGCTGGTTTAGAGTATGAAAACAAGTTTTCTAGTCAAAGAGAAACAGCTTTTAAAAATAATCTAAAACAAGAAGTTGTTTATAATCTTGAATTCCGTATATGGGATTGCTGCAATAAAATCACTAAAGAAGAAGATTTTTTTGAAGCGTGTAAGAATAATAACATTGAATTAGTAAAATTATATCTTACACACGGAATAAATAAAAATTGGCGTGATAAAAATGATTTAACTCCGTTAATGATAGCTTGTATAAATGGAAACTCCGAGATAGTGCAAGCTCTACTGGAATAACAAACTTATTAATGATATGCGATTAATTATTTAAAATATTAAATTTGAAAGGTACAAATGCTTATTCTTGGACATCAAGAGATATCAGAAATACTAGACAAATTTAATATTTCGGTAACGGGTATTATACATATTGGAGCACATGATTGCCAAGAAGCATCATATTATAATAATAATATGAAAATATCTGACGTTAATACCATTTGGATAGATGCTATGCAACATATGGTTGATTCGAATAAAAAGAAAGGTATCAAAAACATATTTTGTCAAGCTATTTCTGATGTCGATAATCAAGAACTATCTTTTTATGAATCTAATCAAGACGGGCAGTCTTCAAGCTTGTTAGAATTGGGCACTCATGCAACTTCTCATCCAGAAATAAAAGTTAAAAAGGAATACAAAGTAATTACAAAAAAACTAGATACATTTTTAGACGAAAAAAAAGTTGACGCGAGTAAATATAATTTTTGGAATTTTGATATTCAAGGCGCAGAATTAATGGCCTTAAAAGGCGCCCCTGCATCCATAAAATATGCAGACGCAATATATCTAGAAGTCAATGAAGAAGAAGTGTATAAAGGTTGTGGCACTATTGACCAGATAGATTGTTTTCTTTACTTACATGGATTTAAAAGAGTATGGACAAATATGCTTTCTTTTCAATGGGGAGATGCTCTTTATATTAGATGTAATGATTATATTCCAGTTATACCAATTATGTTAAGACACGATACACGTGTATTCGTTGATAATCTCTTATATGATAATGGAATACCACCAAATGCAATATTTAAAAAAAATGGATACTCGAAAGAATCTTATTTAGAATTATCAAACAATAAAGAAATAAATATAAATGCTCAATGCAAAAAGGGTAAAACTGCTCTTCAATATGCATGTGAAAATCAACACATTAGTGCTGTAAAATTATTACTAGAATGTGGTGCAGACCAAAAAATTCATAGTGAAAATAAAACTCTTTTAGAAACCGCAAAGGATGCTAACAATAATGAATTAATGACAATTTTACTTTCAAAATAATTTGTTTTTATCTGATAAAAAAAATCTTGCGATTGTTCAATACATGTCGGAGATGATTGATTTTGAATACAATAAGATAAATCCTGATCTTATCATGTTCTGCGTGTATCATAAAAAATATTATAAGCGATCCGACAATCATTATTTTACCTTTTATGGTGTAAATGAAATATACGAGAAAGAGAAAACTCCCAATAATATTCTAGAGTTCCAGTTGCAAAAATATAACCCATTTCTTCAAAAAAGAGGATACATGGAAACGAGCGCCTACCTGCACATATACTGGAATAAACTCTATGTTGGAAAGAAAATGGTTGGTGTCTCACAATATGACATGCATCATAACAACGTATATAACAATTTGGATAACGACACACTTTACCTGCTTATTCAAAATAACGATGATTTAATTGTTGAAAATGGAAAGTGGCAACAAAACATGTTTTCTGAAAAGAGAAACCTTGACTTTTTGATAAAGAGTTACAATCGCCACTTTCATACAACGTATTCTGTATATGATCTGGAGAAAATGCCTCTTGGACTATGGCAAACAGGTATATATCCTGTGAAAATATTTGAAAAACTCTGCAGATGGCTAGAAGTTTTAGTGGATGAAGTGTATCCTTGGGCCGTGCAGGCGCCATATGAGGAGCATTGGGGCGCCATGTCAGGATTTGCAGAACGAGCTATTTCAATTTTCAGTGCCTATGAAATAGTTGGCGGGATATCGTACAAGGGTTTAAGCATCACACACGATGTTGGTGCAGAAGTAAAGGAGCACTACGGAACTTCGATATTAAACGACTATGATATTGACAAACATTGTCTGGTGCACCCCATCACTGAAGGCAATGCTGGAATGATACGCCAATTTAAATTTTATGTGTATGACATAGAATACACATTGCCATACGAGAAAGAACTTTTGAATTTTTTTAAAGATTGTCCTGAGCGAACAACAGACGGCTGCGAAGCAGACCTATTCATTACCTGTTTTTCCGATGAAACTAATTATGATGGTGGTGTTCAATCTGAAGAGCGTTTTAAAATAGATTACAAGAAAATTCATAACGCAATTCAAAAACTTCCATTTTTCAATATGGGTAAACACGTCACTTTTTTCAACAACTATACCGGCGATACAAGCGCCAACTTGGTAAATATTCCATTCCGCAAAAGATCTCTACCCGATAGTCCCGAGTTCACTTTGATTGCACCCTCTTTGACAGCCAATATAGTTGACCAGGTTCTGCACAAATGTTATTTTTTCTCGTTTGTCATCGATAATTGTGACAGCCAGCGCGATCTCATCAATTTTGCGGCTGGCACGGATAAGAGTGTCATGGTTCAGTCAAGCCTTCCATCGGATGACATTACATATGTCACTTCACACAGCACATTCACGCTGATAGATTGCTCACATCATTTGTGGGTGTATAGATTAACCGATGCGATTAATTATGGTACCATTCCAGTTATTGTTACTGACGAATGCTCGCATCCTCTTCCTTCTTCTCTCTATCTGGACTACACCGATTTCTCTATAGTTGTTCCCAGGTTTAATTTGAAGGTTCTCAGACTCCGGTTGATGAACATGACAGAAAAAGAGGTAAAAAGAAAGAAGCAAGCAATAACGCTGGTCAAGAAACGATTCTTTTCTTCGCGAACTAGTCAGTTGACCCTTCTCAAACGCTATCTGAGGGCCTCCTATTCACATATACGATCTCAAGATAGTGTTAATAATGAAATGACCATAATCAAGTCCAATCACACAGGCGCCCGAGGCATCGTAAGAGAATTCAAAAATCAGATAACCAGGTTATATTACGTGAACAAATTTGGTGTTAAATCAAAAGAGCTTATGCTTATATGTGATACCCCCCCGAGTAGTTATACGAAGCGATACAATATACTTCACGAGAACATGGAAAACTATACATTCTTCACGAAAAAAACTGGAGAGGCCGATGTGTTATCAATATACACATTGTCCAATGACCAGGTAATCGACGACAACGATAATTGTGCATATGATATGGACCTTGCATGTTTTTCTTATTCAAACAATAGCGCAGTATTTGATATATCCTTTCCGTTGATGGATGCTTATTGCAAGAGACATAGATATGGGTTTACATCGTTCCATGAGAATTTGGAAGATAAATACAAACCTCATTGGAATAAACTTCATTACATATTGCACATGATAAATACAAGTAGTGCAAAGTATCTAGTATGGTTAGATCATGATATCATAATAAAAAATTTTGACGTGCGTATATCTGACATAATAGACAGGTACGATTTTGAGGAGAGCAATTCGACGTTCATGATGTCTTCCGATCCCGCGAGCAATTACCCATTCAATACTGGTGTGATTGTCATGAAAAATAACCAAACGCTAGCAGATATCGTGAACACATTTTTAGATATGAGAAACACACCAAAAGATTTCCCGCTCCTTGAGAAATACGGCGGATATAATTTTCACAATAATAGTATTCAAGACACACGAGTAATGTTAGCTTACTTTCATAAGAACCCGGATAAGCTCCTCTCTGTTCCTCATGGGGTTTTACAGAGTTTTTGGGGACAAGCTTGGTACTACAATATGGGTGATTTTTGTGGTCATGTTGCGGGCCCCCAAGGCGATAGTTTAGTTGCTAAGATGCATAAGCTAGCACACATTCATGAGTTTGACATTGTCATTCCAGTAGGTCCCAATGACATAAATGTGGTATCTCTTCAAGTGCAGTACACAAAACGCAATATTGTTGGTTACAGAAACATATATTTGGTTTCACATGATCCAGATATTTGTATAAAGGGGTGTATCACGATTGACGAACGAACGTTTCCGTTCTCTCTATCTGATGTGGCAAAATATCACGGAAAACAGAAAAGAAACGGGTGGTATCTCCAGCAAATGCTGAAGTTCTACTGCCCACTTGCTATTTCTGACATTCTCGACAGGTATCTTGTTATCGATACAGACACATTCTTTTTGAAACCGACTACATTTATTGAGAACGACCAATGTCTCTACAACTATGATGTTAGCACCGATCAGTTCCCGGCACATGGACCATATTTTGACCACATGAAGAAAATGGACAGCCGGTGGCGTCGTGTTGATAATAGGAAGTCCGGTATTTGCCACCATATGCTTTTTGAAAAAAGGTACGTCAATGAGATAATTGACCATATCGAGAAGAAACATAACGACACGTTCTGGAACGTATTTTTCAAGATGGTTGATGAAAAAGACATGTTGGATAGTGGTGCATCAGAATACGAAATTTATTTCAATTATATTACTAGGTATCACTCAGATAAAATCAAACTTCGGTTGCTCGATTGGTGCAACACCAGCGAACTGAACTTGCAAAGGAAAGACATGACATATATCAGTTATCACTGGTATAGAAGGTGAGCCCGTCGGTTTATGACGATAAGGGCAAACTTTGAAAAATAGGATAATCTGTAACAATGCCATCAATATCGAACAACGACATGTGTCTTCGTATGATATCTTGTTCGCAGGTATATGTAAACACTTTTATGTCTTGTTCATGCAAAATATTGATAACGTCTTTGTCTAATATGGTCCAATGAAGACAGACAAAATCAATATGTTTAGTAACGACTTTTAGCTCTGTTGTTGTGAATTTGTTGCTGGTAGTGAACCCGATATTTACTGGCAGTAAGCTATGTGCAAGAGCCTCTGTGAATGTCCGGTCAAAACTACTTACATAAATGTTGGTCATCTCGTCGTGGGTAAATCTTTTTTCCAGCATATCCATGAGAGTATAAATTATATTAGACGAACCTTTCAGATCCAAAAAAATGCCAACGTATTCTGGTTTGATTGTATCAAAAAATTCGTCTAATGTAATGATGTCTCTGTCCTTTACCTCCGAAAGGGTCATATTGGATATAAATTCGTTGTTCACGTATGGGTCATGAAAAATGACTATTTCGCCAGTCTTGCACAAAATGATGTCTAGTTCTATCATATCAAAACCGGTTTCGATAGCGGATACGAATGATTGCATATTATTATCGCCATGTAATAATGAGTTTCCTCGATGTGCTATTTGAATAGGTATGTGTTTCATTATGATGTAGTTATATATTATCCTACCAATACATTATTTTCATTCAATACGTAAAGATGATACATGCAATATATCATCTTTGAAAAGCTCCCTGCGTGAATCGAACACGCGATCTTTACATTACAAGTGTAATGCTTTACCACTAAGCTAAAGGAGCAAGACATCCTCGTGTCATTTTTTATTGTGTTATTAGATATCTAAACTTACTGTGTTTTTATTAGAACCTTGTCTTCTCTTGCTCTTCTTTGGCAATGATCCATCTGTCTGCAGCTCTTTTAAATCAGAAATACTAATAGTGCTGCTATCGTTAAGGGATACTGGCACGTCGGATGTGGAAGGAGGAGAAGGGTTACCTCTTGGCTTTGTTTCTTGAATATTAATGGATTTTGTTTTCAACCCTGACAAAATATCGTCTATGTCAGAGGGACCCTTCATTTCAGGGCGACGAATACTCTTATCTGTGTTTTCGCTCACTTCACGAATATTAATTCCATCGTTCGCCACGCTACTACGGGCATAGCTTGCATTGTTGTTACCAGGGCGTTCTCTAGACCCCCCCGAAAACCCGGGAGATTGTGTGGGCATGGCAGGAGGAGGACCTCCTCCTGTGGGTGGAGATGGATCAGAATTCATCATCCCATTCATAAACCCGGAAAATCCTGGATTGCTCGTTCCCATGGAATCCACGGCAGCAGATTGGAACTGGCGCATTAGATCTGGATTTTGGCGCATGATATCGTCCATGTTAGGAAGAGCAGACTTGAACATTGTATTTGTCATATGCACCATCATCGCACTTCCACCAAGTTGAAATAACAGCTTTAATTCGGGAGCCATGGTAGCCTTGGACTTATATTTCTCATGCAATTCGGCAAATATCTCATCATAATCGTTAATGTTTTCATTCACTTGTTCTCCCCACCCGTCCAATTTTACATCAAAAGGGTCAAACCGATTATTCAGAAACTCGAGGCCATTTATACATGCCATCATCATGTTACCCTGAAACTTGATAGAGTTTTGCGCGGCCTTATCGTCCATAATGGTTTCGTATTCTCCTTGCATCTCAAGAAGAGATGACTCCATATTATATTTTTTTGTGAGTTCCACTCCCTTTTTCTCCAACGCCTCCAGCTTTTTCAGTATTTTGAATTTCTCACGTAATAATTCCTCGGCTGTCATTTTCGGTTGAGAACTAACCTTGATATCAGCTTCAGGATTAACAGGTATGTCATTGAACTTGGAAAACCCGTCCCAGGTTGTTTGGTCTCCTTCAATATTGGCTGTTGATTCTCCCATAGAAGGGCTTTTATTGACGTCATTATCAAAAGATACTCCTCGGGGTTCGTCATTTGCAGAAAATAGATCGGATTTTGGTTCATATGAAATGGAATTTATGTCGTCGGTAAGATTATTCAGATCCTGTTCTAGATCTTCCAGGTCCCCAATATCTATGTCAGAATTACCAGCATTTATAGCAGGTCCATCTTTTACTTTCTCATTCATAAGCAACTCCAATCCACCCCCAAAATTTGATGATTTGGCTCCTCCTCCTAAAGATATATCAATCATGTCGCTTGCCATATTATGATACTAAAAGAACATATAATTTTAAGTCATACGAATAAAACATTTATTAACATTTGTTAATTTGTTAATAAATAAGGATTTCAACTATCACACCTATTTTGTAAATACCATTTCCCTTGCAGAAATGCATCTGCTAGATCGTCCTTCTTTTTATTATTTGTAAAAAATTGATACCATTCCAAATAGATATCTTTTATAAAACACTCACATCGATTGACCCCTAATCTTTTTCGTTGGTTGTATGTGAGACCATCAGTATTTTCGTTATCTTCTTTGTTCAAGACAAATTTTAATTTATTTGATGCCGACACAAAATCTATTCGTGTCGCATCATTTTTCATGATAAAATATTGCGCAATCATACCTTGTAATGTCTTCATTCGATTTGCTATTGGACTAATTTGATTTTCAATGACTACTCTATCTAATCCAGTGACATCGTTGAACAATGCGTTGAATGTTGTCTTTATAGTTCTTCCCAGAACAACCAAATCTACATCGTTTGCGGAAACAACCGATACTTGTGTAAATGTTCGGTCTTCGAAATAATTATTTAACTCGTGGGCGAGCTCCTTTCGCTTTATTGTCGGTAGATAAGAGACGCCATGCTTGTCAGCAAGGGATTGTAATTCCATAATACCAAGTTTATTGATTGACGATTTCTTTGTTTCAATTGTGGGTATCATAAATTCTTCTTTTTTTGCATGTCGTTGGCAATATAGCTGATCGTTTTTCGTAAATTTTGCGTCGGATGCACATGATACTCCCTTTGTTTTCACACAGCAAATTTGTCGCAGATCTTCGGTCAAGTCAATCACCCCCCATTTTTCAATCTTATGATCGTCTAGTAAGCAATATGCCAAGTTCTTAATACCAACATCAATGCTTAGGATTTTCATATTATATATTACTGAATATAATATCAATGTGTTTCTAAATACATGAAAGTAATCTACTTTTTGAAGTCATACGTATGATTTATACTTGGCGATATCATACGTGATTGTAGTTCAATACGAGATAGGTATGGGTTCTTTAAATCGCTTGTTGAATACCCAAACCCAGGGTTTTGTGTATCAAATGTGGATCGATAGAGATGTGGAACATTGCTAGATGGCGTAGTATCGGTAGATACATGAGGTGAAAGTCCCAGTGTATTACATGCCTCGTTTGTGTTGGCACCCATAATCGCCAACCCGTTCTGTGTCATAAATTGACGATAATTCCAGTTACTGCGGATGTTATTTTGCATTTGTATTTTCTCGTTTGTTACAGCCTCGGGTTGGTAAGAAGCATATGTCCGCCCGTCCTGCATAATAGGCGGGAAATTAAAATGAATATTGTTTGAGCCAGAAAAGCATGTACCCCAAGACATAATATGTATACCTGAGAAAATAGTTTATTTAATCGCTATCTAGAAGCTTTAATAGATCTGCTCGTTTCATTTTAGCAGCATCATCGACGATCCCTTTTGTCTGAACTATCTCTCTTAACTTGGGCAGACTGGCCTTTTTGTAATCAAGAACAATGTCTAAATTCTTAACACCTTTAACGTCACTAGAAACGTGTATTTTCTCCTGAATATCTATATCTTCCTCATGAAATGTCTCCTCATGTAAGTCGGGAAGAACATCAATGGTCTGTGATAAGTCAATGATGTTTCCACTAGTCTGTGCATTGTCTTGGGTGTTTTCCTGGCTTCCGGAATCTGTGTCATCACTTTCGTCACTCTCTTCATCGCTTTCGTCGTCGCTATCTTCGCGAAAATCGTCAGCGTTGGGGGCGATACCAGAGCTTTCTAGTTCAATAATTTTTCTAGAGGTGATGTCATTATCTTCTTCACCTTCGTTGTCACTATCACTCTCGTTGCTCTCATCGTCGCTATCATCATCGTCGCTATCATCATCATCACTATCGTCATCACTCTCATCACTTGACACATTAATCATATTTTCAGAAGTTTCTTGATACATTCCTTGTGTGTTATTCGTCATTTGTTCGCGAGCATTATGTGTCCGTGAATATTGATCACCCATCGACATATCCTCTTGCCGTGCGCCACCTTCCTGTTTGAGAACACTCACTTCTTGCGCAAGTGTATTAACAAGATCGAACATCGTATTTATCTTATGATTTTGCTGGTTCAACTTTTGGATAAAAAATAAACCTAATGCACTAATTAGAATTAGACAAATTGCTAAAGTGATAAGTATGGATGGAGTAAAAAATACGTCTGCGATAGCCATTAATACAAATAATATATAGTTTTTATCATATGGATAAACGAATATATATGATTTCTCGATTTTTGTAAATATATTACGTCGATGCGTTTCGAATTATTTCTTCTGGGTAAGCCATGTCGGACAACACTTGCATTCCACCCTTTACCTCTGATATTCCGTCTTGTAGTAAATATTTGTATTCAAATATGCCATTTTGTTGAGAAGTTAACATGTGACAATTACGAATATTCTTGTCTTTGTCTAGGCTCTTACATACCTGAATAAAGTGTGTTGTTAGCACACAATTTACCCGTTTATTTTTGATAAGGTATTTCATAAATGCTGTTGCGCTAATAATAGCCTCATCAGGATTTGTACCAGAATACAACTCGTCAAATACACAGAAATGGCGCCGTTTATTATTCTGCTGAATAATGTCTATTATATCCTTACATCGCCTAGCTTCTGCTTGGAATAGACTATCCCTTCCACTGGTGTCAGGAATATTGAGATAACAATGAATAAAATCGTATGGATTAATTTTCGCAGATTTGTAAAATCCACACCCCAGTTGTTGACTAAGAATTATGTTAATTAATGTAGTCTTTAAAGTGGTTGTTTTTCCAGATGCATTAGGTCCAGTCAAAATCATATTTTTGTCAAGACGTATATCGTTTGTAACCTTGTGTTGATTTATTAATGCACCATAATAAGCTCCCCGTATAACCGATTTTTTCTTTGATTCAAACGTTGTAAACCCAACGTTTTTACTATGTATGTGGTGAAGTATTCCATCCATATTTTCTAAAAACCCATGTAATCCAAATGAATACAGAAACATTGATCCGCAATCAAGGTCATCGTGCATATCATAGAAATGTTTCATCAATTTACCTATCTGTGTCACATTGCGAAAATTCAAGTCGTCGCCTTGGATGTTTCCTAATTTGTCCTTAAATCTTTGTAATCGCTCCTTGTTAATATTGATACACTCGTTGAATTGTGTGTAAGTTTTTAGTTTTGTTGTGTATCCTAATACATTGTTCATTGTATCAATCGTCTTTTCAATATACCTTCGGATAGTGAGTAATTCTGAATGCATTTTTTGCATATTCCTATAAAATCGGAGACAAGAGAGAAAATTTTGATAGATAGAAAACACATAGAAAGCAGTTGAAAGTATCAAATACGCTTTTTGGTCCATAGATACGGAAGAGAAACTGGTAAATATCCTACATAATGCATGGTTCGACGCTATAACTTTTAATACGTGAACATACTCTTTCCATGTAACATCCATTCCCTTAGCCTTTATGATGAAAAATGGCATGATACACATAATAACCGGGACAAGAAGCGACAACACTGGAGACGCAAGGCTATACATACTTAAGAACTGCAACACAAATTCGGATTTATTCAGATGTGCCCAGTAATTCCATTCAATATAGTGGTATTTTGATTTGAAGCTAGGATCGCCCTTAATTTCCTTCCATATATTGAGAACATCCTCTAGAGTGTCAGTATTTGTGGCTTCACATTCCTGTCTCTTATACGTTTTCAACAACGTCTGTGTGTCCATTAAATACTCCTTATCGCTTGTGTAATATTTTGGCATTTGTTTCATCACGTATTTTCCTGCGTATGTTTTGGGTGAAAAAACACCATTGTATATAGAATTGTTGGAGCTATCCATACAATCAACTAATTCCAAATCATCTATAATATTTTCTCCTAATGTCTGTTTGTTTGTAACATATGATATGGGAAGGTTAAAATGACTTTTGATGTCAAGTTCATAATTCATAATAATATCTTCGATATTGTCTTCGTTTTGTTCTGTATGGTTTTCTGGTTTTGCGTCATGATGTTTTAATCCCATTCTTATAGAATATAACAAAACCAGAAAAAATTATTTTCAAATATACGAACATATACAAGATGGGTCATAGTTTATACTATTGTTTGCATAAAGTTCGTCGGCAACTCGACCACTTGAGTTGAATAATATTGCTCAATATCACGCAGTCTGTGAATATCCCTTCTTGTAACAAAATTTATACCTACACCCTTTCTCCCCCACCTTCCACTTCTACCAATTCTATGCAAGTATGTATGAACATTTTTACAAATATCAAAGTTGATAACAACGCTTACTTGTTGAACATCTATACCCCTTGCTGTAACATTAGAAGATATCAATACCCTATTTGTCCCTGTTCGAAAATCAGATATAGATTTTTCTCTTGATTTTCTATCCATATCTCCGTGTATACAACATACAGGGTAGTCATCATTATTCATTGCATCGTATAGTTTTTTAACTCTTTCCACACTATTACAATATATGATACATTGTGACACATTAAACGATGAATACAAGTCCTTAAGCGTCTCGTACTTTTGATGATCGTTTTCTATAGCCACATAATATTGCGAAATACCTTCTAAAGTAAGAGCCTCGCGCTTAACAATGATATGCACAGGGGCCCTCATAAATTCTTTTACGACATCTAATGTGTATTCAGGTAGTGTTGCTGAAAACAAAGCAACTTGTATATTTTCAGGCAGCGTTCGGAAAATATCTTGCATCTGATCTTTAAATCCAATGTCAAGCATTTCGTCTGCTTCGTCAACAACTATTGTTTTCAATTTATCTGTTTTCAACGCTCCTCTTCTTATCATATCGTGGACTCTTCCACTACAACCAACAATTACGTGTGGTTGCAATCTGTCCAATTGTGACATGTCTCGATCAACGCTTGAGCCACCTACGAGAAGCTGGCTCTTTATTTTTGAAAACGATCCAATTTTTTGGACTACATCATTAATTTGAAGTGATAACTCGCGTGTCGGAGACAATATAATCACCTGGGGATATGATGCATCGACATCTATTCGTGACAACGCACCAATTGTAAACGCGCCAGTTTTTCCCGTGCCAGACTGCGCTTGTGCTACTATATCATGCCCTTCCACCATAGGCATTATCGCCTTTCCTTGAATAGGACTAGGAGTTTCAAACCCGTATGCATATATACCGCGCAAAATATCGGTAGGTAGACTTAATTCGTCCCATTGACTGAATGTCGGAATTTCAGTTCGCGGTGGTGTATTATCATTGGCTACATAGTCGTTCATATTGTATAGTATATATAAATTTTTTTAAGCGCATTATGCAAATATTATATAATACCCCCTTTGATTATTAAACGCATATAATCTATAACATAATTAAGAAAATTAACATAAATAAATAATTCATAGTATAATAACGATGACACAATACACGCTAGGCGATTTTAACAGAATAGGATATGACGGGTTTCAAGTTACACTTCCTGAACCAGTTATAGTCGAAATAAATGAACTTGTTAGAAAGGTGGGTGCTCCAAATTACATACGCACGCCAGTATTCCAAAAAATAGGTAAGAATGACATAGGAAATGCATTGAATAAAAAAAAAGCAGCCAAGTTTAAGGATCGAGAAAGGGAGCGCGTAGAAAATCATGAGGAATGGGAACGCATCAAGAAGTTTCAAGCAACCAAGGTCGATGAAAAATCTAACCTCGATAATAAAATTAGCAACATTCGTTCTGAGTTAAACAAACTTACAGATAAAAACACCGCAGATGTGTGTGAAAATTTATTGTCTATTCTGAAAAAAATAGAAGAGACTGAAGATATTGCAGAACACCCAACCATTTTTAACAACATTGGAAATACGCTGTTTGAAATTGCATCAACAAACATCTTTTTTTCTCGTATTTATGCGGACGTGTATGCCGCCCTGTGTTCAGAATATGAACATTTCTATTCAATAGTTGAAACGAATTACATCACATATATAGAATCATTTTCCAATATTGAAGATACCTCGCCCGAAAAAGACTATAACACATTTTGCAGAGTAACAAAGTTGAATGATAACAGACGAGCACTGAGTTCGTTTTACTTGAACCTTTATTGTAGTGGGGTGTTCCCGTTTGAGAAAATACAACATGTTGTAATGTTTTTAATGAATAAAATCTGCGATAGCATAGCAGACAAAGAACAAGCCTATATTGTGGATGAATATACAGAGAACATCGCAATATTGTATTCTCAAGATATGGAATATTCCGACGATGTGCTACTTTCCAATGGTAAAACAATACTAGATACTATTACAACATATGCAACTAGTAAAAATAAGAACACTGATTTTCCTGGTCTAAGCGCTAAGTGTTCGTTCAAATATATGGACATAATTGGAATTTAAATTTCTATGTATATTATAAATGGCTACGGCAAATAATGATATGTCTGCAACCGCACTGATTATGGCAGCGCTAACATTTGTAATTAGTTTAGCATGGAACGATGCATTCAAAAGCTTCTTTCAGAAATCGACACCTTGGTTGCGAAAATACGGCCCCTGGGCATATGCTATATTCGTGACTATTATCGGTTTGCTTGCAGTTTTCTCAGTGAACAGATATGTTGCAACTAATAATGAAAATCCGCCTACTGATGTAGAAAATGAAACTTAATATTAGTTTTAGTATATGCGTCATAACATGATATATTATTTCGTGAATTAGTATATCATGACAGATAAAATAGACAAAATTGTTTATATCAATTTAGATAAACGCCAGGATAGACGAGACTTATTTACATCAGATATAACCAAGGTTAAATTGCAACCAGAGAGGTTTGTAGGTATTCCACACAACGAGGGAATTGTAGGATGTGGAAAATCGCATTTAGCTGTGATGAAAATGGCAAAAGAACAAGGAGTGAATAACATTCTCATACTAGAAGATGACTTCACATTTCTCGTTGATCGCGACGAATTAGATAAAAGTTTGAACACCTTTTTCGACGATTTTCAGGACAATTATGATGTGTGTATGCTTTGTTGCCAAAATTTAGTAGAAGATGACGTGAAGCCCAAACCTTATGTGAGTAAAATACGACGAGCAAATAATGCATCCGCTTACTTGATTAATGGTAAATATCTTGATACGATTATAAGACTTTATGAACATTCGTTGCCATTGTTGGAAGAGACTGGTGAACACTGGAATTACGCAAATGATCAGGTATGGACACAATTGCAAGAAAGAGATCAATGGTACGTCTTTCAACCTCGACTAGGAAAACAACGCTCCGGATATAGCGACAATGCAAAGAGGTTTATTGATTACGATACGTAACTTATATATTATCACATCAAGTGACAATATATACAATATGTTATTTTACATGTTTCATCTCCACTCCAGCAGGCTGAAACCCGTTTTGTGTATAATACTCAAAGTTTTCCTTCTTTGACTTCAACACGATTTTGTAGCATCCCATCTCATATAGTCCAACATCAACTAGCTTGTTCAATATCATTTTCCCAATGCCCTTATTTCTATGTTTTTCGGTAACAAACAAATCCTCGATCTGACCAACAGGATTGTTATGCAGCTTCTGTAGGCGAAAAATAGTCCCGGCACCGATAATTACACGTTCGCTTCTAGAATAGACAACAAAAATTTTGACATTGTTATTTGTCGTTTGCAAATACTTCGAAAAGTCCTCATGTGAGACAGGATAATCAAAATCGGTAAATTTCTGCATCAAACTGACATATCCATTGCGATAGTCGCCTGGTTGGATTTCTCGCAACACCATATCCTGTTTCCAGTTGTTCAGCTGCTGAGATACAACGTCTGCGTATTTATTATATACAACACTAAGACATGTCTCAGTAGATAGGTATTTTTGTAGTAAAGTCATATCCTCTTTGAACTTCTCTGGAAAAACAAGTGTGTCAATTGGAATACAAAGCGGGAGACATAAGAGGTCATTGTTGTAGGGTCGTTCCTTCCACGTGTTAACGTTTTCCGGGTAATTACATAGAAAAATCTTATCAATAGATGTTTCGTAAAATATGTTCATCATTGTTTTAGCCGTGTCTTGTATTCTTACATCGGATAAATGTAATACATATCCAAAGAGTATCTGGTGTAACCAAATCTTGGTCAATGGAATATTAAAAAAATCAATAACCTTGTCAAATGAACCAAATCGGGACTTTATTTTCTGCACCACACTTTTTGAAAAAAGACCAAGTTGCATCATATCTGGAATATGACATTCTAAATGTTCTGCGCCGTGCTCAGATATTTTTTTGTTGAGTGCTGCTATGTTTTCATCAGTTTCTTCAATCTGTCTCGCGTACGGGATAATTTTCCATTTTTTATTCTTGTAGATAAACGGACATATGTGCGTATTATCACAATCAGGGGTTGATTGGTGAATAGATGTTATTATTTTTTCAAAATGGTCGCCACAAATCACGTAGTCGTCTTCTAACCAGAAATGGTAGTCATAGTTCTCATTATTCCCATGCATCATAGCAGCAAAAACCTGGCCATAACTAATACCTATGTTATCGCATTCCACTATCTCAATTTTATTTTGAATATTATCAATATTTATATCAGAAAAATTGTAGTAATCTGTCACTAGTTTATCAGTCGCATCGACACGTGGTTTCATAATGGTAATTTTGTCAATAGTTGTTTTCAATTTATTTAAACAATGTAGGTTTAATCTAAGATAATATTGCTTTTTGTCATTTGTCAAGTGTTTATTCGGAAGACCCCCATAAGTTGCAAGAATCAGGTTTATTTTCATATGCAATATATTTCTAAAACTTTAAATAGTTGTTTTCAATACGTTTAAAAACGTTTATTTAAATTCATCTGGAAACTTATATGAGCAAACGCAATATATTATTTATAGCAGACAACAATCACTATAGGATTTGGCCAGGCAAAACATATTATGACCTTCTAATGAAAATTACATCGTCATCTAGAAAGTTTTCAATCCATCTTTTCTGGACAGATGATGATCCTCAAGTAATAAAATACTGGATTGAGAATATGAAACCAGAGTTGATCGTATTCTTTATCACAGGATGTATAAAAGTAGAATGCAAAAATTTCAAGTTTGTATTTGATCTCCCTATACCAAACGCATGTGCTATGCTGGATATGTTTTTCCCCTACCATGCTATTGAAGATTACGCTGTAACAGGATCTCTTATTCACATTGGAAAAAATGATAGCATTGTATCTTGTTATCAAACTATGTTTCCTGATAAATATGTAAGCTCTTTTAATTCTCGGTTCATAAATACACAAAAATTCAAGGATTACAACCTTGAAAAGAAGTATGACATATTGATTTACGGAAATCGCAGGTTTGACTATCCATTCAAAAAAGAGAAGCTTCCGGCTATTCAAAAATTTATCGATAGATATGAAACAATACATAACACGAACGTAACAGACGATACGACACTCAATTTTTACTACTTGCGGGAAAGATTGGAGGACGTCCTCGTTAAAAATAGAAGCGACAAGTACAGAATTAAAGTCTTGCCTAGATGTGGAATTTATAACGCCAACATTACAAACGAATATTTATCTATGTTAATTAACCAGTCTAAAATAACCATAGCGTGCTCTACAATAGCCGACGTCATGATGCATAAATATCTAGAAATAAGTGCATCTAAATCTGTTATTATGGGCAACATTCCAGAGGATTATCAGGATCTGTTGAAAAACAACATGATCGAAGTGGATTATTTTGCGAGCGACGCTGATATTTTACAAAAAGTGGATGATGCTTTAGATAACGAGCAATCGTTAGAGGAAATGTCATGTAGATTATATAAAAGAGTACACGAAGAACATAACCTGGACTGCGCGGTCACAAATTTTGATAACGTATTGGATGAATTATGTTTGTATCACCAATAAAAAAACTAGTACAATAATATGCCCAATACGAATAATATTGTATTCATCGCCGATTTTGTTTATTACCGACAGATGCCAGTAAAAGTATGTAACGATCTCATAACAAGCATTCGAGATAATAGCAAGCTCTACAATATCACTATATTCTGGACAGATGAGGATCCAACTATGGTTCAGTCAAAGATACACACGTTGTCTCCCGAACTGATTATTATATTTGAAATAAATTCTTTCTCTCTTACCACTAAGAATTTTGGGTTTGTTCTTGATATGGCAACACCGGTGTATATATTTTTAGACGATACATATTACATTAACAGAAGCACTTCTACATGTGAATATGTACAACAAACAGATGGGCTTATTTTCTGGTATAAAAACAAGAAAGCTGTGAGATCATACCAACGAATTTTCCCGGACAAGACCATTACTAATATATCGTCTCGGTTTGTAAATACTCGGACATTTTGTGATAGAAAATTGGAAAAAAAATACGACATCCTTCTGTATGGATCAAGAATTTTCAAATATGAGTATAAACGTGAGAAATATGACGCCATACAAGATTACATCTCAGAATATGAAAAATATCATAACGTTGTTGTTGATGAAAACACCAAAATTGATTTTTATCCACTTCGTGTGAAAATGTTAGATATTCTCGAGAAGTATTCCTCTAGGTATAGAATAAAGATTGTTTCGGAAGCATGTTATAATTCACATCTGTGTAATGAGGAATTGTCCACGTTGATAAATCAGTCCTATATGACAATTGCATGTTCATCTATTGCGGATGTATTGCTACATAAATACTTGGAAATATCTGCGTCCAACTCTGTTATTCTAGGGGATATACCCAGTGATTACAAAGAGTTATTCGAAGGCAATGTCATTGAAATAAATTCATTCATGCAAGAAGAGGTGATACTAGATACAATAGACAACGCGCTCGCAAACAAAGAAAAATTGTTGGAGATGAGTCAGAATTTACACGACAGAGTGCACGCGGAACATAATCTAGAATGTGCCAGCGAGGATTTCGACAATGTAATATCTGGTCTTATTGATGAAGTTGGAAATGAATTAGAATAAAATATCTTAGTATTGTTAAAAACATGTAATAACTTAAAAAAGTTACTGCATGTTCTGTATGAGTGAATTCGAACAAACACATGAATTGTTAGATCCAAAATTGAAGACTTGTTTCGGAGACAATATTACATACACAAAATATTATCAGTTACTCCAGAATGCGTCAGTCGTTAATTTCAAAAGAAACAAGGATTTGGTAGATATTACAGAACATATAGGAGATCTGCAAATTCAGCATGGTAAAGACATGTATGAAGAAATAGTGAAATTGAATATGATTGATAATCTAACATTAAACCGCATGATACAAATAAATGATTTCGTAGGAAACCCATTTTTTTGTGATATACATCCAAAAATGGACAGGTGCTCTCCCAATTCGATTAAATATGTCTATCATGGATTACTCATTGTTAAAAAATTGAAAGATGAGAAACTCAACGACATTCAGTTTGTAGAGGTAGGTGGAGGATATGGTGGCCAATGCGTAATATTACAAGAATTATGTAAGCTTTTTCATATTCGAATTACCAAGTATAAATTAATTGATCTAGATAATGTGGTTAGGTTCCAAGAAAAATACATTCAAGCTTATAACATGCATCATATATGCGAATTCATACCCTACGAAGAATTCAAGCATCAAGAATATAGCAAGGGATCGTTCTTGTTTTCTTCGTATGCTCTATCTGAACTATCTGATCCCATCCGCCATGAGTACTACGAACACCTCCTCCCTTTTGTTGACTATGGCATTGTTATATGGAACAACCCGTTCGCGGTAGATCTCCCAAAGCAACATACCGAGATTGCCCACAATTGTCATAATATCACTGGCAAAATATTCTCATTTTAACATGCACTGAGATTAGTACCTGTACATGGTGTCTTCTCCTTTCATCATTTTCCATTCTGGTAAAAAATGTTCGTATTCTCGTTCAGGGGCCTGTGGGGTTGCGTATAACTCTCCCCACCAAACTCTTAACGCATCATATGGATACAAAACCTCTTTTTCGGGATGGCAATTTAAATAAGCACCCCACCACGCAAATGTCGAATGAGAGATGATATTATTGCGACACAAACTCATTAACCACATATCTTTATAGTCATCTGAATTGCTTACGTATGTGCATAATACGTCCAAATTATCGAACCATCCCCGTATCTCGTTGTGGTTGTTTGAAAATACAAACAAATGAATATTCTTATGTTTGCGTTTAAAATAGTTAACAGAATCTATAAAAAAATTCTTATTGAAATTGATAACATTCGCATAATTCATCCTCACGTGAATGGATATACTAACCACATCATCATTGAATAAATCAGGATAATCGAGTCTTACTACCTCTTCATATTCGCGAGGAGGACGAAATAAATAGCATAACTCTGGTCTATATGTATTAAAATATAAGAAAGACTGCATATACCCGTTTATTTTTACATGGGCAGATGTATTATCAATAACACTTTGTAAAAAATTGCCATCAAATGACTCTGGTTTGTTTTCAGCTTCATTTATCATTGTATAATCTAGACTTAATGTATCATGTTCTTTTTCAAAAATTTGAAACATATTTTTGAAAATAGTCTCATCATGATCATACCCAATTTCGCGCAATTTATCACAATATGTATGTAGTTCACGAAGGTCCATGGTGAATCCGTATGTTTTAGAAAATGCAAACATGGTTGCCATTTGAAATAATGTGTTTCCAAGACCAGTGTCCTTTTTTGACACACTTCCATCACATAGATGTTTGATATTACAGCTAATAAATCGCATTGATAACTAGTATACATTTGTTGCTTTATATTATTTACACTCAACAGAAGAAGTCATGTACCATTGTATTTTTGTAAAATTAATTATGAATATTTTATTTTGTTTTGATATATTAGTATGGTGTATCCTACCTTGAACATTGGCAGTTTGTCTGAAAGATGTAAAAGTGATTTAAATCAGTTTTATAAATTATACGATATTAATCCCAAAAGTCCAGAATTTGATAAAGTTGCCTCTATCGAACTTGAAGAAAATCAAAGCGTTTCCAAGAGCAACCTCGATAAAAAAATAACTGAACTTTTTACACGTATGAAAGAAATAACAAAAACCCAATCATTTGACTATGCACACGATGTCATCAATTTATCGGATACGGAACAGAAAAAATTATGGGTATTGCGCACCTTTCTATTCTACCAACTTCTCATTGTTCTCACAATTACGTTACAGAATAAACAGCTATATAATTCTATCTATACAGATATATCGTCATATCCTTTCCGCGACGATTTAATACCAGAACTAGAAAATTTTAAAATGGGTATTTTCGGGAGCATTACACCACAATCAGATATCGACATTGGAATCCAGTATTCTGGAAATACCATGACTACACCCGGATTAGCGCATGTAGTGTCGCGTTTTGAAAATCTTTTTGTAAACTTAACAGGAACCAGTAGCCTAGGGTTTGATATAGAAACATATGCAGATATGATGACCATTCCCAACACATATCAATACAGAGGCGGAAGAAAGCTACCACGATTTTCAGAGGGAAAAACCCCAAATGCTATGGTTCAGAAGGTGGAACATGATGATCTAGGACGTATGAGCGAGACTACTGAAGTCCCGGTTGCTACATTGCACGCAAAAGCTGAGAGCTTACCCACACCACCCGCAGAGGATTACTTTTATTTAGACACAAGTAATTTCACAGAAGAGCATTTTCAAAAAGTGCTTGTCTGTGCAGGTACGAGTATTCTACGCAATGTTCTCTTATACAAAATGGACGAG
>ERZ887830.456-NODE-456-length-26207-cov-7.241779_pt1 | contig 26207 bp, 27 predicted proteins | sample MGYA00521101_ERZ887830 | MGnify/ENA primary metagenome ERZ887830 (study PRJEB32303, sample SAMEA104408592) | aquatic metagenome | biome: Marine water; feature: Pelagic; material: water | place: Baltic Sea | collected 2014-06-05T16:38:00 | depth 1,762 m ... | reverse complement strand
AATATTTTAGATATAATAAAATTCAAATATTAATTAGGAATAAAATTATGGGTTTAGGTGGAATTTCAATAAAAAATAGTTTGCCAGATACTTCTTTGGAAACGATGCAAGATAAACTTTTAAATCTTAAAAAGCCTTTTTTAAAAAGTTTTAATCCAACCGTAGAATCTAGAAAAGATCGTATTCGTCGGATTGTTAAACTCATAGAAGAAAATTCTGAAAATATTCACAAAGCTATATCTAAAGATTTTGGTTCAAGGCATGAACAGTTGAGTCAGTTAACCGATACATTATCTACAGTAGCACATGGAAAACATGTACTTAAAAAAATTAACTCATGGGTTAAACCTGATAAGCGCAAAGCTAGATTTCCACTAAACTTATTAGGCTCAAAGGCACTAGTACATCATCAACCTTATGGTGTCGTTGGAATTATATCGCCTTGGAATTTTCCTGTCGCTTTGTCATTAGGACCGTTAATAGAAGTGTTTGCCGCTGGCAATAATGCAATGATGAAATTATCTGAGTTTGTGCCTGAAACTTCTAAACTAATGGCCGACTTAGTTAGTAAGTATTTTTCTGAAGATGAGCTAGTAATTATAAATGGTGGAACGCAAACTTCAGTAGACTTTACAACTTTGGACTTTGACCATTTGCTTTACACAGGATCTACAGCTGTAGGAAAAAAGGTATGTGCAGCAGCAGCACAAAATTTAGTACCTGTTACTATGGAGCTTGGCGGTAAATCACCTGCAATTGTAAGCAATCAATCAAATTTAAAAAAGAGTGTAGGTCAAATTATGACTGGAAAAACAGTTAATGCAGGACAAATCTGTGTGGCTCCTGACTACGCATTTATTCCCAGTGAGTCTCAAGATGAATTTATTGCTCTTGCTACAGACTTTGTAAAAAACTCATTTCCAACAATTAAAAACAATCCTGATTATACGTCTATAATTCATCTAAATCATTACGATAGACTAAATGCATTAATAGAAGATGCTAAAAATAAAGGGGCGACAATAGTGGAATTAAACCCTGCTAATGAAGATTTTACTCAACAAGAACATCATAAAATACCACCAACTCTTATCTTAAATCCAACTGATGACATGGACGTTATGAAAGAAGAAATATTTGGACCAATCATGCCCATTAAAACATATTCAAACTTTAATGAGGTTGTGGAATACATAAATTTTCAGCCAAAGGCATTAGCTGTTTATTATTTTGGTGATAATGGCAATGAAATTGATACTATCATAAATGATACTTCGTCTGGTCAAGCTGTAATGAACGAGTGGGGGTTTCAGTATGCATTTGAAGATTTACCATTTGGTGGAGTTGGTCCTAGTGGCTCAGGTGCTTATCATGGTAAAGAAGGTTTTTTAAATTTTAGTCACAATAAAGCTGTCTTAAAGGGGCAAAAACTTATTAATTTGTGGTCATTAATTGGAGCGCCGTTCACGGAGAAAACAGACAAGATGGCAAAAAAGTTTTAATTTTATAAAACATTTTCTGCAGCTACTTTTTTAGAATTTTCTTGAATAAACTTAAACCTTAGCTCGGGCTTCTTTCCCATTAAAGCTTCTACACTTTTTTCTGTTTTCTTTTTATCAACTTTATTGATTTCAACTTTTAGTAAAACTCTATTTTCTGGAGACATTGTAGTTTCCTTTAATTGAGCAGGCATCATTTCGCCCAAACCTTTAAATCTACTTATGTCCACATTCTGAGAATTTTTAAACTCATTTTTAATTAACTTATCTTTATCTTTATCATCAGTGGCATAAAAAACCTTAGGACCTTTGGATAGCTTATAAAGTGGTGGGACGGCTAGATACAAGTGACCATCTTCGATTAATTTAGGATATTCACTGTAAAAAAAGGACATAATTAAAGTAGAAATATGTGCACCATCAACATCAGCGTCGGTCATAATTATTACTTTTTCATACCTAAGTTCTTTTGAACTATATTTATCTCCACGTTTACAACCTAACGCTTGAATCAAATCAATTATTTCTTGATTTGCATTTATCTTATCTTTTGTTGCACTGATTACATTTAAAATTTTGCCTCTAAGCGGAAGAATAGCTTGAGTTACTCGATTGCGAGCTTGTTTTGCAGAGCCACCCGCAGAGTCACCTTCAACTAAGAATAGCTCAGTTCCTTTATTACCATCCCTTGAACAATCTGCTAATTTTCCAGGCAACATTAATCTTTTTCTTTTAATTTGCTTTTCAATATTTTGATTAGATTTATTCTGAAGTCTTATTTGAGATCTATTGTATGCATAATTAAATAAAATTTCAGCAGTTTGACGTCTTTTTGCAAGCCAAGCTTCAAATAGTTGTCTAACTTTTAATTCAATATTTTTACCAGGCTCAACACTTGAAAGTTTTTCTTTTGTTTGTCCTTGGAATTCTGGATTCTCGATAAAAATAGATAATATTGAAGCAGAAGATCCAAACAGATCTTCTTGATTTATTTGATTAGATTTTTTTTCATATTTTATTTTTGAGTAGTCTTTAAACGCTTTAAACATACCTTGTTTATAACCATTTTCGTGTGTACCACCTTGTGGGGTTAATATTGTATTGCAGTAAGAGTTAGCAATAGGCTCAAAAAATTCATACCAATTAATTATAGCTTCAATACTCTCATCGCCATTTAGTTTTTCATTAATGTAAAAGCTTTCTTCAATTACAGAGTCATTTTTTTGAGTAATAGTATCAAGGTAATCCCTTATACCATTTGAATAATGAAGTTTGTCAGAAATAGGAATATCTTTGCCAACAAGAGCCTTTGGGCAACTCCAATTTATTTCCACATTTGGAATTAAATATGCCTTAGCTTTTGCCATATTGTAAACTATAGATGAATCAAAATCAGTGCTGTCACTGAAAATTTCAGGGTCAGGAGTAAAAGTAATTTTAGTTCCTTTTTTTATTGAATTTTTAGAAACAGCTTTTAATTTAGATTTTGGTGAACCTTGTGAGTACGTTTGTATATAAAACTTTTTATCTCTTGCAATTTCAAGTGTAAGATTAATTGAAAGCGCATTTACAACGGATACCCCAACACCATGTAAGCCACCTGATGTTTTATAACTTCCTTCGCTAAATTTCCCTCCCGAATGTAAAGTTGTCATTATTACTTCAGCTGCAGGTATTTTAAATTTAGGGTGTTTATCAACAGGTATGCCTCTTCCATTATCAGAAATTTCAATAGTATTTGAATTAATTAATTTAATTTCAACCTTATCGGCATATCCTGCCACAACTTCATCCATGGAATTATCCAAAACTTCACTAACTAGATGGTGTAAAGCTGCTGTGTCAGTTCCACCAATATACATTCCAGGACGTTTTCTTACTGGTTCTAATCCCTCTAAAACCTCTATATCTTTTGCCGTATAATTTGATTTAGACGCAGAGACAGATTTTTTATTGACAGGATTCCTTTTTATAGGCTTTTTTTTATTACTTTTTTTTGGCATAGGTTAGATATTCAATTTTATACTTTAGATTCTTTACATTGTGTATTATTAAAATACTCTTGTTATATAAGAGTATTATTATGCCTGTTATTGAATCAAAAATAATGATTAACACCAAAGCGTTTAAAAAAAATGCTGAGGAACATATTGAGTTAATCGATGAGTTTAGATTATTAGAAAAAAAAGTTTCGGATAATTCTTCTCGCGCTAAGCCTAAGTTTGATAAAAGAAACCAGCTGCTACCAAGAGAGCGAGTAAAAAGACTACTTGATCCTGGTAGTTATTATTTGCCAATTTCTACACTTGCTGGTTACAAAATTGGTGATGATGACGGTGACAAAAATATTATGGGTGGAAACTCCATAAGTGGTATCGGTATAGTTGAGGGTATTAGATGTATGATTACAGCGTCTGATTCTGGTATTAAGGGTGGCTCAATGACACAAATGGGAGTTGAAAAAAGCTTAAGGTGTGCAGAGATAGTTAAAGAAAATAAGCTGCCAATGATAAATTTAGTTGAAAGCGCAGGAGCAAATTTACTTAAACAATCTGAAGTATTTATACGTGGTGGACGAAGTTTTGCTAACTTAGCCAAAATGTCTGCTATAGGCATTCCAACTATATCTATTGTTCATGGCTCATCTACTGCGGGAGGCGCTTATCTTCCAGGTTTGTCTGATCAAGTCATCGTAGTAAAAAATAAATCTAAAATATTTTTAGCGGGGCCACCATTACTTAAAGCGGCATTAGGTGAAATAGCTACGGATGAAGAGCTTGGGGGTGCTGACATGCATTATACTGTTTCAGGTTTAGCAGAACACATGGCCAAAGATGATGATGATGCAATTAAAATATGTAGAGATGTAATAAAAAATCTTGGATGGAATGATAATTTTGTTTCATCTCAAAAATATGATTACAAAGAGCCTATTTATTCACCCGAAGAACTTATTGGTGTTGTGCCGACTGATTACAAGAAAAGTTATGATGTAAGAGAGGTTATAGCAAGAATTGTTGATGGCTCTGAGTATTTAGATTTTAAACCAGAGTTTGGAAAACAAACAGTAACAGGTACAGCCGCTATTCATGGATACAAAGTTGGCATAGTAGGAAACAATGGGCCAATATTTGCAGACGGCGCTGTGAAGGCAGCTCAATTTATTCAGCTATGCTGCAAGTCAAATATTCCTCTTATATTTTTGCAAAATACTACTGGCTATATGGTTGGAACCAGAGAAGAAAGTAGGGGCATTATTAAACATGGATCAAAAATGATTCAAGCCGTTACTAATTGTACGGTTCCTAAAATAACTTTACGAATTGGAGCCTCATTTGGTGCGGGTGAATATGGTATGGCAGGAAGATCATTTGACCCAAGATTTATGTTTTCTTGGCCAAATAATAAACTCAGTGTCATGGGCGGCGAACAGGCTGGAAAAACTATGTCTCAAGTGGCTGTTGAGTCAGCTAAGAGAAGGGGAGAAGAACCAAATATGGAAATGATTAAAGCGATAGAACAAAAAATTATTGATACATATAGTGAAGAAGGTGAGGCTTTATTTGCTACAGCTAGATTGTGGGATGATGGAATTATTGATCCTCGTGACACAAGAAAAGTTCTTGCTGAATGTCTAAACATTGTATCAGACTCAAATAAAAGAGAATTAAGACCAAGTACATTTGGCGTTGCAAGAATGTAAATTAATTTTTACCTGGAAGAATATTTAGATACTTAGAAATAATACCAAGCATAATTTCATCAGCACCACCTCCAATAGATCCCAGTCTACCATCTCTAAAGCGTCTAGAAATTGAAGTTTCATCCATATAACCCATTCCACCCCAGTATTGCAAACAAGAGTCATTAACTTCCCTTGCCAACCTTGTTGACTTGAGTTTTGACATCGAAGCTAGTTTTGTGCAATCTCCTCCATTAACATGAATTTCAATACCTTTCCATGTTAAGGCTTTCAGAGCCTCAACTTCTGTCATTAATTCAGATAATCTAAAATGTACTATTTGATTATCAAGAATTGGTTTACCAAAAGTCTTTCTTTGCCTTGTGTACTCAATGGTTTCATTGATTGCCATTTCGCAGCCAGCATAATTTCCAATAGCAGCATAAAGTCTTTCTTCTTGAAATTGCATCATTTGATAAACGAAACCTTGACCTTCTTCACCAATAAGATTTTTTACTGGCACTCTTACATCATCAAAAAATATTTCTGCTGTATCAGAGGAATTCATTCCTAGTTTTTTTAATTTTCTGTTTATGGTAACGCCCTTAGATCTTTTTCCATTTTCTTTTAATGGAACACAAATTAATGATTTGTTTAAATGTCTATTAGTCGAGCCGCTATCAGTATTTGCCAGCATGCACATCCAGTCTGCTTGTGTGCCATTAGTAATCCACATCTTTGATCCATTGATAATATAATCATCACCATCTTTCACAGCAGTCGTTTTGATTGCAGCTACATCTGAACCAGCGTGTGGTTCTGAAACTCCAATACAAGATACAAAGTCACCAGTAATTGAAGGTTTTAAGAATTCATTGCAAACATGTGTAGAACCAAATCTGGCAAGTGCAGGTGTTGACATATCAGTTTGAACACCAATTGCCATTGGAACGCCGCCACAGTTAATAGAAGTCAACGCTTCATTTAAAACTGCACCATACGAGTAATCAAGACCAGCTCCACCATATTTTTCAGGCTTAGTTATTCCAAGAAAACCCTTGTCACCAAGTTTTTTAAAAACCTCATGTGCAGGAAATATTTCATCCTCTTCCCATTGATCTACATACGGATTTATTTCTGTTTCTACAAATTTAATTGCGGATCTTTTTAGCTCTTCATGTTCAGTTGTAAGTTCCATGGTATCTATTTTATATTAACAAAAAATGATTATAACCCCCGTTTAAAAAGAAGAAAAGGGGGCATAGTATTTATTTAAACACTAAAGTAGTTTTTAAACTCAATTGGGTGAGGCGAATGCTCAAGATCGTAAACATCCTGCATTTTTAATTCAATATAGCCATCAATTTGATCATCAGTGAACACATTAGCTTCAGTTAAAAAAGCCCTATCACTATCAAGTGATTCTAGTGCCTCTCTCAATGATCCACATACCGTTGGTAGTTTTGCTACCTCAGCTTCTGGTAATTCATATAAATCACCATCAGTTGCATCACCTGGATGAATTTTATTTTTAATTCCATCCATTCCTGCCATAACCATTGCAGCAAATGCCAAATAAGGATTGGCAGTTGGATCGGGAAATCTAACTTCAACTCTCTTACCTTTAGGACTATCTGAAACAGGAATTCTACAGGCTGCAGATCTATTTCTAGCAGAGTAAACTAATATTACTGGTGCTTCAAAACCAGGAATAAGACGTTTGTAACTATTAGTGCTAGCATTGGTAAATGCGTTAAGCGCCTTACCGTGTTTAATAATTCCACCTATGTAATAAAGTGCAAGCTCAGATAAGCCGGCATAGCCATCACCAGCAAACAATGGCTTTCCATCTTTCCATATTGATTGATGCACATGTAGACCAGAACCATTGTCACCCTTAACTGGTTTTGGCATAAAGGTTGCAGTTTTACCAAAAGAATTTGCAACCATATGAACACCATATTTATATAATTGAACTCCATCACCTTGTTTTAATAGAGTGTCAAATAACATTCCTAATTCATGCTGACTGGGTGCTACTTCATGGTGATGTTTTTCCATTTTTAGACCAAGATTTTTTAACTCTTCTAAAAATTCAGTTCTAATATCTTGCGAGCTATCTACTGGTGGGACGGGAAAGTAACCACCCTTAATTCCAGGTCTATGTCCCAAGTTACCACTTTCATACTTAGTATCACTATTATACGGACCTTCAGTGCTATCAATCTGAAAGCTAGATTTATTCATTTCCACTGTAAATCTTACATCGTCAAAAACAAAAAATTCTGGTTCGGGACCTATATATACAGTGTCACCTATGCCACTAGACTTAACATATTCTTCCGCTTTTTTAGCGGTTCCACGAGGATCACGATCGTAAGGTTCTTTTGTTACTGCATCAAGAATATCACAAAAAACGATCATGGTAGGCTGGGCTGTAAATGGATCCATGACTAAGGTTGAAAGATCAGGTCTTAATACCATATCAGACTCATTTATTGCTTTCCATCCAGCAATAGATGATCCATCAAAAAAAGTCCCATTATTCAATAAGTCTTCATCAACCATAGTTCCATCCATGGTTAGGTGTTGTAGTTTACCTTTTACATCAGTGAATCTAAGGTCTAAATATTTAGCCCCTGATTCACTAATGATTTTCAATGCTTCGATTGCAGTAGTCATAGTATAAAAATCCCATTAATTAAAGAATTTAACCTACATCACTTACAATATTTTTTAAAGCCCTGCATGAAGCAATTATTTAGTTAAAGTTCCTACAATATGTGAAAGTATTTTATATGGATCAGCATTTGAAGCAGGTCTTCTGTCTTCTAGATAACCATTCCAATTATGTTCAACTGTATAAACCGGAATACGAATACTTGCACCTCTATCACTAACGCCGTATGAAAATTGATCTATACTTTGAGTTTCGTGCAGACCTGTAAGTCTCATGTCGTTATCTGATCCGTAGGAAGCAATTCCTTCTTTATGAACTTTTCCTAATTTTTCACACATTGATGAAAATAAATCTTCTGATCCACTTGTTCGCATTGCTTCATTCGAAAAGTTGGTATGCATTCCTGAACCATTCCAATCACCTGTTTTTGGTTTTGGATGTATATTTACTCCAACTCCATGTTCTTCAGCAATTTTGAATAACAGGTATCGACTAATCCATAGGTCATCAGCTGCTTTTATACCTTTACCAAAACATTGATATTCCCACTGTCCAAGTGCTACTTCAGCGTTAGTTCCAGTTAATGTAATACCAACATCAAGACATGCCTGAAGATGAGCATCAGAAATTTTTCTCCCAACAACATTACCAGCACCAACTCCACAATAATATTCACCTTGTTCTTTTGGAATACCATCTTCCCAACCAAGTGGTTCGCCTGTTTTGGAGTCAGTAAAAAAGAATTCTTGCTCAAAGCCAAACCACCATTCATCGGTAACAATTTCAGCCGCCGATGCTCTAAAATTTGAAGGATGCGTTGTATGATCTGCAGATTGAACTTGTGTTAACACTAGATCATGTCCATTCGGATTAGAGTAGGTTTGTACTGGAATTAGTAAGCAGTCAGAACTTCCACCTTCAGCTTGTTTTGTGGACGATCCATCAAATGACCAGTCTGGTGGATTTTTTTCTTCAGTGGCTTTCACTTTACTTCTCATGAAAGGTTCAGGTTTATAACCATCTAACCAAATATATTCGTAAGTCTTAAAATTTGTCATTATTTATCCCTTATCTTATTTAAAAATTAAAGTGCGTCTAAACCTGTTTCACCAGTCCTTATTCTGATAACTGTTTCAATATTGGTGACAAAAATTTTTCCATCTCCAATTCTGTTTGTATTAGCTGCTTTTTTTATTGCATCAATCGCAGGCCATAACATCTCATCATCAACTACTAACTCAAGTTTCATTTTTGGGATAAAATCATTTAAATGCTCTGAACCACGAAATATTTCTTCTTTACCTTTTTGTCTCCCGTAGCCAACTGCTTCAACGACAGTCATTCCTCTTACACCAACTTTTTCTAGTGCCTCTTTGACGTCATCAATTTTAAATGGCTTAATAATTGCTTCAATTTTTTTCATATTTCAGGCTTTAAATTTATGTTGCCGGTTAACTTAATCAAAAAAAAAGCAATTCCCAACATCAAATTTACATAAGTATGAACTAGAAACTAATGTGAATACATGCCAATATGACATTCTTATATAAAGAACATCTTTATGAATGATAATATCTATTTTAATCAAGTAGATAGAGTTTTTACTTAAGATACGATTTTAAATATGACTATCAAAATTAATAAACCAGAAATATGGATATCAAGTTTCCCTATTCCTTCGAAAGCGGATCATAAATATTTAAGAGGCATGGTCTTAGTAAATTGTGGCCCAAAATCGAAAACGGGGGCCGCACGATTAGCTGCACGGTCTGCTATGCGAGTTGGCGCTGGTGCCGTTAAAATTATCTGTGATCAAAGTGCAGTTAGCGTCCTTGAACCACAAATATCTGTCGAATTAATTAATGTGGTAAATAATAAACAAGAATTTCAGGAAGTTTTAAAAGATAAAAAAATTACCTCTGCCTTAATAGGGCCAGGTAATGGAGTTAACAATGAAACAAAAGCAAGAGTATTAATGGCCTTAGCTTTTATAGATCATGTTGTATTGGATGCTGATGCTCTAACTGTTTTTGCCAACAATCCAGATGAATTATTTATAGATTGCTATCCTCACACAATTCTAACCCCGCATGATGGTGAGTTTAATAAAATATTTGGAGTTAAGATTAGTAGTATTGAAGATAAAGTACTAAGAACCACAGAGGCTGCAAAAAAATCAAATACAATCGTTGTTCTTAAAGGTGCCGATACAATAATCGCAGCACCAAGTGGTGAAGTAGTTATAAATAAATCCTCAGCAGTATATTTGGCCACTGCTGGATCAGGTGATGTGCTTGCTGGAATTATTGCTAGTTTGGTAGGCAATAATAAAATGAAAGCTTTTGATGCGGCATGTGCTGGAGTCTGGATTCATTCTCAAGCTGGAGAAGCACTAGGTGCAGGAATGATAGCGGAAGATATTATCGATATTATTCCAGTAATTATAAAAAAATTAATAAAATTTTATATTCCCTAGCTTCTTATTGGAAATAAACTATGTATAATATCCATATGTATCTAAAAATCTTTATAGCGCTGTTATTCATTGTCGCGTCAAGAACATCTTATTCATCAGACAACGAGTCAAATGTTATACTTGACGGCCATAAAATCACTGGAACAACTATTTACGAAGGTAATAATAGAGATATTCTAGGTTGGTTAGGTATGCCATATGCTGAGCCACCAGTTAACGATCTTAGGTGGAAAGCACCTCGCACACATGTTGGTTTTACAGAAAATTATAATGCAAAAAATTTACCAAATAGATGTGTTCAAGTTTCAAACTCATACGATCAAATTATTGAAGATCTTGAGCCAGGTCAAATAATTGGTAGCGAAGATTGTTTATATTTAAATATCTACCGCCCAAATAATGTTGATCTTAAAAAAGAAAAATTGCCAGTTATGTTTTGGATACATGGTGGTGGGAACACTTGGGGTTATTCTGCAAGCGAAATGACTACTCCACGTAAATTTTTGGATAAACACAATGTAATTCTTATTACTGTTAACTATCGATTGGGTCCATTTGGTTGGCTTGCTTTAAATGATTTTAATAAGAATTCTAAAAATAAACTTGATCAATCTCATAATTTTGGAACTTTAGATTTAATTAAGGCATTGGAATGGGTAAGTCAAAATATTGAAAACTTTGGTGGCGACAAAGATAACGTAACTATATTTGGAGAATCTGCTGGTGGTAGAAATGTGATGTCATTAATGGTTGCACCACAAAGTAAAAATTTATTTCACAGGGCTATATCACAAAGCGGTTATATGAATGGCAACACGCGCGATGAAGCTATTAACAAACCAAGAGCAGGGTCTTTAGAATTTGCTAGAAGTCAATTAAGAAAAAAATATCCTAATTTTTCTAATAAAGAACTAGATGAAATTATCGAAGATAATGAAAAACTAGAAGTTTTTTTAAGATCGCTATCAACTAGTGAAATAATCTCCTTTTATAGAGTTAGCAAAGAGGGTGGTGGTCTAGTAGATGTACCAGATGTAATACCTGATGGTATTGTGATTCCTTCAGAAGGCTTATTTAAATCCTATGAGAATGGATTGGCCCATGATGTGCCAATCATATTCGGCACGAATAGAGATGAACATAAACTATTTATGTTTGATAACGATGAATTTGTTAAAGTAAAAAGCTTATTTTTTCTAGAAAAGATTTTTGATGTTTTGAATTTTAGATACGTACCGAGAGATGAAATTTATTATCAGGTTTACTCAAAGTACATGTCAATGTCTTGGAAAATAGGTGGTGCCGATGACCCTTCAAATATATTAAATCGTTACAACAATTCAAAAGTATTTAATTACAGGTTTGATTGGGATGAGGAGCCTACATTTGCATGGATTGACTACGCTAAATACCTGGGGGCAGCTCACGGTCTAGAAATACCATTTATTTTCGACTCTATTAATAGAGAAAGTTTATTGGCAAATATTATTTATGATGATGTAAATATTAAATCTGATCAAGTGCTTGCAGATCAAATGGGTAAATATTGGATTAACTTTGCTTATAGTGGCAATCCAAACATTGGACCATACAATGATTTAGTCGAGTGGCAGGACTGGTCTAAAGATAGTCAACGTTATCTTATTTTTGACAGCAACAATGATCAAGGTATAGCAATGCGCATCAATACTGATAGTGGAACTACATTAATGCAGGGCCTAGCTTCAGAGCCGATTAAAGTTAGTCAAAAATGCTATATAGTAGATAAAATTTTCATCAATACAACTTTGGCAAAAGATCAAGTAAAAATATTTTATGATGATTTTTTAAATGGGAAGTGCATTAAGAAATAATCATAAATTAGCAATATCATACATGCATAATAAAATGAAATTACCTTCAAAGATTTGCATTGTTTGTGAGCTGCCATTTAATTGGCGAAAAAAATGGAAAAAAAATTGGAACGAAGTCAAATATTGTTCTGAAAAATGCTCACGTAATAAAAAATAATTGATTTATTAAATTTAGAATTCATAATATCAGTTATGGATAGCGACGATCTTGAGCCTAAAGCAAAAATTATAAACACTGATTTTGACACACTAAGTATATCTGAATTAGAGCTACATATTTTAGATCTTGAGGCTGAAATTGTAAAATGTAAAAACTATATTTTAAGTAAAGGTAAAGACCGTGAGCTAGCTGAAAGTATCTTTAAGAAATAAAACAAGGAGTAAAATATGAATTCAATAGAAGTAAAAAGTTTCAGTAATGCGGATGAAGTTAATAATAGTTTTAACAATGCAAAAATTGAGGCGGTGAATGTTGGTGGACAGCGAGTTAATAGGCTTACACTACAGCCTGGATGGAAATGGTCAGCGGACGTTAAACCAATCGTTGGGACTGATACTTGTCAAGCACCCCATCTTGGAATAGTTAATGCAGGAACTATTTGCTGTAAGCACGATGATGGAACGGAAGCTACCTATACTAAAGGTGATGCTTACTCCATTAAACCAGGTCACGATGCTTGGGTTGTTGGCGATGAAGTAGTTGAAGCAATTGAATTTGCTGGTGGATGGGGCTAATAGAGACTTTATAAATCAATCCTATATATTGATGTAATTATAAGTGTTATGATGTTGTGTATTCATTGTAACACTTATGCAACCCAAACATTTAGCTTTAGTTTTATTAGTAATGGTTCTCTATGGGAGTGCTTATCCTGTAGGAAAGATAGGTATACTTGATGCGCCTCCATTATTTTTATCTTCCATGAGAGTTTTATGTGTCTTTTTATTTTTCTTACCATTCTTTAAATTTCGTTTACCACCAAGGCAACTTATATTACCTCTAGTCGGTTTTGCTGGTTCAATGGGTGTTTGTACTTATGCCTTTATGTATTATGCATTAAGCTTTACATCATTAGTAGCACCAATAATAATTGGTGCACAACTTGCAATTCCATTTGGTCTAATTTTAAGCTTAATATTTCTCAAAGAAAAAATTTCATTACTCAAATGGATATTAATAATTTTATCATTTGCAGGAATTGTAGTCATTGCTTATGACCCCAATTTTATAGATGAGCGATTAGCAATAATTTTTTGTATATTAATGTCATTTTTTTATGCTATGGCCAATATGATGGCCCGTCATTTAAAAGAGATTGATACGTCAGTCTTAAATGGATGGTGTAATTTTATCGCATTTTTCCCACTTATTATTGCTTCGTATTTTATTGATGGAAATCCAATCGATATTATTTCTAACTTAGAAAATTCAACTTTTATTGTTATTTTACACGCATCATTAGTAGTTTCCGTGGTAGGGCATGCTGGAATGTTTTATCTTTATAGGTTTTACCCTGTAGCCACAGTATTACCTTTTTATTCTTTATTTCCAATATTTGGAATTATTTTAACGTATCTTATGTTTAAAGAAGTTTTAACCATGCAACAATTTATTGGTGGTGTAATGGTTATTGGCTCAGTATACTTGATACATCAAATAAATAAAAAAGAAGCATTAATATAAATGATATTACTAGATGGTGGCATGGGAAGACACTTAAAAGAAATTGGAGCACCTTTTGGGCAACCCGAGTGGTCTGCATTAGCTTTAATTGATGATCCGTCATATGTCTTGCAGGCTCATAATGATTTTATAGATGCTGGCTCTGATTACATAACAACAAATTCTTATGCAATTATACCGTTTCATTTAGGTAATAAAATTTTTAATGAGAAAGCAAAAGAGCTTTTAAAATTATCTGGTGAATTAGCAAAAAAAGCTAAAGAAAATAGCAAAACAAGCGTTAAAATTGCTGTGAGTATTCCACCGGTACTTGGCTCATATAAACCCGAGGTTTTTAACTCGAATGAAGCTAGGCCTATCTTAGAATTATTTAGAGATATTTTATTGCCTTATGGCGATGTTATACTTGGAGAAACTTTAAGTAGTGTAGAGGAGATTATTTTAGTTCAAGATGTGTTTAAGGAATGTGGTAAACCATTGTGGATCAGCTTAACATTAGAAGATGATACGTCTAATCAATCTACGTCAAAATTAAGGTCAGGTGAGTCTTTGGACAGCGCACTTAAGAATATCGATTTTAGAGCAGTTGATTCTATTTTATTTAATTGTAGCCAACCTGAAGTAATGGAGCGTGCCATCATCACAGCAAAGAATTTTTGTCAAAAAAATATATTAATAGGAGTTTATGCCAATACATTTCCACCAATTAATAGTTCTCAAAAAGAAGCTAACAACCAATTAAGAGAAATGAGAAAAGAATTAGATCCTGCTGGTTACTTGATTTTTGCTGAAAAATGGCAAAAAGCAGGTGCATTAATAATAGGTGGATGCTGCGGTATTGGCCCGGAACACATTAAGGAATTAAATAAACTTCGATAAATTCAAGGTCTTTTATATCCAATTACTAAACTTATTTCATTTCATTTAATATTAATAATGTTAATCTCGATTTTTATATGACTGAAAAATTTGATAAATCTCTTTTAAAAAAATCATTTGGCTCGTTTGCCACTGGTGTTTGTGTTGCAACTTCTCATTCAAGTGGATTCACAGTTAATTCTTTTGCCTCACTTAGTCTTGAACCACCTTTAATGATATTTAATATTTATAAAACAGAAACTGACCACGTAAGTTTTTTGAATCTTAATTGCTTTGCAATTAATTTTCTTGCATCAGATCAAAAAAATATTTCAAACATTTTTGCATCTAAGGATACAGACAAATTATCTAAAGTAGATCACTATAAAACAGATAATAATATTGCTGTATTAAATAATACGCTAGGCCATCTCGAATTATCCGTATTTCAACAAATTGATATTGCTGACCACGTTTTAGTTATTGGCAAGGTTGAAAACCTATCTATTAATGAGAATAAAGAGCCTTTAATCTACTATCGAAGCAATTATAGAGAAATTAAATAATTTTTATTTTATCTCTTTCCTCAACCGTTACTCAAAATACTTTATTGGAAAAAGGTGGGTGTAATTGCCAAGGACCAAAGGCTTTTAAAGCTTTAACTGACTAATTTGTTTTCTAAACCGTATTTATTTAAACCTTTGTCACTTTTCATGCACCAAAATATAACTAGGTTAATAAAGCCAAAAAATACAACTATTGAAAATCTTTCATTAAAGAAGCTAATGAAGTAAAGCGCTATAAATGCCAAGTACCAAAAACCTGATCTATTCGTATCGTGCAACCTTCTAATCCTTAACGCCGTTAGGGGAATTAAAGTCAGAAAAAATGCCATAATAAGTAACGGTCCGATATTTACTTCGATAGATTGATTGTCAGCGACTAATTCAAAAGATCTAACGCTAAAACCAAAAAGATTATCTAAGATTAAAGCGGATAGAGTTAAGAGTTCTGTAAAGAGATAAAAATACCAGTATTCAGATCTCGTTGCTCTTGAGTTAAAATCAAAACAGCTAGCAAAACCTCTTTTTATTGATTGAATAAACATAATTTTATATCTTGATTGTTAAAGTAATTTGTATTTTAGATCTTATTATTTTAAAAAATAATATATACTTATAAATACATGAATAAATCAATAAAAATCGGTGGTGCAAGTGGTTTTTGGGGAGACTCGTTTATAGCAACCTCTCAATTATTGAACAATGATAATAAACTTGATTTTATTGTTTATGATTACTTAGCTGAAATTACAATGTCAATTTTAGCTAGAGCGCGCACTAAGGATTCTAAGCATGGCTATGCCATTGATTTTGTTACTAGTGTGATGAAAATGAATTTAAGACAAATTTCTGATCAAAAAGTTAAGATTATTTCGAATGCTGGAGGCGTAAATCCAGAGGCATGTGCTGATGCCATAAGAGATTTAATTAATGAACAAGGTTTAAATCTTAAAGTGGCAGTTGTGGTGGGTGACGATCTTTTAGAAAACAAATCCAATATATTTAACTCTGATATAAGTGAAATGTTTACAGGAGATAAACTTCCAGATCAAAATAATATTGTTAGTATCAATGCATATCTAGGTGCTTTTCCAATTGCAGAAGCATTAAGACTTGGAGCTGACATTGTTATTACAGGCAGATGTGTAGATAGCGCTGTTACACTAGGTGCATGTATATACAGCTTTGATTGGAAAGAAGAAGATTGGAATCATTTATCAGGCGGAAGCCTTGCTGGACATATAATTGAATGTGGTACTCAAAGTACTGGAGGAAATTTTACTGACTGGGAATTGATCTCGGATCAAATCGATACTATGGGTTATCCAATTGTAGAAATATTTAAAGACTCTTCATTTAACTGCATGAAATCAAATAATTCTGGTGGCTTAGTAAGTGTGGGAACTATATCTGAGCAATTAGTCTACGAAATTGGAGATCCTCAAGCCTATATCTTGCCAGATGTTGTGTGCGATTTCTCTCAAGTAAAAATAAGTCAAATAAATAAAGATACTGTTAAAGTGAGTGGTGCTATTGGTTACCCTTCTACCAATCAATACAAGGTATCAATGACATATTCGGATGGATTTAGAGGCGGTCATTTAATGTCCTTTGTCGGCATAGATGCTGGGAAAAAAGCCAAGGCATACGGTGAAGCAATTTTTAAGAGATCAAGGGATATTTTGAAAAAAATAAATATGCCTGATTTTACTGAAACTAGCATTGAAGTTCTTGGAGATCAAAGTCAATACAGTAAAAAAGATAAAAATTTTAGCAGTCGAGAAGTTATTCTTAAATATGCAGGAAAGCATAGCGATATAAAAGCGATTGGAATTATGCTCAAAGAATCTGTTGGATTAGCTCTTTCAACACCGCCGGGCCTATCAGGTTTTGCTGGTGCACGTCCAAAACCATCACCGGTTGTAAGATTATTTTCATTTTTAATTAAAAAATCAGAAATTGATGCCAAGGTTTTGATTGATGATAAATCTTTTAATGTGAACATTTTTCAAGGCAATAATTTTGATTATAGTAAAATTGAAAGACCCTCTGAAATAGAATGTAACAATGAAGAAGATCTTGTTGATGTTCCATTGATTAGAATTGCATATGCTAGAAGTGGTGATAAGGGTAATAAAGCTAATATTGGTATAATTGCAAGAGATGCAAAATTTTACCCTGCTATATGCAAATATTTAGACAATAAAACTGTCAGTGAAAATTTTTCAAATTTTCAAAACGGTTCAACTGAACGTTATTTATTGCCGGGCTCATATGCAGTTAATTTTCTTCTTGATGACATACTTGGTGGTGGTGGCGCAGCTAGCTTAAGAAATGATCCACAAGGAAAAGCTTACGGTCAAATACTTTTAGACCAGATAATACCTGTATCCAAAAAATTATTGAATTGATGACTGAATATAATGTCATTTTAGCTAATGGCGAATTTCCAACTCATAGCTACCCACTTAAACTTATTAAAAACGCTAAGAGTATTATATGTACAGACGGCAGTGCAGATAAACTTATAAAAATTGGTTACAAGGCAAATATAATAATAGGTGATATGGATTCACTTGACATTAGTATTGTTGAAGTAAAGAAAAATATGATACCTGATGATAATCAAAATAACAGCGATCTTGAAAAAGCACTTATCTATTATTTAGAAAATTTTAAAAATGAACAATTATTTGTTCTTGGAGCAACGGGCCTTAGAGATGATCATAATTTTACTAATATGTTATTATTAAATAAATTCTCATCAGAGTTAAGCGTTTCTTTAGTTACAAATTATTATAAGATAATTGTAAATAAAGGAAAAAATATTTACCCATCTCAACCCAACCAGCAGATTTCAATACTTCCACTAAAGAAAATTAATCAAATATCAACTGAAGGTTTAAAATATGAGTTAAAGAAAACATCCTTGAGTTCTGATAGCAGAGGCATAAGTAATATAGCGCTTAACAATGAATTTATGATTGAATCTTCTGATAATGTATTTGTTTTTTTGGAATTATGATTTAATGAACTTTTCAAATCATATTGGAATAATTGGCTCTGGTATTTCCGGCTTAACTCTTGCTTATGCATTAAAAAAAATTGGTATTGATGTAGTACTTTTTGAAAGATCAAAGGAAGTAAGTGAATATGGTGCGGGTATTTCTATATCTAGGAATGCTTTAAAAATTTTGGATCGTTTAGATTTAATCAGTTTACTTAGAGAAAAATCATATCAGCCTAAAACTGTTTCCTGGAAATATAAAAATAATGAATTTCACTATACAAGTACAGATGTATTTACCGCTAGTAGAAAAAATCTGATTAAAGTTCTCTATGAGGAATATATAAAGCTTGGTGGTGAAATATTATATGACCATGAAGTATGTGATATTACAGAAAATGGAAAAGTATTACATTTTACTAATAAAAATAACTGTAATATAAAGCATATTGCTGCATGTGACGGTATAAAGTCTTCAGTACGAAATAAATATTTTACTGATTCTAGCGATATTAAATATAGTGGATTTAATGCATGGAGAGGTATTGTTAAATCTAATAATACAAAAGTGCAATTTCACTTAGGTGCAAAAACCCATATAGTTCAATATCCAATTAATAATGAACTTGATCAAAGCTTTGTAGCTGTAGTTAAAGATAAAAATTGGAATAAAGAATCTTGGAAACAAGAAGGCACAATTCAAAATTTTTATGATGAACTTCCTGATGCTAAAGAAGTTATTTTTTTAGAAAACCAGAAGGTCTTTAAATGGGGTATTTTTATAAGACCACCCTTAAATAAAATATTTAGAGAGAACATGACTTTATTAGGTGACTCAGCACATCCTATGGTTCCATTTATGGGTCAAGGTGGTTGCATGGCAATTGAAGATGCATATACATTTGCACAATTATTAAAAAAATTAAATTTAGATTTTGCTACAGCTCAATATCTTTATAATAAAATAAGAGTAAATCGAAATAATAAAATACAAAAGATGTCTATGAGACAAGCAAGATTAAATCACATTGAAAATCATTTTATTGCATCAGTCAGAAATACTTTGATGAAAAATACTAATGTAATTTCAAATAGAGCTAATATTATTTGGAATTATGATGCTCATGAGCATATTGAATCTGAATTAAGAAAATTATAGTCATATATAACTGACTAATATATAAATATTTAATGATTAATTTACCAAAAACTGAGAGAATTTTGTTAGAAGTTAAAGACGATTGGCTAACTCTTTCATTTAATCATTTGGAGTCTCGAAATGCATTATCACAACAACTTACTGATGAAGTCAGGTTAACTCTCGAAAGTATAAAGGATGATAAATCTATTAGGGGCATCACATTTAGAGGTGAGGGTGGAATATTTTGTGCTGGTGGAGACTTGAAAAGTTTTAAGTCAGGATTTCATGGTGATAAAAATAATATTGGTGATGTTGTAAAGTTAAGTGAGAGCACTGGTGAATTCTTTGAGTTAATTAATACTATCCCCAAACCTGTTATTATGTTGGCAGAGGGTGCAGCAATGGCTGGTGGTCTTGGCATGCTGTGTGCAGCTGACATTGTAATTGTAACAGCAGATTGTAAATTTGCATTAACTGAGACGACCTTAGGTATAGTTCCAGCACAAATAGCTCCCTATGTAGTTAGTCGAGTAGGCCTGTCAAAAGCCAGACGTTTAATGCTAACAGCTTCTCGATTTACAGGAAAAGAAGCTTGTGAATATGGAATTGCAGATTTTGTTGCTGAAAATCCAGATGACCTTAGACGTATTGAGTCTGAAGTTAAGAAGAATATATTAAAATGTGCTCCTGGAGCAAACTCTATAACTAAAGAAATTGTTTTAGCTACAAGAAATTTAGATAAAAATTCTTTAGTTAAATTTGCGGCTCAAGGCTTTGCTAATTCCATGATGAGTGATGAGGGCAAAGAAGGTATTGCAGCTTTTGTTGAAAAGAGAAAACCTAAGTGGTCAGAATAATATTATGTTAACTCAAGCAATAGATTTTAAAAATGAAAGTGACGCTCTCTTCGAAATAATAAAAACATTATCTGATGATGAGCTTAAACAAAAAACTGGTTTTAAAGAGTGGTCTATCAACAGTATTATTGGACATCTGCATACATGGAATATAGCAGCCAATCGAAGTTTAACTAGTGACGAAGAATTTGCAAAATACGTATCTTTATTTGGAACTGAATATAGTAAACGTCAAAAAATGAGTGATTTTGAAACTGTTTTCTTAGAGGGTCGTGAAGGCCAGGATTTAGTACAACTTTGGTATGATTTTTATCCAAAAATGACCGAAACATTTAAAGACGCCGATCCTAAAAAAAGAGTTAAATGGATGGGACCAGACATGAGTGTAAAGTCATCTATAACAGCACGCTTAATGGAGACGTGGGCTCATGGCCAAGCTGTATATGATGTACTTGGTTTGGTTAGAAATAATCTAGATCATATTAAAAATATTACTGTTTTAGGAAATAATACATTTAAATGGTGCTATACAGTGCATGGAAAACAGATTCCTGAAATCACTCCTTATTTAAGATTAAAAGCACCGTCTGGTGAAATATGGACATTCAATAATGTGTCCGAAAATAACTTAATTGAAGGTAACGCTGAAGATTTTTGTCAGGTTGTTACGCAGGTAAGAAATATTGCCGATGTTAACTTAAAACTTACTGGAAAGATTGCTAATGAATGGATGTCAATTGCTCAATGTTTTGCTGGACCTCCAGAACAGCCACCAAAACCAGGCTTAAGGTTTACAGCATCTAAATAGCAGAACCAATCTTGTAATCAGAGAGTAGGTGTGGGATTGAATTGTCACACTCATCTAAATCATCATAATTTCCATTTTCTAGTTCTGCGTTAAGTGCTTCGGTATCAAGTAGCTTAGTTGCGTAATCTACATAAAGATTACTCAATAAATGTCGAAACTCATGCTGAAAAATTACAGCAGCCATACCATCAAGTTTACCACTTACTTTATTTAAATTTTCATCAAGTGCTTCATAAAAAATAGATTCGTAAGTAGAAACCTGTCCACGAAATTGGCCTTTAGCACTAAGACAACCATGCCAAAAATTAGTCAATTTTTTTGATGCCGATTTAATTTTAGGATTAATAAATACTTGTTTTTTAACATCCAAAATATTTTTATACCTTGCTTCTGAGTCTTCGTGGTTAGATTCAATTATAAATATTTGTAAATTTAATCCTACTTGATTTGCAGCAATACCAATGCCATGTTCAGCCATCATAGTTTTATACATTATGTCCAAAATATCTTTTAGGTGTACTTTATGAAAATCTGTTACTGGAAGACATTTTTTGTAAAGTACATTGTGATCTCTTGATGCATTTCCAAATAGGCCTTGTAAAATAGGCGCTTGATCTTTGTCTCTATATTCTTGAATAAAATCACTTATATTAATGGACATAATTCTATTTTATTTATTTTGTAGCTTATATATATAGTAAATAAATATATAAATTAAGAATAGCCATTTATATAATTTCGCATAGCATCATTTTCAACTTCGTATTTTTGAATAATATGATTTACCACATCTCCAATTGATACAATTCCAACTAATTTATTTTGATCTATAATTGGCATATGTCTTATTTTTTTATTTGTCATTGTTTCCATTAATTCAGATACTGAAATTTTTAAATCGCATGAAATAGTATTTTTAGTCATTATTTCAGAAATCTTTTTATTTAAATCAAATTTTTCTATAGATAAAAACCTTGATATATCTCTTTCTGAGATAATCCCAACCACACCATTAGCATCATCAATGACTGGCATTGCACCTATATTAAATTTTGTTAGTTTATTTGCAGTATCTTGCACACTAGCCGATGAATTTATTGTGTAACATTTACGTTTTGACAATGCTTTTACTAATACTCCAGCCATAGGTAATTATAGCAAAAATAATGTATTAATCTAAAAAAAGTACTAAAGGTTATATTACAGATACTTATAGATAGTTATGCAGATAGAGATTTAAGTCTTCCATTAATTATCTCCATAGCATCATCCATAATTTTATTAATTAATTCTTCACAAGAAGGTATGTCATTTATTAATCCTGCAACCATGCCACAACTCCAAGCACCAGCTTCCATGGTACCTTCCTGCATGACTTTTGGATAAACACCAGCAACTTCATCCATTATATCTTGAATTTGAATTTTATCACCAAGATCTCTTTCTTTTTGAAGAATTCTATCAACGGCAACATTGCTTAATACTCGTTCAGTGTTCTTTAATGATCTCATAATTAATTTTGTGTCAAGTTCACTTGCTTTTAGTATTGCATCTTTTACATTTTGATGAACTGGAGCTTCTTTAGTGGCAATAAATCTTGTACCCATATTTATTCCATCTGCACCAAGAGCTAAGGCGGCAACTAATTGCTGACCATTGCCCATGCCTCCAGAAGCAACAAATGGAATTTTTAATTCTTCTGCTGCTCGTGGCAACAAAATCATATTTGGTATATCGTCTTCACCCGGATGACCACCACATTCAAACCCATCAACACTAGCGGCATCACAACCAATTTTTTCTGCTTTTAAAGCGTGACGTACAGAAGTACATTTATGAATAACTTTAATTCCCGCACCTTTAAGAGCTCCCATATACTTTTCTGGACTCCTACCTGCTGTTTCAACAATCTTAATTCCACCTTTAATTATTGCATCTATATAACCTGGGTAATCAGGTTCAACAAAACCAGGAAGAAATGTTAAATTTACTCCAAAAGGCTTGTCAGTTAAATCATGACATTTCGAAATTTCATTTGCTAGGTCAGCTGGTGTTTTTTGAGTTAGACCTGTAATAATACCAAGACCACCTGCATTAGATACTGGTGCAGCCATCTCAGCAAAACCAACATAGTGCATGCCACCTTGTATAATTGGATGTTTAATATTGAATAATTCTGTAATTCTAGTTTTAAGCATAAAGACAAATTTATATTTTATATCTATGAAAAACCACTAAAAAATAATTTAATTTTTAAAAATTAATTTATTATTTGCCAATATTGCAATCAATTTTTTAACAAAAAATTTAGTTATAATATTTAATAATAATTATGTTTCCCAATGGTAAAAAAATTGCTGACTTTTTAGATCTTTACTATACCCTAGATAGTGCTTCTCCATTTCAACGTTACATTTATGCTTCAAGACTTAATTTTTGTGTTACTCTTGAGATAGCAAAAGCACAATATTTAGGTAGTGCCTCTAGTTTTGAAAAATTATGTAGCGCTATTCCAAAAAGTTTTGGTTCAAGGGCAAGTATTCAGAATATTTGTAACTTTGGATATCAAAGTAAATTTCTTATTAAAGCACAATCAAAAAACGACAAAAGAGTTCAAGATATTTTAATCAAAGATGAATATTTGAAGTACATAGATCTTTGGATAAAAATGCATACTGGTGTTTTTGATCCAGCAGTTTCCGCAAAAAAAGATAAAACAGCTATTATTTAACTTTAGGTTTAAGCCTTAATATTCTGTAAAGATTAATAAATTCGTCTAAATATACAATGCTACTATAATTTATTTATATTATTTCTTTTTCGAATCATTAAAATTATCAGATATTAAATTAATAGGGAGAAATCGTTATGTTTAAAACTGATGATAAACTTGTACAAATTTGTCTTGCTGTGTCTTATGCAATTTTAGCTTTGTATGGAATGATAAATTATTTTAACCCAGAATATATTATTAATAATTACGCCTCACTGGAATCAAACGATACCAACAGATTCTTTTTAGGATGGTACGGCATGATGAATTTTGGTGCGGTCGCAGGACTTATATATATGGGTTATAAAGGTCTAGATCGGGCTTACTTTACCTATGCCATTCCTTTGTCGGCTTTTTTTGTAATTTGGACTTATTTAGGTCAAGCTTCATTGCCTGAAGATCAGCAAAACTGGACAGCAATGGGACTTTTTGTAATAAACTTTTCTGCATTGCTTATTGCTCGCATTCGAGGACTTGGTAGTCTTAATTTTACTAAAGCTGTAAATATGTGGGGAACTAGCGACAAGCTTTGTCAGACAATTTTTACAATTGGATTAATTGGACAAGCTTTATTTGTGGTTCAGTATATTTTTGCACCAGGTTCTTTCATTGATCAAACCCCAGGGCTTGAGGCTTCTGATGTTGCTCAAAGATTTGTGATGGGCTTAATGTTCTTTTCTTTAGCATGGACTATTGCTTTATTATATCAATTACGAACTGGTTATAGCATGTCACTAATTGTTACATCATTAGTAATTTCAACGATGTTTATGTGTACGATGCTAAACTTTTATGCATCTGGATCAGTGCAGGATGGTGGTAACACCTTTTTAACAGTTAACATCCTAGGGAACTTTATTGGATCTTTGATCGTGTTCTTTAGATTACAAAACCAACATTAATTAGGAGGATATTAATATGATTAAATTAGAAGATAGAATATCGGTAATAATATTATGCTTAATAACTTTTATGGGTACTTTTTATGCCCTCATGATGGTTAATGCTAATTTTGCAACTGCCTTCCTAGAATCTCTTGGAAGACCAACACCAAATGAAGACACATTGTTTTGGATGGGATGGTGGGGCTATATTTACCTAGGTTTGGGTATAGGAAATATAATGGCTATACTTTCTCCCGCAAGTGATAGTCGAGTTTTTTTAAGAGCTATGACTATGGTAGCTATGATTTCCTTAATAAGAGTGCTTGGAAACCAACTAGCGGCAGACGATTTAAGTATTAGTCCAACTCTAATTGCACAATTTTTAGTTTTAATAGGTTATTCGGTAGTCTTAACTAGAACTAATTCTCGATTAGGTAAGCACTTTGGTTGGTTATAATAATAATTAATCAATGTTTAAAAAATTACCTTCGCATAGGTTTACTATGCGAGGGTTTTTTTTTGATCTAAATTTAAAACATTTATGTTATAGTATTATTTATGAATAATATTTTACGCACACCAGATGATCAGTTTTTAAATCTCAAAGACTATCCTTTTCAGCCTAATTATATTGAATTTACTATAGTTTTAGAAGATGCAAGTGAAGCCATTCCTATTAGAATGCACTATATTGATGAAAATCAAATGTCTGATGATGTAGTTTTACTTTTACATGGTGAACCTACCTGGTCTTATCTTTATAGACATATGATACCTATATTAGTTAAGGCAGGTAAACGTGTCATAGCCCCGGACTTAATCGGTTTTGGTAAATCCGATAAATTACCTAAACGTGAACACTATACTTATGAAAATCATGTTAACTGGACTTCAAATATCATCAAAAAATTAAATCTTAAAAATATTACTTTTTTTGGACAAGACTGGGGTGGGCTAATTGGATTAAGGCTTGTGGCAAATAACCCTGAATTATTTAATGGAATGTTATTGTCAAACACTTCCTTACCAATAGGCAAGGGCTCAAGCCCAGGATTTGAAGCTTGGAAAAAATACAGCCAAACTGTTGAGGTGTTTAATAGTGGCAAGATAGTTCAAGGCGCTACATTAAAAAAGCTAACTGATGATGAGGTGAATGCATATAATGCGCCATTTCCAAATGATACTTATTTAGCTTGTGCTAGACAGTTTCCAACCCTAGTTCCAATGAACCCAGATGACCCTAGTGTTTTGGAAAATGTTGCTGCTTGGGAAGTTTTAAAAGCTTTTCATAAGCCAGTGTTAACAGTATTTGGATCTAAAGACCCTGTTATGTTGGGACAAGAACAATACTTTCAAAAAAGTATACCTGGTACAGATGGAATGAAACATCAAATAGTTGAAGCTGCCCATTTTATTCAAGAGGATCAACCAGAACTTTTAGC
>ERZ887830.455-NODE-455-length-26219-cov-6.370930_pt1 | contig 26219 bp, 26 predicted proteins | sample MGYA00521101_ERZ887830 | MGnify/ENA primary metagenome ERZ887830 (study PRJEB32303, sample SAMEA104408592) | aquatic metagenome | biome: Marine water; feature: Pelagic; material: water | place: Baltic Sea | collected 2014-06-05T16:38:00 | depth 1,762 m ... | reverse complement strand
AGACTTACCAACATTTGGAAGACCTATAATTCCACATTTAAAACCCATAATTTTATGTATGAAGTTGAAGTTGGGCTTCAGAGAATTTTTTTTCACATATGAGATTAAAAACTTTACTTAAGTCATAAAAACCTTCTTCTATAAGGGTTTTATCTTTTGGTTTAGATTTACTTAGAACCCAATTAGTAACATCACTTTTATCTCCTGGATGACCTATACCAATTCTTATCCTATAAAATTTTTTTGAACCAGTTTTCTTAAATATATCTTTTAGTCCGTTATGACCTCCATGCCCACCACCAAGTTTAATTTTTACTTCGCCTGGATTTAGATCTAAATCATCATGAAATACCACTAAATTTTCACAGGAAATATTAGAATAACGCATTATTTTTTGAATTGTTTTACCTGTATTATTTACAAAGTTAGTTGGTATAGCCAAGATAAAGTCATTATTGGAAGAGGTGGCTATTTTTGCTTCAAGTTTTTCTTTTAAAACAAACTCAAGATTAAGTTCATGACAAATCTTATTTAACCAGTCTTTACCAATGTTATGTTTTGTTTCATCATATTTAGCACCTGGATTACCAATGCCAATAAAACATAATTTAGACACTTTCTAGCTTTCTTCAGATCCTTCATCAGGACTTTCAGCACTATCAGAGGCTTCAGCACCTTCCTCGCCTTCAGATCCTGCTTCTGCACCTTCCTCGCCTTCAATCTCAACAGGCTCTTCTTCAACAGCTTTAGGAGCATTAACTGAAACAACCATTTGATCTTGCCCATCTTCTAAACCAGAAATCTCTGCACCTTCAGGAAGAGCTACCTCAGTTAACCTGATTCCATCACCTAGGGCTATTTCTGTAACATCTACTTCAATAGCTTCAGGAATATTACCTGCCAGACAAAGAACTTCAATTTCACGTAACAGCTTCGTTAAAATTCCGCCTTCCATTTTCACTCCAGCACACTCTTCTTCATTCATGTATCTGAAAGGGACAACAACTTTTAATTTGGTTTTACTAGATACTCTTAGAAAATCTGCATGTAAGAACTTGCCTTTTGCAGGATCTCTCTGAAGTTCTTTAAGAACAACTTTTTCCTCTTTCTCACCAATCTTGATTTTTAAAACCTGAGTGTAAAAAAGTTCATTTTCTGATGCTTTTGTTAGTTCATTAAGAGGTAATTTAATATTTTCACCTGGAAGCTCATTGCCATAAATAACAGCAGGAATCATCACATCGATTCTTCTGATTACTCTAGCTTTGTTTGATCCAGTTCTTTCTCTAGGATCTGCATTTAAAATTATTTCTTGTGTCATATTTTCCTCTTATCTATCTATGTAAACATCGCGCTTAACGACTCTTCATTGCTTAATCTTCTAATACATTCAGCAATTGTTGGAGCCAACGAAATGACGCGTATTTTACTGCATTTTTTACCTTCTTGGGACAATGGAATGGAATTAGTTACAACTAATTCGTCCATAGATGAATTAGATATTCTCTCTATTGCAGGACCTGATAGTACTGGATGTGTAATATACGCCTTAACGCTTGCAGCGCCTTCCTTTTTAAGGGCTTCAACAGCATTGCACAAAGTTCCAGCAGTATCGATTATATCATCGGGAACAATACAGATTTTACCTTTAACATCACCAATAATGTTCATAACTTCTGATTCATTAGCAGCAGCTCTCCTTTTATCAATAATGGCAAGCTCAGCACCATCTAACTGCTTTGCAAGAGCTCTAGACCTAACCACACCACCCACATCAGGTGATACAACCACAACATCTTGCATATTTCCTTTGCTTTGTATTTTTATATCCTGCACCATTAAACCAGTTGCATAGACATTGTCAGCAGGCATATCAAAAAATCCTTGGATAGTTTCAGAATGAAGATCTACAGTTAAGACTCTATCAATCCCAACACTTCTAAACATATCAGCAACAACTTTTGCACTTATTGGAACTCTAGCAGATCTAACTCTTCTATCTTGTCGAGCATATCCATAATAGGGAACTACCGCTGTAATTCTTGATGCAGATGATCTTTTTAAAGCATCTGCAATTAACATAATTTCCATAACATTTTTATTTGTTGGAGAGCATGTAGGTTGGATTATAAAAGTATCATGACCTCTTACATTTTCCTGAATCTCCACTTTTATCTCACCATCAGAAAAATAGCCAATATCTGCTGAAGATATTTCCATACCTAAAATTTTAGCTACATCATTAGCCAGCTCAGGATTTGCAGTACCTGTAAAAATATCTAAATTTGGCTTACTTATCATGATTTAAATTATACCAAAATTGGTTGGGGTGGGAGGATTCGAACCTCCGCATGACGGGATCAAAACCCGTTGCCTTACCGCTTGGCTACACCCCAATGTTATTTCATCCCTCTTAAAGGTGAATATTGTATAGCTTCAGTTAAAAAGAATCTCCAATTAATAGGTATTATTTGCATTATTTTATCTAACTCATCTGAGTTTTTATAAGGAATATACAAAGTTGATCCAGTTCCAGTTAAAAGAATATTAAATGAAATAATATTTTTTTCATAAAATGCATTTATTTCAGAATATTTAGAGAGAACAGACTTTAAAAATGAGTTCTGGCCTTCTTTGTTTATATCCACCGAAGTCTCAATATTTCTCTCATAATGTGTAAACATTTCTTTTGTTGAAATATTTATATTTGGATATAAAAGAACATACTTAAGTCTTTCAGACTCCTTGAGCTCTAATTGTTCACCAATTCCTGAAACAAATGCATTCTCCCCATTAATAAAAAAAGGCACATCTGCACCCAAATCTTTTCCTCTATCAAGCAACTCTTGATGAGTAATATTTAGACCCCATATTTTATTGAGCCCCAGTAAAACTGTTGCTGCATTTGAACTTCCGCCTCCAAGCCCAGCACCAATTGGGATATTCTTTTTTAAATTTATCTGAATTCCCTTATCAATCTTATAATCTTTTTTGAGAATATTTACCGCTTTAAAGATAATATTGTCTTTCATTTCAATTAAAGGGGGCTCACATCTTATTTTAATTTCGCCTGAATCTAGATTAATTATTTCTATATCATCATAAAGATCAATAAGTTGAAATGCAGACTCTAAGTTATGAAATCCATCTAACCTTTTATCTAATATTTTGAGATATAGGTTAATTTTTGCAGGAGACTTAAAATGCAAACTATTTGTAGTCACGTAAAAATCCTTTGATATAAATATTTTCAGACTCAATGGTTATTAAAGTAGTCATTCCCTTTCTATTATTACACTCAAAACGTGTTTGGCCTTGATCAAAAGAAGTAAGCTTACTTTCAATATTATTAGCCCTCAGACAATTAGATATAAAATTAAAAAAATCACCTAAATTTAAATCCTTAATAAAATCTACTGTTTTAAAATCAGGAGCAGGAGAGGTGGATATACCATTAAATTTATCAATTGTTACATTAAGAACATTTCCTAATAAAGGTTTATTAACCTGTATAATAACTATATTGTTTGAGGGAAATATTACAAAATTGTAATTCAAATTTTTATTCTTCTGAAGAAGAGTGAATTTTCCAATATATTTTTTCTCTGAAAATTGGGATTGGTTTATAGAAGCACATGAGACCAAAGATAACAAAAACGCTATTGAGAAACTTTTAAAGATGAATTTACAGCTATTTGGCATAAATCATAAAACCTCTGATGTCTCAGAAAGAGAAAGGTTTATTATAGATGAGTCTACTCAGATTTTTTTAGAAAATTATCTAAAAGATAAATTTCCAAATTCTATCGAATCCTTCTTTGGTTTATCAACCTGTAACAGGACTGAATTCTTTTTTATAGCAAAGAATGAAGAAATAGACCAAATCTTTCACTCTATTAAACATGCTTTAGATATAACAGAAATACCAGATTCACATTTCTACTTTTTTAATAAAGAAGATGCTTTTATTCATATGTGTAAGGTTGCATGCGGCATTGATTCACAGGTTGTAGGTGAACAAGAGATCTTTGGCCAATTTAAAAATGCATATAAAACTGCTGATGAACTTGGTTTAATTAAATCAAGGCTGAGACTTTATATTGATAAGACTCTCGAAATTTCTAAAAAAATCAGAACAACAACAAAAATTGGTTTAAACCCTCTATCTGTAAGTGGCTTAGCTCTTAATTTAGTTAAGAGAATTTTTGAGAAGCCAGAAAATCAAAAAGTTCTTATTGTCGGTGGCGGGGAAATGGCAAAACTAATTATTGAAAGCCTATATAAGTCTGGTATTAAAGATATTAGCGCAATCAATAGAAGTATTAAAATTATTAATATTTCTGATACCTTTAACGTTATGCCTATGCCTCTAAGCTCTGCTCATAAGGCTTTAGAAGAGGCTGATATTATTATTGCCTCAGCAACCACTTCTGTTCCTATCATAGGCAAAGGTGCTGTTGAAAGTGCTCTTCAGGTAAGAAATAATAAGCCAATGTTATTTATAGACTTAGCTGTTCCAAGAAATATTGAGTCCGAAATAAAATTATTGGAGCAAGTCTATTTATTTTCTATAGATGATATTGAAAAAATTACGAAGGATAATTTTGGTGAAAGGCTTGCTGAGGCTGAAAAAGCATCTAATATTATTGTTCATGAGGTTGAGCTAGCCGAAAAAGAAATTTTTAATAAGTTAAAAAGAACTTCCATACGAAATAACCTTGCACATTTATTAAAATCATTTACAGACGAAGATTTACTATTGCTAAGAAATCAAGTGAAAACCAATGATGAACTAAGTAGTTTAATTATTAAAAAAGCACAAGAAAAAGGATTTTCTGAATCAATTGCGGATATTAGAATTATTGATAATCATGTAATTAGAGAAATAGTGAAAGGGTTAATCAAAGATGCATAACTCAATGTTATTAAAACTTGAAAAACTTAAAGAAAGACTTGATGAAATTCAGAATGCTTTATTAGACTCAGATACAGTTAAAGATATTGAAAAATATACGCAACTTAATAAAGAATTTTCTGAGTTAAGACCGATTGTAGAAAAGTTTGACGAATACAATGAAACAATAATCAGATATGAGGGAGCAACTTCACTTCTTGAGTCAGAAGATGATGAAATCAAAGAGCTTGCCCAAATTGAACTGGAAGAGTCTCAGCAGGAATCAGAAACTTTTGAAAGAGATCTTAAATTTATGCTTCTTCCAAAAGACTCTGCAGATGATGGCTCAGCTTATTTAGAAATTCGTGCAGGCGCCGGCGGCGATGAAGCAGGAATCTTCGCAGGTGATTTATTTAGGATGTATACCAGACTTGCTGAAAGAGAGGGATGGGGTATAGAGATAATTAATACCAGGCCCGCTGAACAAGGTGGCTTGAAAGAGGCTGTTGCAAAACTTACAGGCAAAGCAGTTTTTAAAGTTATGAAGTTTGAATCAGGAGTCCATAGAGTACAAAGAGTTCCTGAAACAGAATCTCAGGGAAGAATTCATACATCTACATGCACGGTAGCAATTCTTCCAGAAACAGAGGAGATTCAAGATGTAAATATTGCAAAATCCGATTTAAGAGTTGATACCTATAGAGCATCTGGAGCAGGGGGCCAGCATGTTAACAAAACTGATTCTGCAGTTCGTCTTACCCATATTCCCAGCGGGCTTGTTGTTGAGTGTCAGGATGGAAGATCTCAGCATAAGAATAAAGAAAAAGCATTATCACTCTTAGGAGCCAAACTAAAGCAAAGAGAGCTAGAAGAGCAGCAAGAAAGTATTGCTAGCGAAAGAAAGGTATTAGTTGGAACTGGTGATAGAAGTGAAAAAATCCGAACATATAATTTTCCTCAGGGAAGAATGACAGACCATAGAATAAAATTAACTCAACATAATTTAGATCAAATTATGGATGGGGATATCAAAAGTATTTGTGATGCTTTGCTATCAGAAAATCAACTGGCAATGCTGTCTCAGCTTGAAGAAGAATAATTCTTGGCAGCTTCTTTAAATACATACAAAGAAAAAGTAGGCCTGCTTGAAAAAAGCTTCCCAGGCATAAGTAATAATTTTAGATTTTTTTTAAAAAAAGCCCTTAAATATTCAGACTCAATTATTATTCTTAATGATGATATTGATATGTTAGGTCATGAAGTAGAAAAAATTGAGAATTTTATTGAGTCTACAAAAAATAAAATCCCAATTGAATATATGCTCAATGAAGCTGAGTTTTATGGAAGAGATTTTTATGTTGATAACAGAGTATTAATCCCTCGAGATGAAACTGAGCTATTAATTGATATTTTAAAAAACTATCATCAAAAAAAAGATTTAAATGTAATCGACCTTGGAACTGGATCGGGCTGTATAGCAATTTCTATTGCCATAGAGATTCCCGAAGCAAATGTAATAGGGGTAGATAAGTTTATTGATGCATTAGATATAGCAACAAAGAATAAGGATATCCATAAAGTTGTAAATTTAACTCTTAAACAATCAGATTGGTTATCTGACATAAATGAGGGTAATTTTGATGTTGTCATATCAAATCCTCCTTATATTAATTCAACTGATAAACATCTAAAAAATCTTGTTCACGAACCCATGAATGCATTAATTTCTGCAGATAACGGTCTTTCAGATTTTAAAAAAATATCAATGCAGGCATATCAAAAGTTAAAGACTGGTGGAATTCTTATGTTTGAACATGGCTTTAATCAGGCGGATGAGGTAAAAAAAATTATGGAATTAAGTAATTTTCATGAAATTGAGAATTTTAAAGATTATCAACTTCATCCAAGAATAACTATAGGCAAAAAATTAGCTTGATTATATAATTTAGAAATATATAAATTGGGGAATAAATATGATCGGAGATATGCAAAGATGGACACCTAACGTTGCAAGCATTATTGAGCATGCTAAGGAATTTCATCCAACAAAAGAAGTCATTAGCAGAATGGTCTCTGGGGATATTCATAGAACAAATTATGAAGAGGTGTGCATTAGATCTAGAAAGCTTGCCTCAGCGCTAGAAAAGGATGGTTACAAAAAAGGTGATGTAATTGCTACATTGGCTTTAAATACATACAGACATCTTGAAATGTATTATGGCATCTCAGGTATGGGTGCAATTTGTCATACCTTGAATTTTAGACTTCATCCTGAACAGGCTGTTTATATTATTAATCATGCAGATGACAAGATTATTTTTTGTGAGGTACCTTTCATACCAATATTAGAGGGTCTCAAAGATCAGCTTCCTTGTGTTGAAAAATATATTATCCTTTGTGATGAAGCAGATATGCCTGAAACAGGTTTAAAAAATGCAATATCCTACGAAGAGTATATAAATAGTGGAGATGAGGATTATGTATGGGCTGAAATGGACGATGATGCTGCATGTGGACTCTGCTATACCTCTGGAACAACTGGAAATCCAAAAGGTGTCCTTTACTCGCATAAATCAAATATTCTTCATGCTCAAGCATCCTTAAACGGAATGCCTATAAGTTCTGATGAAACCATACTCATGGTTGTTCCTTTATTCCACGTTCTTGCTTGGGGTATTCCTTATTATGGTCCCATGAATGGATCAAAGCTTGTGATGCCTGGCATGCAAATGGAGGGTGAGCCTTTATATGACCTTATTGACAGAGAAAAGGTTACTTTAGCTTTTGGAGTACCTACGATTTGGATGGGATTACTTGCTTACTGCAGGGATAATAATAAAATTTTAACTTCAGTAAAAAATACTATTATTGGAGGCTCAGCATTATCTCTACCTACCCTTCAGGAGTTTGATGAAGTCCATGATGTAAATGTTATTCATGCATGGGGCATGACCGAAATGAGTCCCCTGGGAACTGTAAATACTCCAACTCCCGAGATGGAGAATATGAGCAGAGATGAAAAATATGCAATTCAATTAAAACAAGGAAAACCAATTTATGGCGTTGAACTTAAAGTTGTAGATGATGCTGGGATTGAGCTTCCTAAAGACGGAGAATCTCAAGGGCACTTGATGGTTAGAGGACCCTGGATTCTTCAAAAATATTTTAAAGCAGAGAAAGATGCTGTCGACCAAGACGGATGGTTTGATACTGGAGATATTTCTGTCCTCGACGAAGATGGCTACATGATTATTAAAGACAGAGCTAAGGATGTTATTAAGTCTGGAGGTGAGTGGATAAGTTCTATTGATTTAGAGAATGCAGCCTTTGGACATCCTGATATTACAGAAGCCTGTGTTGTAGGTATTCCTCACCCCAAATGGGATGAGAGACCAATGTTATTTGTAGTTACTAATGACGGCGAGCCTATTGAAAAAGAAAGCATTTTAGAATTTCTTGGCTCTAGAGTTGCTAAATGGTGGCTTCCTGATGAAATTATTTTCTTAAAAGAATTGCCACATGGAGCTACAGGAAAACTTCAGAAATTTGAACTTAGAGACGAATATAATAATTACTACATGGAGAAATAATATGTTGCACATCATCAATCCCTCTGATATTGAATCAGTTATTGGTAAAGAGGTTGGAACTTCTGATTGGATAACTATTGATCAAGAAAGAATTGATAAATTTGCTGATGCAACAATGGATCATCAGTTTATTCATGTTGATCCAGAACAAGCAAAACCTGTATTTGGTTCTACTATAGCTCACGGTTTTCTTTCTTTATCCCTTGTTGCCGGAATACCTTTTCAACAAGAGATAGGCATGATTTTAGAAGGAACAAAAATGGGACTAAATTATGGCTTGGATAAAGTAAGATTTTTAAGTCCAGTTCCTGTAGATTCAGAAGTAAGAATAGTAATGAAATGTCTTAGCATTACAGAGAAGAATCCTGGTCAATTTTTAGCTAAAAATGAAGTAACAATGGAGATTAAAGGAGTTGATAAGCCTGCATTTGTTGCTGAGACTTTAAGTATGTTTATTGTTTAATTAATTATTTAACAATTTACTTAAAATTTCGTTAACACCTTGAGGATTTGCCTTGCCTTGAGTTTCCTTCATGACTTGACCTACAAAGAAACCAAATAACCTGTCTTTTCCGCCCTTATAAGCATTAACTTGATCAGGATTTTCATCAATAATTTTTTTAGCAATATTTTCTAAAATTGATTCGTCTTGAATTTGCACTAAACCTTTTTCTTCAATAATTACATCAATATCATTTCCTGAAATCCAAACTTCCTCAAGAACAGATTTAGCAATTTTCCCTGAAATAGTTTTATCTGAAATTCTTTCAATTAGTTTTGCAAAATTAACTGAAGATAATTTTGACTCCTCAATGCTTATGTTATCTTTATTTAATAGAGCGCTCACATCTCCCACAAGCCACTTAGCTATAAGACTAGAGTCTTTTGTCTTTTCAGAAGCATCTTCAAAGAGATTAGCCATCGCTTTAGAGGAAGCAAGAATCTTTGCCTCAGATTCCTCTAAATTATGCTCATTAATAAATCTTATCTCTTTTTGCTTAGGAAGTTCAGGTAGAGTGCTTTTTATTTCCTCTAGCTCATTGTCTGAAATAACTACTGGGAGTAAATCTGGTTCAGGGAAATATCTATAATCATTTGCAGCTTCTTTTGAGCGCATAGATCTTGTTTCATTCTTAACGCTATCATACAGTCTGGTTTCCTGAACAATGCTTTCACCTTTTTCTAATAATTTAATCTGTCTTGCAACTTCAAAATGAATTGCTCTTTCAATAAATTTAAATGAATTAATGTTTTTAATCTCAGCTCTGGTTCCAATAACATCATCATCATATTTTTTAACAGATACATTTACATCGCAACGCATAGACCCTTGAGACATATTCCCATCACAAATATCTAAAAAGGTAACCAGCTGATGAATAGCTTTGAAGTATGCAACTGCCTCTTTAGCACTAGATATTTCTGGTTCTGAAACTATTTCTAATAGGGGAGTTCCTGCTCGATTTAAGTCAATTCCAGTTTCTCCATCAAATAAATCATGTATAGATTTACCAGCATCTTCTTCTAAATGCGCCCTAGTGATATTAATAAGCTTTTCATTACCATCAACATTTATAACAATTGAGCCTTTTCCAACAATAGGTTTCTCCATTTGAGTAATTTGATAACCTTTAGGTAGATCTGGATAGAAATAATTTTTTCTATCAAACATAGACACTTGATTTATTTCAGCATTTGTAGCTAGGCCAAACCTTATAGCTTTATAAAAAGCCTCTTTGTTAGCAACTGGAAGAACTCCAGGAAGACCAAGATCAATTAAATCTACTTGTGTATTAGGTTCTGATCCAAAACTAGTAGAAGCTCCTGAAAAAAGCTTTGTTTTAGTCGATAACTGAACATGAACCTCTAATCCTATTACAGTTTCCCAATTCATTATTTTGTCTCCAAAGGTGGAGTCTTAAGATGCCAGTCAGTCGTCATTTGAAAATTATGAGCAACATTAAAAAGCAGACTTTCTTGCAGTGAATTTGCAATTAATTGCAATCCCAAAGGCTTATTGTCCACATACCCATTTGGAATGGATATGCCAGGAAGTCCAGCCAAGTTTGCTGGAACAGTAAATAAATCTTCAAGATACATTTCTATAGGATCACTCATAGATCCTGCTTCAAAAGCAGCCCCTCTTGTTGTGGGAGACATAATTAAATCAACTTTCTTAAATGCATTATCAAAGTCATCTTTAATTAACCTTCTTACCTGTTGTGCTTTTTTATAATAGGCATCATAGAACCCTGCAGAGAGAACATATGAGCCAATAAGAATTCTTCTTTTTACTTCATCACCAAACCCTTCAGATCTACTTCTAATGTAAAGATCATCTAAATCTTTTGGATTATCACATCTATTTCCATATCTTATCCCATCAAATCTTGATAGATTAGAGGAGCACTCTGCAGGCGCGACAACATAGTATGTTGGAACAGATAAATTGATATTAGGAAGTGAGACCTCAACAAACTCAACGCCAAGTGACTCGTAATGTTTTTTTGAATCTTCAAAAATTTTAACAACATCATTATCGAGTTTAGATAGATCAAATTCTTTGACTATACCTATTTTTAGACCTTTGATGGGTTTATCGATGCCTTCTGTGAAATCAGGCACATCCTCATCTAATGAAGTTGTATCTTTTTTATCATGAGAGCACATTTCATTCATAAGAATTGCACAATCCTCAGCTGTTCTTGCCATAGGACCGGCTTGATCTAGACTAGACGCAAATGCAATCATTCCCCATCTAGATATTCTCCCATATGTTGGTTTTATGCCGGTTATTCCACACAAAGAAGCCGGCTGCCTTATAGAGCCACCTGTATCAGTGCCTGTTGCAGCTGAAACAATTCCTGCAGCAACGGCAGCAGCTGAACCTCCAGAACTTCCTCCTGGAACCAAATTTTGCCCCCATGGATTAAGTACATTGCCATAAAAGCTTGTTTCATTAGATGATCCCATGGCAAATTCATCCATATTAGTTTTACCAATCGATATACATCCAGCTGCTTCAAGATTTTCTATAACAGTTGCAGAATATGGCGGAATGAAATTTGAAAGCATATTTGAGCCACAAGTTGTCCTTAAGTCCTTAGTAACAAAAAGATCTTTTTGGGCTACAGGTATTCCAGATAAACTTAATTCAGAAGGTTTTTTATCTAACTCACTCGCTTTGATTAAAGCCTTCTCTTTGTCTAATGTTATAAAAGCATTCAAATGCTTATTATTTTCAACAAGATTGAAAGTTTCTATAGTTAACTCATGATTAGAGATCTCTTTTGATCTAAGCATAAAAGATAACTCTTTAATCGTTTTAAATTGGATACTCATTCGACAACTCTTGGAACTAAAAAGTAATCCTCATTTGCATCAGGAGCATTTTTAAGGAATTGTTCTTTTCTGTTTTTTGCAGTAATTTCATCTTCTCGCGTTTTAGCGGTTTTCTCAAGAGGGCTTTTAAGAGGCTCGATATCAGAAGTATCCACACCATCCAGTTGATCAACAAACTCAATTATATTTTCAAGATCTTTAGTAATTTTTTCTTCATTTTCTTTATCAAAAGCAAGTCTTGATAAGTAAGATATAGTTGCAACTGTTTCTTTGTCCATATATAGGATATTATTATAAATATGTTGAGAGATGTTAACTCAACTAATTTTTTTTTTACATTATTTTTTTGGAAAACTACATTGGAATTTAATTTATTTAAAACGGTCAGGGGTTATTTCTCTAATGATCTTTCTATAGACCTTGGGACTGCAAACACTTTAATTTATACAAAAGATGTTGGAATAGTTTTAAATGAACCTTCTGTGGTTGCAATTAGAGAGTCCAGAGGACAAAAAACAGTTGTTGCTGTTGGAACAGAAGCTAAAAAGATGCTTGGAAGAACTCCTGGTAACATTAAGGCAATTCGCCCATTGCAAGACGGAGTCATTGCGGACTTTCAAGTTACAGAAAAAATGCTTCAGCATTTTATAGCAAAAGTTCATGAGCAAAGGTTTATTAAGCCGAGTCCAAGAGTCCTTGTTTGCGTCCCCTGTAGATCAACACAAGTTGAAAGAAGGGCTATTAGGGAATCTGTACTTGGAGCAGGAGCCAGAGATGTAAAGTTAATTGAAGAACCTATGGCGGCAGCAATTGGAGCAGGTTTACCTGTAGAGGAAGCTAGCGGCAATATGGTTGTGGATATAGGAGGAGGTACTTCTGAAATCGCTATATTATCTCTAAATGGTGTTGTTTATGCTGAATCTGTGAAGCTTGGTGGTGATAAAATGGATGAAGCCATTACTTCATGGATAAGAAGAAATTTTGGGTGTGTTATTGGTGAATCAACAGCAGAAAAAATTAAACAAACTATAGGTTGCTGTACCGAAGAATCTGATAAATTAGAAATGCAAGTTACAGGGAGAAATCTAGCTGAGGGAATACCAGAGACATTTACTTTAAATAGTGATCAGGTTTTTGATGCAATGAAAGATCCTTTGCTTGGAATTGTTAGAGCTATAAGGAATGCACTAGAATTAGCACCACCTGAGTTAGCTGCAGATATTGCCGAAAGAGGAATTGTCTTAACTGGAGGAGGTGGTCTCATGAGAGATCTAGATAAGCTTATTTCAAATTCTACAGGTATTCCTGTAATAGTTGCTGAAGACCCTCTTACTTGTGTTGCTAGAGGTGGAGGTCAGGCTCTAGAAATAATAGATAAATATGATATAGACCTACTTTCAACTGAGTAATTTAGATGGCGAGAATTGCGCCTGGCAATACACCTAAACTTGCATATACATTATTGCTTGTTCTATCGTCTTTGTTTCTATATCTAGATTTACAATATAAAAGTTTTACTCCAACAAAAAATTTTTTTAATTCAGCACTGCTTTCAAGCAATTTACTGATAAAAAATATTTTTTTTAAGCCAATTAGCAATTTATATAATTTAACAACTTCAAAAAACGATTTAATTAAATTAAATCAATCTTTAGAAGATGCTCTTGAAATCACCAGAATAGAAAATTTTCTTGTTTTAAATAAAGCAAAATTATTTAAAAATAATAAAGGCTTAATAAATTATATTGAAAGCTCAACTATTACTTCTTTATATGAAATAGCAGCAGTTTCATCATTTGATACTAATCAATATAAATGCTGTGATAGTCATAGACTTTTTCTTTTTAATAATTCAACCCCATTTAAAGAGGGTGGAACTGTTATCAATTCCGAAGGCATATTAGGTCAAATTACAGACTCAAATAATCGTGTAAGTGAAGTTATATTAATAAGTGATATTAATCATTCAATGCCCGTCAAATTAAATAATTTTTTTTGTAATGCTAGTGGGACAGGAAGACCACGTATTTTAGAATGTAAATATGATTCCTCTTTGTGGCCAGAGTCCTTTTCTATAGGTGAAAATTTTTATTCATCTGGATTAGGTGGAGTATTCCCAGAGGGTTTATTAATAGGAGACATTAAATCAATTAGAATTGATGATGATAATCAAACTATTATTGAAATTGAGTCTGCAGCTAATCCATTAATCCAAAACCATGTAATGGTTATATACCCTAATGACTTTAAATAACTTATTTAAAATTTTTGTTACTATTATTTCTGCAAATTATTTAGATTCAAGAATAAATATATTTATGCTTGATTATTATCTGAGCTTTTCACTTGGCTTTTTAGTTTTTTGTTTTTGGGTTTTTAGTCTGCCTAATAATATATATGCACTAACAAGTTTTATAATTGGTTTATCAATTGATCTAATTTTAGGAAGTCCATTTGGATTAAATGCTCTTTTATTTACAATATCTTCTTTTGTAATCCATTCATATAGATATTCATTTAGAATATTTTCTCTTCTCCAGATAACGATTTTTTTTGCGCTCTTATCATCATTTTATTTAGGGTTTATAAATATATTTATGAATACTGCAAATTTCTCTTATCTATTAATATTCTTAAGTTTCTTTTTAAATGGTCTAGCGTGGATATTAATATATATACTTATGAATAAATTTAAGAAGAGATTTTATAGATAATAAAATGATGGTATTTAGAAATTTCTTTTTCAATCGAAAATTTCTTTTTTTATTAATAAATATAACCTCAATATTACTAATACTAGTTTTAGTATTTAGCATATTTCTGTCAATTAACCCGAATCATGCAACTCGATTTTTAGATAGGTTTTTTATTACAGACTTTAAAATAGAATATGCAGGCATTACTTCAAATGGACCAATCCTTCATCCAAATATTAAATTTAAAGATTTCAAGTTGCTTAAAGAGAATGAGCTAATAGGTAAAACTGATAATCTAGAAGTTTCTATTAGCATCATAGAATCCCTTTTATTCAGAAAACCTATTATTCATAATATCGTCATTAATAATGGAATAATTTATCCTCTTGAAGTAGAAGATGCTTCATTAGAATTTTTAAAAATAAATTCTAATATAAGTTTTAATAAAGATAATCTAATAAATGGCCATATTCATTTTATTCAAAATAATATTACTGGTGCTTTGTTCTTATCTGCAGATAAAGAGGTGCAAAGATATTTTATCAATCTTCCTGACAATGACTGGCTCTCTTTCTTACCACTTGGACTAGATAATAATTTCAAAAAAATTAAATTTTCTATAAAAATGATTGGAGATGATAGAAATAAGTCTTTTAATTCAAATGGATATTTCAGACTAAGTGGAGAAGAAACTGATTTATTAAAATTTTCTAGAATCAAAGGTCAATTTATTCAATCTTACAAAGATGGGACCTCTTTAATATCATTTAGTAATTTAAATGAATCATTATTTGCAGAAGAAAATTTACTTTCCATAAATCTATCAAAAAAGATAATTAGACTATCAGATCTATATTTAGATAAAAATAATATTCAACTTAACGCTCTTAAGAATATTAATAAAATCAATCTAACAAATATAACTTATGTATTTGATAAAGATAAAACATTTTTTTCAACGATATTTAAACCTCTTAATTTAAATAATATTTACTTAGATTCCATCGAGAATCTCTCCGGGATCATCCTTGCAAATAATGATCTATTGCAACTAAAAACTAAACCTAGCCAGGTAACCTTAATAACAAATGATGGATTATCCTCAAGCTTTATACCTTATGGAAGCTCAAGTTTTAATTTTAATAATTCAATCTTAGATACCAAGTTACTCCTAAAAAATAGCGAAACAAATTTGGAATTTGAGATGTTGAATTATTCAAATGGAGCATACGACTTAAAAGTTTTAGCTAAAGAAATTAGTACAAAATTATTTTTATCATTATTTCCTAAGAATTTAATAGAAATTAAAAATAATTTAGCAAATTCTCTCAAATTAGATTCACTCGATCATGTGAAGCTTTCTATTAAAAATGGTTTTTTAGATGAATCACTGAATGATTTAAATGGTTCAATTAGTTCTGTAAATTTTGATTATCAAATTAGTCCTACGCAAGTTATTAATTCAGACTTAATGGATTTAAGACTTAAAAATAGCAATATTACTATTGCTTTAGGCGAAGGCTCCTATAACTCAATTCCTTTTAAAAATGCAAAAATTCTAATAGATACCTCAGCACAAACTCTTAATTATTTTTCTGAACATTTATTATCAAATAATAATATTGAATTTGAAGGATTAGATATTACAAACTATCTTATAGAACAGGATATTAATTTGCCCTTAAGATCAATTGGGAAGATGAGTCTTCGTAACCAAGATAATATTAACTTTACTAAGGTATTATTTAACAATCTTGGTCTGAAAATTTTTGAGGAATCTCAGATAAAAAATCTTGTTGGAGAAATATTTATAAAAAACTTCAATTCTGCATTTGGTTCAATTGAGGGCAATGGTTTTGAACAAAATTTTGAAGCCACTTTAATTGGTAAAGACTTATCTGCAAATCCTATATTATCTTTAAATACTCAGTTAGAAATAGATATGGAAGAAATTTTCCCTGGAACTGATTTTTTGCGAATAAAAGGAAAAGAATTATCAAAGATTCAACTATCTTATAACTCAAGTGAAGGACTAGAAATTAATATATTCACCAATTTATCTAATACAGACATTACCTCAGATATAAATTATTTTAATAAGCCCGTTGGCAATTCTTTAGATACCAAGGTTAATATTTCTAACATAAAAAAACCAAATATCCTGATAAAAAATAATCTATTTGAAACCTTATTAATCTTAGAAAAAAATAAAATTGATGGCTATTTTAAATCTGGAGATTATTTCAATGAGATTGTTAACTCAACAAAAAACTTTAATAAATTTAAAATTTATCTAGATATTCCAGAGTTGAACTTTGAAGATCTTAATTTTAATTCATTTGATGGAAATACCTCTAATTCAATGCAAATTGAATATCTTGAATTTCATTTTGATAAATTGAAATTACTTGGAAATAATTTTAATGCTCAAACAGGAAAAATTAATATTCTTGGAGATGCCACAAAACTTACTTTAAAAGGTAATGATTTAAACGGAGAAATCTCAATTGGCAGCGACGGCTTTACTAAGATAAATCTAAAGAACTCCAAGATAAAATCATTATCTTTCCCAAAAGAATCAAGATCTGAGCAATTTACTAATATTAGATTGATAGGAGAAAATATAAATATTGAAGGAATCAAAATAGATTTATTTGATTTCTATATTTTAGAGAATTCAGAAGTTATAACAATTGATAACATAAAAGTTCAAAGCAAAATTATCAATATCGAGAAATTAGCACAAGAAGAAAAGGCATATATTAGTTACAACAAGAAAACTGATTTATACAAAGTAAAAGGCTCTTATGAGCTTAATAAGATTCCCAAAAATATTAAAAAATATCTAGGATATGATTTTGAATACCTTCAATCTAATATGAATGTTGAATGGATAAGTACTAAGAAGCTTAATAATCTTCAGGGTAAACTGTCTTTTCTTGTTAAAGATCTAAGACTCGAACAAGAAATGCCTAATTCTGTTTTAATAACCGCACTTGGAATTTTTAATTTAAAGAGTTTTTTCTCAACAATTTCTGATATAGATCTATCAGATGAGAATCAAAGTAACTTAAATATAAATAGGGGAGCAGGAAGCTTTATATTTATGAAAGATAGAGCTAGGATCTCAGATCCATTATTCATAGAAACTAATTTTGCAAAGATGAAGTGGATTGGCGACATACAAAAAGATAGGAAAAAAAATCTCTCTGATTTAGATTTATTTCTTGAAATGAGGCTCACTATTTCTGACAACCTCCCTTGGTATGCAGCGTTTCTGGGTGGCTTTCCAGCCGTTGCTGGCGGAATGGTTATTGGAAGCATCTTTGAAGAAGGAATTAATGATATTTCAACTATTAATTATCAAGTCAAAGGTGACATTAATGATCCTAAATTATTAAGACTAGAGTAGAAATATAGTTGCTAATCCTAAAAATGATACAAATCCAACAACATCGGTAACTGTTGTAACAACGACACTCCCAGCAATGGCTGGATCTTGTTTAAATTTTCTCAGTATCAATGGAACAAAAATACCAGCGACTACTGAACTTATAAGATTGATTATAAGTGCTGCAGCTATAAGAAGAGCCAGAGTAGAGTCGCCAAACCAAAAGAATGTACTAAATCCTATTAATATCGCCAACACAAAACCATTTAAAATTGCTACTGCTAACTCTCTTTTAAATAGCCAAGAAAGATTTGAAGAATTTATTTGCTCTAAAGTTAAACCTCGCAAAACAATTGTTAAAGTTTGAGTTGCTGCAACGCCACCCATGCTTGCTACTATTGGCATTAAAACTGCTACAAATACAATTTTATTAATAACATCCTGAAAGATATTAATAGTCATAGCTGCAAGAAATGCAGTAAGTAAATTCATACTTAACCAAAAGACTCTACTTTTTGCAGCTCTTCCTGGAGGCTGAAAGGTATCTTCAGCGATACCTGCCATTCCTAAAAAGTTTTGATCTGCATCTTCTCTAATAACATCAACAACATCATCAATAGTTATTCGTCCGATTAATTTATTTTTATGATCTACAACTGCAGAAGAAATTAAATCGTTTCTTTCAAATAATGTAGCAACCTCTTTATCATCCTCGGAAGCATCTATTGGAATAATACTTGTATCCATAACTTCTCTAACTGTAAGACTTGGGTCTGAGGTAATTATAGTTGTAATTAATAATTCACCAACATAGAGATCATCTGAGGACACTACAAATATCTTGTCTGTATTTTCTGGAAGCTCTTTCTGAGCTCGTAAATAATTCATTACAACTTCTATAGTATGCCTTGGCCTTACGCTTATAACGTCAGTATTTAGGAGACCGCCTGCCGAATCCTCTGGGTAGATAAGTGCTTCTTCAATCCTTTGCCTGTCCCTTGAAGACATTTTACTCAGAATCATATTCATCCTATTTTCAGGAAGATGCTGAAGAATATCTACAATTTCATCAAGCTCTAAGTCAACTACAACCTCTGAAAGCTCTTCATTTGAAATCTCTAATAGAAGTTCTTGTTGAATCTCATCTCCCAAGTCAGCTAAGACATCTCCTTCATCTTCATAATCAATTAATGACCATAATAATTTTCTTTGCTTGGGAGGAGAGGACTCAAGGCAATGGGCAAGTTCTGCCGAATTCATTTTATTAAGCAATCTTTTGATTTGATTGATTGATAAGTTAGAGGACTCATCTAGAAGCCTTGTTAAGCTTTTTTCGTTTAAAGATCTATCCATTCATTGATTCTACATCAAGAAAATGGTTTTATCTTTTTCTAGCAGAAGGTATGTTTAATTTAAGACGGTATTTAGAAATTGTCCTTCTAGCAAGACTGTATCCTCTTTTATTAAGTAATAACGCTATATCTTGATCACTAAGTTTAGACTTCTCATCGTCAATAATTTTTTTTATTATCTCCATAAGCTGAATCGGGGTCACATTTCTAGTTTTAGATACTGAGCTAATTAATAAAGATTTTAAGGGAACAACGCCCCTTGGAGTCTGAATAAATTTAGCCCGCAAAATTCGAGATATCGTTGATGGATGTAAGCCTAATTCATCAGAAATCTCTTTATTTGTTAAAGGCTTTATTTCTAATGGCTCATTTTGAAAAAAAGCATTTTGTTTTTTACAAATTATTTCTCCAACTTTTAAAACAGTCTCATTTCTCTTTTTGACTGCTCTTAAAAGCCATTTAGCATTTTGTATTTTCTCTAAGATGCTTTCGTTAGGATCTTTTTTTAATTCATGCTGGACTGAATTAATTAATTCTTGATCAATATTTATTATTGGAAATTGATCATTAATAAAGTTAACTGAATTATTAGTATTATTTTGTGTAATGATTAGATCTGGAACTACATACTGATCATGGCTATAGCTAAGGCCCGGCGCTAAATCACATCCTTTAATAAGTTTTATTGAGTTCTCTATTAATTCTTCATCAAATTCACCCAATAATTTATTTTTTACATTAAGAATATCTAAACCAGAGCTTTCAAAAAGAATAATATTAGAGATTTGAAGCAATTGAAGATCAATTTTTTTTCTTTTAAGTTGAATATAAATAGTTTCTTTTATATCTCTAAATCCAACTCCTGCTGGATCAAGTAAATGTATAACATCTGTTAAAACCTTTTCAATTTTTTTGAATGAAAACTTAAAATCTAAAAGATTCTCAATTTCATCTATTCCCTCAATCAATTCTCCTGAATCATCTAATGAATTGATAATAGATTCGGCAATTAGATAGTCATCCTTCGAGAGGCTTAAATCATTTAATTGCTCTAACAAATTTTCTCTTAAAGATTGTTGAGCAACCACATCTTTTGCATATTCACTAGAAAAAAAATCATCATTTAGTTCACCCTCTGATGAATCTAACTCAATTTTTTCAAGAAAAGGGTTAATATCTATCTCTTCGTTAATCTTCTGAATTATTTCATATCTAGATAGCTGTAAAAGGTCTATTGATTTCTTAAGTTGGGGAGTGAGAATAACTTTTTGCTTTTGAGATAATTCTCTTATTAAAGAAATGGCCATTAGTTATGAATACATTTCTCCAAGATAAACTTCACGAACTTTAGTATTTTTTATTAACTCATCGGTAGATCCCTCTGCAAGAATCTTTCCCTCACTAAGAATCAAGCCTCTACTACATATTTCAAGAGCAGCACTTACATTGTGATCAGTAATAAGAATACTAATTCCTTGAGATACTAATTTATTAAGAATATTTTTAATATCTTCAACTGCAATTGGATCTATTCCAGCAAATGGTTCATCCATCAGAATAATTTTGGGCATTGTAACTAGACACCTTGCTATTTCAACTCGTCTTCTTTGACCGCCAGAAAGCTCTCTACCTTTTTGTGTAAGGATGTTACTTAAATTGAAGTCCTCTACAATTTTATTATATTTAACTTTTAATCCTTCGTCATGCTTCATAGATAACTGAGCTAATCCAAGAATATTATCCTCTACAGATAAGTTTTGAAAAATTGATGCCTCTTGAGGCAGGTAAGAGATTCCATGTCTTGATCTTAAATGCATTGGCATATTAGTTATATTCACATCATTTAAAAATATTTCACCATCCGAAGGTTGAATTAATCCAGCTATAGAATAAAAGGTTGTTGTTTTACCGGCTCCATTAGGACCAAGCAGACCAACTATTTCTGCAGAATTAATACTAAAATTAATATCTTTGATAATATTTCTATTTTTTATATTCTTAGATAATTTTTTAACACTTAAAAGGCTCATATTTAATTTAAGACTTTACCATTCTGCTGATTAAATTTAATAGAAGAAGATTTAAACTTTATTCCATCATTTTCAAAATAAGCATCACCTGATAACTCAATACTATTGTCATTAAACAAATAAATATTTTTTGCTTTGCCAGCAAATGGAGAATTAAAAGAGCTAGATGTTATTTCAGCTAAATTACCAGAGATATTTAGAACCTTGTCATTGTTATTATAAATAGCACTGTCTGCTGAAATAACAATATAGTCATTTTTAATTTTCAATTTTTTCATGAAATGAATTTCATTTTTTTCTTTTAATATTTCTATTTTTTCTGATTGAATAAAAATGTCATTGTTGCTTAAATTAATTGCTAAATTAGCAGAAGCATTAAATGTAAAAATAAAAGTTAGAAATATGAGATTTTTCAATTAAACAATTCCTGATTGAAGTAAATCATGCATTGAAATTACGCCAATTGCTTGATCGGATTTAAAAACAACCAGTGTAAAAATTTTGTTATCCTCCATTACTTTTGCAGCATCTATGGCAAGATCTTTTGATTCAATTGATTTGAAGTTTGGCGTCATAACATCTTTAATAACAATTTGATTTATATCTACCTTATTACCAATACATCTTCTTAGATCCCCATCTGTAAATATCCCAACTATTTTATTGTTTTCTTCAACTAAAGTCATACCAAGATTCTTGTTAGTAATTTCTAAAAGAGCATTGCTTAATAAGTCCTGAGAGCTAACTTTGGGCATATCTACCCCAGAGTGCATTACATCAGAAACTAATAAAGTAAGAGCTTTACCAAGCTTTCCAGCAGGATGTGATTTTGCAAAATCATCCTTAGTAAATCCCTTTGCTTGAAGTAGAGTGACAGCCAGAGCATCGCCAAAAGCCATAGCAGATGTAGTCGATGAAGTTGGGGCTAGATCTAAAGTGCAAGCCTCTTCGGAGGTTTTAATTTCTATATGGTTATCTGAAGCCTGCGCAATTGAAGAAAAAGCATTACCTGTAACAGAAACTAATTTTTTTGAAGCTCTTTTTAAAGCAGGCAGTATAGATATAATCTCTTGAGTTTCTCCTGAATTTGAGAAGAGCAAAACCATATCATCTTTTCCAATCATGCCCATATCTCCATGAGCAGCCTCAGTTGGATGAATAAAGAAAGAAGCAGTTCCCGTGCTTGATAATGTAGCAGCAATTTTTTGCGAAACATGTCCTGATTTCCCAACGCCCATTAAAATAAGCTTGCCATTCATGCTAAGGATGTCTTCACATAATAGATTAAAGCTATCATCTAATTGATCAGATAGCTCAGAAACAACCCTTGACTCTATTTCAAAGATTTTTTTTGCAGCTTCGATATAATCAAATTTTTTCATAATTTCATATAATTTTTCTTATCTTTCAAATGATATAATAGAGCAATGTTATACATACTGAAAAATTATTTTTTATTTATATTTATTCTTTCTTTATCTTTAGATGGTAAAGCAGAAATTAATCCTCATGAGTTTATAGACAGCAAAGCTCAGGAGATGGTTCAGGTTTTAAAAGAAAATAGTGAGCTTTTTTATACAGATAGAGACGCCTATGAACATAAAATTAAAGTTATATTTGAACCTATTATAGATTTTAGAAGAGTTTCAGCTCTTGTAATGGGTAAAAAATATTATGTTGCTGCAACTAAAGAGCAGAGAGCTCAATTTATTGAAGTATTTAAAAATTCTCTTTTAGATACATATTCTGAAACTCTAGCTCAATGGCAAGATCAGAAAATAGTTACAGATTTTCCTGAATCTCTTGAATTTAAAAAGCAATTAAATGTTAAACAAAATCTATTTACTTCTAGCACGTTTTATCCAATTAAATATACTGTTAGAAGGGATGGCGATGAATGGAAAATAATTAATATCGTTGTTAATGGAGTTAATCTCGGACTAACATTTCGTAATCAATTCAGGGCGCTTGCAGATAGTCATGATGGAGATATGAATCAAACAATAGCATCTTGGGTCTCAGATGCCGGATTTGATGAATAAAGATATTATAAAATCAACTATTCAAGATGCTCTTCCAGAAGCAAGCCTTGAATTTATTGGTGATGATTGTAATCTTCAGCTTTTAGTAATTTCTGATTCTTTCGAGGGTATGCCTATGATCAAAAGACATAGAACCATTTTAGATTTACTAAGTGATTCATTTAAATCAGGTGAACTGCATGCTCTGAGCTTAAAAACAAAAACAAAAATAGAAAGCTGATGGAAAAACTTTTAATTAAAGGTGGAAATATTCTAAATGGAGAGATCTCTTGTTCTGGTGCAAAAAATGCAGCTTTACCAATGATAGCTGCAACCATCCTTAATGATGAAAAGGTAATATTTAAGAATCTGCCATATCTTCAAGATATAACTACTATGTTTGAGTTGCTTGGTTCAATGGGCGCAGATATATCCTTAGATGAAAGTATGGATTTTTCTATTGCTTCTAATAAATTAGATGATTTAGAAGCAAGGTATGAGCTTGTAAAAACTATGCGAGCTTCAATTCTTGTTCTAGGCCCAATGGTTGCTAAGTATGGCTATGCAAAAATTGCTTTACCCGGAGGGTGTGCAATTGGCTCGCGGCCTGTAAATTTTCATTTGGATGCTTTGAAAGAGCTAGGGGCATCTATTAGTCTTGAAAATGGTTACATAGAAGCAAAAGCTGAAAAATTGATTGGTACAGATATAGTTTTTGAAGGCGTTACTGTTACAGGAACGGAAAATATAATGATGGCGGCATGCTTGGCAGAAGGCAGAACCACATTAAAAAACGTAGCAATGGAGCCTGAAATATCGGATTTAGCAGAATTGTTAAATAAAATGGGAGCCAAAGTTCATGGCGCTGGAACTGATGTTATAACAATTGATGGAGTTGATTCACTTTACTCAACAACCTACACAATTCCTGCAGATAGGATTGAGGCTGGAACATATTTAGTGGCTGCTGCAATTACTGGCGGTAAAATTAAAATTAATTCTATTCAGCCTGAAAGGCTTAATAATGTAATCGAAAGATTAAAAATGTCTGGAGCCATTATTGAGGTCGAAGCTAACAGCATAAGTCTTGACATGCAAAAGAGAAGACCTTTACCTGTAGATATTTCAACATCGCCATTCCCAGGATTTCCTACAGATATGCAAGCTCAATTTTCAGTTCTAAATGCATTAGCTGATGGAAATTCAACCGTCCAAGAAAATGTTTTTGAAAATAGATTCATGCATGTTCAAGAATTGAATAGGATGGGATGTAATATTTCCACACAAGGCAATACTGCAACCATCACTGGCGTTAATGAAATATCTGGTGCCCAAGTTATGGCTACTGATTTAAGAGCCTCAGCGAGCCTTATTCTTGCAGGGCTGGTTGCTGATGGAGAAACAGTAGTAGATAGAATTTATCACATAGATAGGGGATACGAGAGAATAGAAGAAAAGTTATCCTACCTTGGAGCAGATATCACCAGACTTCCTAGTTAATTGGCTGAGTTTTAATTGACAATAGTAATTTATTTGAATTATCTGTATGCAAAACTTCTAAATCTATATTATCTCCAGGGAATGCAAGCTTTAATGCTTGAGTTAAGTTATTCCAAGACCCTGCTCCATTATTTATGCTTGTTATAAGGTCGCCCTTAACAACACCAGCTTCAATTAATGGCCCATTATCTCCTATCTCAATGATTTCAAGAGCAAGTGATTGATTGTTACTAGAAAGTCTAATGGGTCTTACTCTAAAATTACCAATCCAAGCATTCCTTACTTTTCCATATTTAATTAACTCCGAGGCAGCTTGAAAAACTTTTTCTGAAGGGATTGCAAAACCTAAACCTTCATATGATCCGGATTGCGAATATATCTTTGTATTAATTCCTACTAAGTAGCCTTCCTCGTTTACAAGAGCTCCACCAGAATTACCTGGATTAATAGCAGCATCAGTTTGAATTAATTCAAGATAGGGATTTCCATAATCTCTTCCAGTCGCACTTATAATTCCGCTAGTTACAGAAAGCCCAATATTATAAGGATTTCCGATAGCAAGGACCTTATCTCCAATTCTAACGTCAGCACTGTTACCAACTTCTATTGGCAACATTTCAAATGCAACATCTGTTTTAATGACTGCAATATCTGAATCAATATCCTTCCCAACTAAAACTCCTTCGCTCATCTCACCATTTGTATGACCTATTATTATTTTTCCATTTGGAATTAGTAAGTGGCTGTTGGTAACAATATGACCTTCTTCTGAAATTACAACACCTGAACCAATATTTTTTGTGTTTGCATATCTACTTCTTTGATATGAATTTCTTAAAGCATTTGTGTTATTTGAAGTGTATATAGTAACCACAGAAGAGATTGCCTTCTCTGATGCCAAAACAAATTTATTATCATTCTGATTGGAAAATTGTAATAATACCAACCCAGCAATCACTAATAACAATAAAACATAAATAATTTTTTCTTTTTGCATAATGCCTATTTACGATAATATTCTAAAAAAACTTACTTCTAAAGATATCACTTTAGATAGATCTCAGCTTGATTTTATTGATATTTTTAATAAGCACAAGCCAAAGAAGTCCAGACTATTTTTTACTTTATCAAAAAATATCATTAAAGGTTTCTACTTATGGGGTGAAGTTGGAAGAGGGAAGACCCTTTTACTTAATTCTATTTATGATGAATTAGAATTTAAAAAAGCAAAATTTCATTACATTGATTTTATACAATCAATTCATAAAAATTTAAAAGAACTTTCAGGCAAAAAAAATCCACTAGATTTAATTGCCGACTCTTTAGCCGCTGATTATGAAGTAGTTTTCATAGATGAGTTTCAAGTAGAAGATGTTGCAGACGCAATGCTTATTACGAATTTA